>VOFL01000090.1_pt1 | contig 33816 bp, 24 predicted proteins | sample 5384111 | NCBI WGS metagenome assembly VOFL01 (sample SAMN12384731, study PRJNA508395) | synthetic metagenome | isolation source: mock microbial community "Gut Microbiome Whole cell Mix" consisting of 8.3%...
TATGTATGAATCTGCTTAAGAAAATATTCTTTAGAGAATAGAAATAAATGATGCTGTTCGTGATAGTATATCATGTGACAGCACCCTTAACAAAGGAAATAGATGATAAAAAGGAGGGCGAAAAGTAGATACGGTAACCGTTTCATAAGTATAGGTGGAAGATAATAAGTGAAATGAGGGCATTCCAAATAGAATGCCCCCATTATCTAAAACACTATTATTAATAACCCGGATTCTGTGTGAGGGCAGGATTCAAGTCTATTTCACTCTGAGGTACAGGGAACAAATAGTTGTTGTCCGAGTATCTGCTTCCTGATAAAATAATAGGATCGCCCTGGTAAAGGATACACATCTTTCCGCCATCTACTTTCTTGTCGGGATCATTCGGATTGTCTACAATCTTATATTTCAATCCCTCAAATGGAGCATTCAGTACATCCTTTGCGATACCCCAACGACGAATATCCACATACGTTTTCCTCCTTCCAGGCAGAATTCAACACGCCATTCGTTACGGATACGCTGACGGAGGTCATCTTGTGTTGCGCAATAGGTCGGTTTAGAAGGATCTGTATTTTGGAGTTCGGGCATACCTACACGACGTCTAACCTGGTTTACTGCGTCAAAGCCTCCGGATCTAATCCTGCAGCTCGTTTTTAGCTTCAGCATAAGTCAGAAGTACTTCTGCATAGCGGATGTGAACCCAATCTTTACCCATGTTCCAGCCATCTGACAGAGGATCCAAACTCGGATCTAACCATTTTTGTCCGTAATATCCGGTCTCTGTAGCATCATTATGTTGATTGATACCGGTACTACCGCTTGATGCTAAAGGAGCAACTTTTATTGTTACACCATACATTTCTTCACCGTCATGCAGAATGTCTACTTCCAAACGTGGGTCACGGTTCTTGAACGGATCTGTCGGATCATATATTTTAGATTTGCTGATAGGAGCTCCTTCACTGTCTTCGAATGCGTCTACCAGACTCTGAGTCGGGTTCATACCACCCCAACCTTTTGTCGGGAAACATTCCCAACCCATCAGATAATGGGTCTTATCCGGATAGTTGAACTGAGTAACAAGGATGAACTCATCACATCCGTCAGCTTTTTCCCAAAACAACTCTGCATATTTACCTGTATTATCTTTATCGTACAATTCGTACAGTCCCAGATCCATTACATTTTTAGCTTCTGTAGCCGCAGTGTCCCAGTTTCCATAATAAAGAGCTGCTCTTGCCTTCATAGCCATAGCTGCACCTTTAGTGACGCGTCCGTAATCAGAAGCTCCCCATTCTGTTGGCAAAGCAGCGATAGCTTTGTCAAAATCAGCCATTATTTTTTCATAGACTTCTGCTCTCGGCATGCGTGTTATACCTTCCATATCTTTCAAATCTAACGGCTTGTCAATGTAAGGAACGTCACCAAACGAGCGTATCAGATTAAAATAGATATATGCTCTGAAGAAATATACCTGTCCCAATGCCTTTGTCTTGTCGGCTTCTGGATAATCAGGAATTTCATCGATTTTAGAAAGGATCAGGTTGCACTGACGAACATTGGCATAATCACCGCTCCAACCTTGATCTGCAGGGTCATAAATACCTTTTGAAACATTGCCTGCCGCCCATTGATACCCATTGTGGCGTTATCGGAGTTAATGTCGTTGTCTTGATCCCAAGTAGACAGATAACCATAGAGATCTGAGACTACTTTGTTTGCGTCATCCGGCGTTTTCCAGAAGCTACCGTCAGAAAGTTCTTCCTGCGGATAGCGATCCAGAAAGTCGCTACAAGAGCTGAACCCTACTACAAGGGCTGTTGCAAATATATATAAGTAATTCTTTTTCATATTTTTGATAGTATTGAGGATTTAGAATGAAACTTTTAAGCCTAATGAAACTTTTTTCACGTTGGTATATGACCATCCACGTGTGCTCGATTCTTCCGGGTCAATATCTTCAAGACCACAGAATGTCAATAAATTCTCACCGGCTATGTATACTTTGATTCTGCTGACACCGATTCTGTTCAACCAACTCTTAGGTAGGTTATAGCCTAATGAAACGTTTTTCAAACGAACGTATGAGCCATCTTCCAACCAGAAAGAAGAAGTTACGAAGTTGGTCTGTGAATCTTTTGTAATACGCGGATAGCTTGCGTTGTGGTTTTCCGGTGTCCAACGATCCAAGTGTTTTTTCAGCACTTTACCGCCATTATAGAATGCGTATGAAGATTCGGCTTCACAGTATTTATCAACATCAAATGCACCTTGGAACAAAGCGGAGAAATCAAAGTCTTTCCAGAATAAATTAATGCTCAAACCACCTGTCCAACTTGGGAAGTTTTGTCCGATTACTGTACGGTCATTGGCAGCATCGATTTTACCGTCACCATTCAAATCGGCGTATTTGATATCACCTAATTTTTCTGTACCGGTACGTTTGGGTTCATTAGCCAATTCTTCTTCCGTATTAAAGTAACCAATTGCTTTGTAACCATAGAATGAACCGATAGGATAACCTTCCAGACGCCACAATTTGTTATTGTCAGGATCTTCTCCTTCAGTTCCTTCAAGGTTTGTAATGCGGTTCTTTACATAAGCGAGGTTTAAATTAACTGCATAGCTAAAATCTTTATTGATTCGATTATTGTGGAAAATATTCAAGTCGAAACCTGTATTTTCTACACTACCTGCATTCTGAACCGGTGCCGACATACCAAGAATACCTTGTACCGGGAGCTTCAATAGCATATCATCCGTTTTTTTCTTGTAAACAGAAAGCTCAAATCCGAGTTTGTTATTTAAGAATCCTGCATCTAATCCAATTTCATAGTTGGTTACAGTGGCCCATTGAGTGCACTGTTTACGTATCTGGCTTCATAAGCAGTCGTATTCAGTGTGTTACCGAACATATAAGATCCATAAGCATAAGTTGCTACAGCGGGATAGATATCGCTCAACTCTTCGTTACCGGTACGTCCCCAACCCAAACGTAACTTCAGATTACTCATCCAATCCAGATTATCTTTAATGAAGTTCTCTTCTGAGATTCTCCATCCGGCAGAAAAAGCAGGGAATACACCCCAACGATTATCTTTCGGGAAACGTGAAGATGCATCTGCACGTAAGTTTGCTTCAAACAAATATCTGTCGGCATAATCATATTGGATACGACCGAAATATGAACGGCGGGCTAGTTCTGTGCCACCATCAGAGTTGGTTTGAGATGATTTGTCCAGTGTATTCAATGATTCGGTCAGTTCATCACTACCACCACCTTTACGTGTTGCTTCTGTGTATTTATAAATCTGCTCCCATTGTTCAAAACCAAACAATGCACCGATCGTGTGCTTTTGGAAAGATTTGTTGTAGTTTACCAATAATTGTGAAGTGTATTCATTCCAGATATAATATTTATCATATCCTTCTCTCAGACCGGAATCCGCAATGTTGGATCCTGAGCCATAAGAATAATGTTTCTTGAAATAATCGATATTACGAATATCGTTACGTACCGAGAACAAGCCTTTAACACTCAATTCCGGTAAGATATGTACAGTAGCATGCAGGATAGCATTTAACTGCTGGTCCATTTGACGGTAGAAACCGGTTCTTCCCAATTCGGCTACAGGGTTGGCTTTTCCACTGTAGTTAAATGTACCGTCTTCATTGTATACCGGCAACGTCGGGCTATTACGGGTTACCTCACTCATAAGTGTTCCGAAGCCTACGGCACCGTCTTCACGTGTTCCTCTATATCCGGATACATTCAGTCCTGCCGAGAACCATTTGCTAATTTCTGATTCAACATTGATACGACCTGTAAAACGATTGTAGTCATTTTCGTTTGTCAAACCACCCTGATAGAGGTAACCGACAGATGCACTGTAGTTTGTCTTTTCAGATCCACCATTGATTGAGAAATTATGTTGCTGTTCAAAAGCAAAATTTTTGAATGTTTCCTTATACCAATCCGTATTGGGGTGTCCTATTGGGTCACTTCCATTCCGGAAGAGTTCAATATCTTCATCACTATAAGGCAGACTGGCATTGGGATTTTCATTTTCACAGCTTCGTTGTATAACATAGCATAATCTGCAGCACCAAGGAAGTTGAGTTTAGCGGTTGGAGTTGCCCATGCTACGCTACCTGAATATGAAACCTTGGCATCCTGTCCTTTTTTACCTTTTTTCGTTGTGATAAGGATTACACCATTAGCGGCTTGTACACCATAGATAGCGGCAGAAGCAGCATCCTTCAATACTGTCAGGCTTTCAATGTCTTGAGGGTCAATTGTATTCATACTACCCGGAACTCCATCAACAATAACCAATGGATTAGCAGCGTTCACCGAGTTCTTACCACGTACGGTGATCGTACCGGTCTGTAATCCGGGAGCACCGGAAGATTGGATAGCCGTTACACCGGGCATTGTTCCGGCCATTGCAGCAGAAACACTCGATACGGAACGAGATTCCAACGCTTCTGCATTAATAGATGATACAGAACCTGTTAAGTTAGCCTTTTCTGTACACCATAACCTACCACCACTACTTCATCCAAAGTTTTGGTGTCTTCTTTCATGGTTATGTTGTAAGAACTTACTCCCGCTTTCAAAGAAACGATTTCAGGCACATAGCCGATATAGGTAACTTGCAATTCGTTACCTCCTACAGTTAAACTGAATTTTCCATCGATATCAGTAATCGTACCATTGGTTGGATTACCTTTTTCTACTACCGATGCACCAATAACCGGTTCGCCGGTAGTATCTTTGATGATTCCGGAAACTTTTCTCTGCTTTTGCTGTTGTGTTACCTGTACATTATTAGTTGTAACAGCAGCTGTAGATACTACGATCTGATTGTCTACAATCTTGTAGGTATATCGAGTTTTTGAAAACTTCGTTCAATACGGTTTCGATCGGAGCGTCGGATACGTTGATGGATACTTTCTTGTTCAGTTTTACCTGATTGTCATTGTAGAAGAAAGTGTAATCGCTTTGTTTTTCAAGTTCACGAAGTACATTTTCAATGGATACATTGGTCTTTGTCATTGAAATTTTTAGTACTTGAGCGAAGGCACTCACAGGTACCATAGCCACCAGGCTAACTGCTAAAGCAAAAGCCAGATGCTTTTTCATTCTTTGCGGACTAAACCACCGCATGTTGCATTTTCTCATAAATACGATTAATTATTAGATTGTAATTTAGATTGATAAAGTAAGCACAGGATACTTCTGAAGTATCACTGTACCAGGTTAACTTAGCTTACTGTTTTTCTCTCATTCTTTTCTTTCTTATTTAGGTTTAAAATTGATGTTTGGTATAAGTTCTAAACGAACTTGGTATAAATTTTATTTCTTGTCTGTTTTCCTAAGTTCCGTATGAACTTAGCTTTCTATTTTATTCATTACTTTCAAAAATATCGTGTTCTACTTAAGTTCTTCGAGAACATAGTAGTCATTACTTATTAATTTATAATTTAATGGCGCACTATGCGACATTATATTTAATATCAGATCAAAGGCTCATTCCGCAGCGTAAATGTAAAGCGATAATGATCAGCAGTTTTCTGCGGGCAATCGATCTTTTGTCCGTACCATTTCTCTAACCGAGGCAAGATCATGGCTAATGTTTCATTTTTAAAGCTCAACCGTCCTCCAATACGCCAAGCAGAATAAGAATTGGCATCTACGCGATCTATACGTATATCACCATTTACCTGGCACGTTAGTTTTTCGTTCGGCTGAAGGATATATTCTCCTTTTATTTGCTCTTTGTGATCCTTAGGTTCTACCTTAACCTTTCCGTTAAGCAATACCGTTTCTACACTTTCATCACCATCGAAACTAAAGACTTCAAATGCTGTTCCTAAAGCTGTAACATCCATATTCTTTGTTTTCACAACAAAAGGATGTACCTTATCCGGATGAACACTAAAAAAAGCTTGTCCGGAAAGAGTTACTTCCCGCTTGTTTCCGGAAAACTCTTTAGGATATGTCAAGCGACTCCCTGCGTTCAGCATCACAAGCGTACCATCTGCTAATCTTACCGAATCCATTGACTGGCGTCCGGAGTTCAGTACATACCAAACCTCCGGCTCTGCTTTTCTGGATAATAACATTAAAGATAGTGTTCCGCAAATCAGCAATAAAGCTATAGATGCCACCCAGCCATACCGATGTAAGCTTTGCCTAAAACGTCCGGTTTTTCCTTTCTTTATTTGGTGCATGACGTTTGTCAGCATTCGTTCTTCCTTATCGACATCGGTATACATATCAGAAGCTTGTTCCCATTGACTATAAATTGCTTGATTCACAAATTTATAGTTGTTTAGTTTCTCTCGCTCTTCTGGCGATAGGCTATCGGTCAGTAGCTTCTTTATTATATCCTTATTTCCTGTTGTCGCTTGTTTCATCTTTATTACCTTCTTATTACCTATCTATTTATAAATACACGCAACTCCATAACATCCCCCAAAGAAAATTTAAATTCTTTAAAATAAAAGGGAAGTTATTAAATAATCTCCTCTATACCTTATTATTATAGAGAAAGAAATATAAAAAATAAATAGATGTTCTTACGTAAAAATTTTAAGGCTTCATTAATATGACGCTCTACTGTTTTTTCACTGATAGATAATCGAATAGCTATTTCTTTATAACTGAGATGTTCCTCACGACTTAAATGAAATACTTCTTGTTGTCGTGGTGTCAGTTCTGAAATTAATTTTTTGATATAGCCTTGAAGATCGGCTGCATCCATCTCGTTTTCAATGTCATATTCTACCTCTGCACTACTAAGTACAGTCGTTTTATAGGCATTTTCATTAAAACTTTTACGGAATTGATTAAAAATGATATTTCGGGTTATAATAAACAAGAATCCTTTGAAACTTTCATTCTCTTTCAGAAAGATACGTGCCTCCCACAATTTTACGAAAACTTCCTGTACCACTTCTTCTACTTCGGCTATAGAAGATAGGTATAAACGGGAAAAGTTGTGAACTTTAGGCCAATACATTCTGTATAGAGCAGTAAATGCAGCTTCGTCCCCCTGTTTTAATGATACAATAAGCTCTTTCTCGGTCATAAATCTATCGGTGTGATGTGCAAACATACAATTTTTCAGGGAGAAACAATACAAATTTTAAAAGAAAAATAGAGAATTTATAGTAAACGAAAACATTTGAATATAAAAATGTGTGTTTAAATAATAATGATTGCAGAAATACAAAAAAGATAGTTAATTGCGTTTTGCGTTGACATAAAGGAGAATATATCGACATTTAACTTACTCATACTTTTTAAGAAAAAGTGCTATAATCATTTGTTTTCGAATATAAATAGCATTTTAATACAAATTCAACATGTTTTTTGAGAAAAAATACATGTTATTGACACATCATCTTTGTTTCTTGGACAGAGATAATTAACTTTCTATCTGCATGAAGTTAACTTCCTGTTTTCAAGATACTAATTCTCTATTTGTACAAAGTTAACATCGTGCGAAAATGAAATTTAAAAGTCCGCCTCTTAAAAGCTATTTACTACCTCTTATTGATTACAATTCAACTATCATAAATATAATAAACTCATATTATAAGCATCATATAGCGTCCCGTTTTAGGATTTATGTAGCAAACAAATCGTATACAACACGGTTTGTCTGTCATAAGTTATTCTACTAATAATAAAATAGCCGTATTTTTCTTTGTTCCATAGTTGGGTGTTAAAAGCAGGCAATACAGATGGGATAGAAAATACAAAATGATAAAAAGTATAATATAATCAAAATGTAAGTAGAATCCAGAAACAGAAATAATAAAAGGGAAAAAACGCCATAGTTCTCGAAGAACTTAAGTAGAACATGATTTTACATCCTAAAAAGATTCAAATAATAAAAATGGAAAAAACAGTGAAACATGTTAATCAAGCACGGGATTCTTAAAGGATGACGTCTATTATTTGTTAAATTTAAATTATAATCTAATAATTATGGTATTTATGAAAAAATGCAATCAAAAGTGGTTTAATCCTCAAAAAGTAAAAAAGCAAATAGCAATTGCTGTTGCTATTAGTTTAGTTTGTGCAATACCTATCAGCACATTTGCACAAGTACTCAAGTTTTCAATAAAAAAGAGTAACACTTCTATCCAATCAGTATTACAAGAGTTAGAAAAAGAAAGTGGATATACTTTTTTTTATAATGACAATCAAGTGAAGCTAGATAAAAAAATCTCTATAAATATAGAAGATGCTTCGATAGAAGTTGTTCTAAATCAAATATTTGAAAATTCAGGATATTCCTATCGAATAGTAGAGAATCAAATTGTTATATATACAACGCCCACCACAACTGTGCAACAAACGGTTCAACAGAAAAAACAACAAAAAGTGACCGGTGTAGTAAAAGATATTGCAGGAGATCCTATAATAGGAGCATCTATAATAGAAAAAGGATCTTCTTCAAACGGGACTATCACTAACGTGAATGGCGACTTTTCTCTTATAGTAACAGGTAATGAACTCCAGGTTAGTTACATTGGATATATTCCTCAAACCATTAATCTCAAACCGGGGGTAAGCTCTTATAATGTAATAATGAAGGAAGATACCAAAACATTAGATGAAGTAGTGGTAGTTGGGTATAGTACACAAAAAAAAGAGAGCTTGACTGGTGCGCTACAAACAGTTAAGAGTGATAAACTAAAAGATATTACCACCCCTTCAGTAGAAAACATGTTAAACGGAAAGGTTCCGGGAGTATATGTAGCTCCAGGGTCGGGACAACCCGGGTCAGGAGGAGCTGTCGTGATTCGTGGGCAAGCAACTTTAAGTGGGACCACTGCTCCATTATGGGTTATTGATGGAGTGATTGTTGGTTCAAATGCCGGTGCTTTGAATCCAAGTGATATAGAAACAATGACTATCCTAAAAGATGCTGCTTCTACTGCTATCTATGGTTCACAAGGAGCTAACGGCGTTATTCTTGTAACAACCAAAAATGGTAAAGCAGAAAAGATGACAGTAAATGTCTCTGCAAAAGTTGGTATCAGTAAGTTAGGGAGAGGAAATATGGAAATGATGGATGGAGCGGAGCTATATGATTACTATAAATCATTTTCAAATCAGGAGGCGATTACTTTTTCACGTTACAATGATAAACTGCGAAATTGTAATTTCGATTGGTTTGATTTGGCTGCCCAAACAGGAGTTACCCAAGATTACAATGTTTCTTTATCTGGAGGCAATGAGAAAATCAGATCTTTCCTTTCCATCGGTGTCTATGATGAAGAAGGAGCAGTGAAAGGTTACGATTACACACGATATAACTTCCGATTAAAAACAACCTATAAACCCTTTGAATGGCTAAGTATAAAACCTGCACTGGCAGGATCGCGACGGGATATTGAAGATAAACAGTATGATGTAACTTCCATGTTCCAAAGATTGCCATGGGATAGTCCTTTTGATGAAGAAGGAATTTGGTTCCCAATAGATATACGGATGGGTGAACAGTTCTAATAGTAATTATCTATACGATCTGCAGTGGAATAAATCGAACTCTACCAATTATGAGTTTATGGGTAATTTAGATTTTGATATTAGAATTACTGACTGGCTGAGTTTTTCATCCGTCAATAACTATAAATATATAGGTTATAATTACAGTGAATATACAGATCCACGCTCAAGTAGTGGAGAGGGGTAGATGGGCGTATGCGTGAATATCAAACTACCACTGTACGTCGTTATTCTAATCATATCATACGTTTTAACAAGATGTTTGGTAAACATTCAATAAATGCGTTGGCTGCTTATGAATTCAACGATTATTGGGCCAAAGCAACAGATATGTATGGAATAGGATTTATTCCCGGTTTCGAAGTATTGGACGTGGTAGCTAAACCGGAGAAAGTTGGTGGTAGTATTAGTGAGTGGGCAGTACAGTCTCTTTTATTTAATGCAAACTATGCTTTTGATAATAAATATCTGGCACAACTATCTTTCCGTCGCGATGGAGCCTCTAATTTCGGAGATAATGCAAAATATGGAAATTTCTTTTCTATTAGTGCCGGATGGAACATTAATCGTGAAAAATGGTTTCATGCCTCTTGGGTTGATATATTGAAATTACGTATATCTTATGGTTCAGTAGGTAACAGACCAAGTTCACTTTATCCCCAATACGATCTCTATTCAGTATCTTCTAAATATAACGAAGAATCCGGAGCCTTGATATCACAATTGGGCAATAAAGATCTTACTTGGGAAAAGACTTATACTACAGGCACCGGAATTGACGTAGCTTTTTTTGATAATCGGTTGAGAGCAAGTTTTGACTGGTATAATAAGTACACAAGTAACATTCTATATGCAGTACCCATTTCCGGATTAGTAGGAGTGACAAGTATGTGGAAGAATATTGGTGAAATGCAAAATCAAGGATTTGAATTGTCCATTGGCGGTGATATTATCCGTACGAAAGACTGGGATTGGAATATAGAAATTAACTTGGGACATAATAAGAACAAATTAAAGAAACTCTATAAGACAAAGAACGCTGAGGGACAATTTGTAGAAAAGCCAATTATTATTTCAGATGGAACATCGATTGCAGGTACAGCCAAAAGAGTATTACAGCCAGGTTATCCATGTGATACTTATTATCTGAAAGAATGGGCAGGTGTAAACCCGGAAAATGGGGCACCTCAGTGGTATAAAACCGTAGAAAATGAAGATGGAACTTTATCACGTCAGAAAACAAGTAATTATTCTGAGGCTGATCAAGTGAAATGTGGAAGTTCATCTCCAGACATCTTTGGAGGATTTAGTACTGTACTCCGCTGGAAAGATATTGATCTGAATGCAGTATTTGGCTACTCTGTAGGAGGGCAAATCTATAATTATTCTCGCCAGGAATATGATTCAGACGGAGCATATAACGATCGAAATCAAATGAAACTTCAAAGGGATGGAATCGTTGGGAAAAACCGGGAGATATAGCTACACATCCGGTGGCATCTTATAGTAATACGAGTAAGTCGAACAGTTCTTCCTCGCGCTATCTTGAAAAGAATGACTATCTTAAATTGAGATCATTATCAATCGGTTATAACTTAAAATTACCTCAATATTATATTAATAATATGAGAATTTTCTTCACTGGAGAGAACCTGTTCTGTGTTACAAATTACTCAGGCGTAGATCCGGAAATTCCGGCTAGTGATGGTTCTGTAATAGGTACTGCATTACCTTCGGTTTATCCAACTGTACGTAAATTTATGTTTGGGCTTAATTTAACATTTTAAAAGTAACGATTATATGAAAAAGATAATAACTCTACTATGTGCGGTTGCTACTTTAACTGCTTGTGACATAGACAGACTTCCTTATGGTTCAATGTCAGCCGAACAAATAACTCAGGATCCTACCTCTTCATTAGAGTCACTTGTAAATGGATGCTATGCACAATTAAAAAGTTGGTCGGATCCTATGCATCGTTTAGGGGAATATGCGGGTGATAATATGGCGAAAGATAAATCATCAACGGATGCTTTTTTTGATTTTATTTCTTATTCCCGTGATGCTGATAATTATCGTCTACAAAGCTTTTGGGACTCTGGATACAAAGCTATTGCACAAGCTTCGAATATTATTAAAATGATTGATGAAGGAAAAAGCAAAACCATTGATTATCAACTGGGTGAATGCTACTACATCCGTGGTATGATGTATTTTTATCTTGGACGTGCTTTCGGACGTCCTTATTGGGACAAGCCGGAAGGACATATGGGAGTCCCTATTGTAAATGGTACGCCAGACGATGTAAATAATCTTAATCTTCCTGATCGTTCGACTGTTCAAGATACCTATGAACAAGCTATTGATGACCTGAAAGTAGCGGCTCGAATGATGGAATATGGTGGTACTAAATGGAAAGTCATGAACATGCATCTAAAGAAGCGGCATGGGCCATGTTGTCTCGTATTTATTTATTTATGAGTGGAACTTATGAAGCACCCAATAGTGAAAATGCTCAGTTGGCCATTGATTATGCAACTAGAGTTATTGAAAGTACCACTAGTGAAGGTGGGCTAAAATATGAGTTACTCTCCCGTGAAAATTTTATGCGATATAATACATTCATGCCGGAAAATAATAAAGAATCTATTTTTGTAGTAAAAATCATGGCATCAGAAAAACCGGATTATTGGAATTCTATCGGTGGAATGTATTCTTATGCTGGTCAGCAAGGTTGGGGAGAAATGTATGCAAGTGCCAAATACATGGATTTATTAAATGAACAGGGACGTAACGATTGGCGTCCTGACAAGAAAAAAATTGTAGATGCACGAGCAAATTTCATTTCACCAAGCTACATCACGGATAGTGATGGTAAATATGTTGAAGTATTCCGTTTCATAAAGAATGTATACAACAAAAACAACATACATACGGGGTACACATATGTACAATTGCCCATTTCTAAGAGAGGTAACACTGTGACTTGTAAAGAGGGGGAAACTAATTACACATTGTCATTAATAAACAGTAGTGAAGAAAAATATTCAATCAACTATTCAGATGGTCAAACCTATTCCGGTGTTATTGATTATGAAATAGAACTCTCAAGTGGGCAACCCAAATTCTATATTCTCAAATGTTCGAATGAAGGAACTGCAAGCGGAGAAGCTGAATCTCAATTACATTCTCCTGTTATCTCTCGTTTAGGCGAGGTTTACTTAAATCGTGCAGAAGCATATGCCAAAAAAGGTGATTATTCTCATGCTCAAGCAGATCTGAATATCATTCGTGAACGCTCTTTACCCGGAAGAGGCTATAATGACTTAAATGCTTCTAATGCTAAGGTGCGAATAGAAAAAGAGAGACAATTAGAGTTGGCCTATCAAGCAGAACGTAGTTATGATGTATTTCGCAATTGTGAAACATTAACTCGCAAATATCCCGGAGTACATGATGCCATGCTTGAAATTCCGGCTACAGACTATCGGGTTATTTATTTTATTCCACAAAGTGCTATTAACTCTTATCCTGGAACCTTAACACAGAATCCAACCAGTAATTAGAAGCGTTTGACGATATTCAATAGATTTTTATAAAAAATGTGAGGCTTATCTATTAGTTATAGATAGGCCTCTTTCTATATGTAATATGATTATTATTAGTTATCTCTTTGAAACTTACCGTATACCAAGTTCATACGGAACTTAGGAATTAAATCATTTTAAACCTAAATAAAAAGAAAGAAATGCACAAAGAAAATTGAAAGCTTAGTTAACCCTGGTACATTGATGCAAAAAAGAATCATGTACCCTCTTTATCAATCAAAATTACAATCTAATAATTAATCGTATTTATGAAAAAATGCAATCTGCGGTGGTTTAGTCCGCAAAAAATCAAAAGACAACTAGCGTTTGTTTTAGCCATTTGTCTGGTTTGTATAGTGCCCGTCACTACCTATGCTCAAATTCTTAAAATATCCATGAAGAGGACAAATGTCTCTATCCAGAATGTTATTCGGGAATTAGAACAAAAAAGTGGATATACTTTCTTTTACAATGACAATCAGGTGAAACTTACTAAAAAGGTTTCTGTAGATGTTACAGACGCACCTATTGAAAATGTATTGGATCAGATTTTCAACAATTCCGGTTACACTTATAAAATAATAGATAACCAGATTGTTGTCTCAGCCATAAAAGCAGAAATCCCGAAAACCTCTTCTCTTCAGCAACAGAAAAGTGTGCGTATCACCGGACAAGTAAAAGATACCACCGGAGAACCTATCATTGGTGCTTCTGTGGTGGAAAAAGGGTCAGCAAGTAATGGTACAATTACTGACGTAGGAGGAAACTTTAAATTAACGGTATCCGGTAATGAAATACAAATTACATATATCGGTTATATTCCACAAACTGTAAAAATCCATCCGGGAGTAACCGATTATAGTATTACAATGAAAGAGGATACTAAAACTCTGGACGAAGTCGTAGTTGTAGGTTACGGTACACAAAAGAAGGTAAACTTAACAGGGTCAGTAGCTTCGGTTAGTACCGATGAAATCAAAGATCGTGTACAAACAAATGTATTGTCAGCAGTGCAAGGTACAGTGCCGGGAGTTACGGTTATCTCACGCCCCGGACAAACACCGAGTATAAACTTCCGTGGACGCGGTAACTTAGGAACCTCATCTCCTCTCTATGTAATTGACGGTGCAATTGCGGACGCCACATTCTTTTCTAACCTTGATCCGAATAGCATTGAGTCCATCTCTTTCTTGAAAGATGCAGCTTCATCAGCTATTTATGGTTCACGTGCCGCTTACGGTGTAGTGTTAGTTACGACCAAACAGGGAAAGAGCGATAAAATGAACGTTTCATATAGTGGTTACGTAGGTTTGAGCAATCCGACTTACAAACCGGAATATGTCAACTCTACCCAATATGCAGAGTTGTACAATGAAGCTCTTTACAATTACAATCCTAAAGGCGGGAAATACCAAGGCTACACTGAAGAAGAAATTGGTTATTTCAGAGATGGCTCCAAACCCGATTTATATCCAAACACAGACTGGAATGATCTGGTACTGGATAAGAACGTATTGACCACTCAACATTCACTGGACTTCAGTGGAGGAACAGATAAAATACGCTATTTTATTGGATTGGGATATGTGTATAAAGACAATATGATTCCCGGACAAGACAGCCAGCGTTACAATTTGAATACCAATTTGAGTTCCGATATCACTAAATGGCTGACGGTAAAAGCCGGAGTGAAATATATACGTAATGATTCCGACCGCGATTGTGGTGCGCCTTCATTAGCCAGTTTCTCAATGGTACCGGTTACATTCGTTGCCAAACAGTCAAATGGTGATTGGGGTACTGTAAATGGAGGTCAGACGGCTACAAGTAATTTTATTACAGGCAATCCGCTTCGTGCACTGAGCAAGAAAGATTGGAGTAAGTCCAAGAGTGAAAATACAATGTACGATCTCGGATTTGACATTAAACCCGTGAAAGGACTTATAATCAGTGGACAAGGCGTATTCAAGGGTTATGAATATAAGAGCAAAAGCTACACGGCTTTACAACCCAATGCTATAAACTACTTTTCCGGAGAGGAAATAGCAGGAACCGGAGTTACCAAAAATAAAATGAGCATGGACTGGCAAAGTACAAATACAATGCTTTATACAGCAACAGCCCGATATGATTGGTCGAACGATAAACATGCTGTCGGAGCTTTGGTCGGTACATCTTATGAACATTATAAATACGAAAGATTGGCCGGATCACGTGAAGAATTTCCATCCGACGCATTGACGGATATGGAAGCAGGTTCTACCTCCGGAGCAGGGTATACCAATGGCGCAGGTTCATCAGAATATAAAATGTTGTCTTATTTTGCTCGTGTCAATTATACCTTGATGGATCGGTACCTATTCGAGGTAAATATGCGTGCAGACGCATCCTCACGTTTCCATAAAGATCATCGCTGGGGATATTTCCCTTCATTCTCGGCCGGATGGAGAATGAGTGAAGAAAGCTTCATGAAAGATATTGAGTGGATCAATAATTTGAAAATCAGAGCCTCCTATGGTACACTTGGTAATATAAACAATGTGGGTAATTATGATTACTTCCAAAATTATAGTAGTGGAAATCATTATAACTTCAGTGATTCACCAGTGATTGGTATCGGTGAATCCAAACCGGCTAATGAAACTCTCGGTTGGGAAAAAGTTGCTTTGACGGATATTGGTTTGGATTTCGACATTTTCAATGGACTTCTGGGGGTAACTGCCGATTATTATATTAAAAATACAAGCGATATCTTATTAGGATACAATGTACCTACGGAAACCGGTATTACAGCAGCTCCATCGCAAAATATTGGAAAAGTGAAAAATACAGGTTTCGAATTGGCTTTGAATCACCGGAACAAAATTGGAGCTGTGAATTATAGCATCGGTGCCAACATTGCTACCAATAAAAACAAAATTACCAATTTAGGTGGTTCAGACAACATTATCCAAACCAGTAGTTATATCGTGAAGTACATTCTGAAAAAGGGAGAATCAATCGGTTCATTCTATGGATTTAAAACGGACGGACTTTATACTCAGGCAGACATCGATGCCGGACATTACTACACCTTGAGTGGAGTGGTACCCAATGCGGGTGACATTAAATTCGTTCCTCAGCGTGATATCGAATATAAGCAAGAAATCACAGATGAAGATCGTACAATTCTTGGTAAAGATGTACCCGATTTTACATATGGCGTAAATTTGAGTCTGCAATATAAAGGTTTTGAGTTCAGTATGTTCGGACAAGGAATCAGTGGAACGAAAGTAGCATTTGATGTTTATGGCGTTCATCCATTCTACCATGGACAGGACAGCCCGAGAAAATATCATTTGAAAAGATGGACGGAAGAGAATCCGAATCCACATGCGGCATATCCTCGCATCTATTCAGCAAGTAGCGTACATACAACTTACAACCGTAATTTTAGTGATTATCATTTGTTCGATTCCGATTATTTCCGTTTCAAAACTCTGTCACTGGGATATACAGTACCATCTGCAACAGTGAAGAACTGGGGATTACAGTCATTGAAAGTATATGTAACAGGCGAGAATCTTTTCACGGTTCGTGCTGATAAAAAGATGGAAGACTTTGATCCGGAAACAGCCGGCGGTGTGATTTATACGCTGGGGACTAAATCGGTAGCATTTGGTGTAAACATATCATTCTAAAACCATTCATTAAAAAATAGAATTCACAATGAAAAACAATATAAGAAAAATTGCATTGGGATTATGTCTCACAGGAGCATTGACAGCCTGCGATTTAGATGTGGTTCCACCTGCTGACATTGCAGCAGAAAACTTTTGGCAGACTGAAAAAGATGCATGGTATGCTTTGAACACTTGTTATGCCACATTAGATGGTGTAGACATCTGGGATGAATTGTGTACCGACAATGCGCATAGCCATAAACCTTGGGAAGGAAACTTCGAAATGGTCCAGCAAAATGGTATTAGTACAGCCAACGGATATGGGAGCTACTATTTTGGTACCGTTCGTATAGTAAACAACTTTATCGCGAATATAGATAAATGTGCAGTCAGTGAAGAACTGAAAACACGTATGAAAGCAGAAGCACGTTTTTTCCGCGCTTTAAGCTATCTGGATTTGACCACAAAATTCGGAAAAGTTCCTGTAATTACAGAGGTTTTGGCTTATGACGCTCCCAATGTAAAACGTGATGAAGTAGAAACTGTTCGTAAATTTATTTTAGATGAATTGGCTGAAATAGCTGAAATTCTTCCAGACAGTTATAACGGTAGTTATCTGTATGAAACCGGACGTATTACTCGTGCCGGTGCTTTGGCCCTCCGTGCCCGTGCAGCTTTATATTTCGGCAACTATGCTGAAGCCGAGGCTTCAGCCGGAAAAATCATATCTGAAGGACATCATTCTTTATTCCGTGTATCATCGCTTACCACCGCACAGCAAAAAGAAGCTGACGAAATGGATGCATATATTGACTATGCAGCCAAAGGTATCGATAAAGATAAATTCGTAAAAGGTATGTTCAGTTATGAATCACTGTGGCACAAAGGTAATGCATCTCCCGCTAATCCGGAGTATATTGTAACACGTGAGTATATGGCTGATGCAAACAATTACGACTGGACCAGATACACCTATTTTATACCTAAATCGTTCTCTCAATATGACGGATATTGTTCTTACGAACCCATGCAGGACTTGATTGACGCCTATTGGGATGTGGATGGTAAAACGATGCGTAATGACATCACTATGGAACAACGTAAAGAACGTTATGCGGAAATATGGAAAGATTTCAAAGATATGAGCCAATCTCAATTCATAGAAAAAGTGCCACAAACAGATATTATGAAATATGACTATATGAAAGAGTTCCGTAACCGCGACAGCCGCTTGTATGTGTCTATGATGTTCCCTTTCAAAGGATGGCATGAAACCATTAAAGGTACATTCTACTTCCGTTGGGATCCGGATCTGATAAATAAAGACGGTAATGAATCATGGACCGGATATTTTTATCGTAAAATGGTCACTCTTGATCCATACGATACCTGGACTGCAGAAGAAGACTATCCGGTGATTCGTTATGCTGAAGTATTGTTAACTTATGCAGAGGCACGTATTCAGAATTCGGGATGGGATACAGAAGTACAAAAAGCATTGAATGATTTGCGTGATCGTTGTGGTATGCCGGATGTGCCAACTACCATGCCTTCAAAAGAAGAAGCTCTGGCCTTTGTACGTAATGAACGGCGTATTGAATTGGCAGCAGAAGGCCATCGCTTTGATGATATACGGCGTTATGGTAATGATTACTGTAGTAAGGCTATGAATGGTCCTTCTTATGCTCCAAACGGATATGTCGTAATTAATAAAGTTTGGGATAACCGTTTGATGCTGATGCCTATACCTCAAGGTGCCATTGACCTGAATCCATTGTTGAAAGACGATCAGAATCCGGGATATTAATTTAACACATTATTTATTGAGGGTTAAAGCCCGTTCATGGTAACACATGGACGGGCTTTTTTATGCCTTATTCTCAAATTCTGTATCTCCAATTCTCTCACCAATAATTCTCTCTCGCTACTTTCTAATCCGCATCCTTCTCACCCAAGTTCGTTTAGAACTTATACCAAACATCAATTTTAAACCTAAATAAGAAAGAAAAGAATGAGAGAGAAACCGTAAATGACGTTAACCTGGTACAGTGATACTTCAGAAGTATCCTGTGCTTACTTTATCAATCTAAATTACAATCTAATAATTAATCGTATTTATGAGAAAATGCAACATGCGGTGGTTTAGTCCGCAAAGAATGAAAAAGCATCTGGCTTTTGCTTTAGCAGTTAGCCTGGTGGCTATGGTACCTGTAAGTGCCTTCGCTCAAGTACTAAAGATTTCAATGACAAAGACCAATGTATCCATTGAAAATGTACTTCGTGAACTTGAAAAACAAAGCGATTACACTTTCTTCTACAATGACAATCAGGTAAAACTGAACAAGAAAGTATCCATCAACGTATCCGACGCTCCGATCGAAACCGTATTGAACGAAGTTTTCAAAAACTCGGGATATACCTACAAGATTGTAGACAATCAGATCGTAGTGTCTACAGCTGCTGCAGCAGCGAAAGAGGTACAGGCTACCCAGCAACAGAAACAAAGAAAAATTTCGGGAGTTGTGAAAGATGCAATGGGAGAAGCCATCATCGGAGCATCGGTTATAGAAAAAGGAAATCCGACTAACGGTACTATCACTAATATTGATGGTGAGTTTACTCTTAACACTGCCGGTAAGGAACTTCAGGTGACTTATATTGGTTATATACCTCAAGCGATTGTTCTTAAACCGGGAGTTAATAGTTATACAGTTACCATGAAAGAGGATACTAAAACTCTGGACGAAGTGGTGGTAGTAGGTTATGGTACTCAGAAGAAGGTAAATTTGACAGGTGCTGTGTCTTCTGTTGGAGCGGACGAATTGAAAGAACGTGTGAATACAAATGTTTTGGCTTCTGTTCAAGGGCAGGTCCCGGGAGTAACTATTATATCACGTCCGGGATCTACTCCATCAATTAATATGCGTGGTCGCGGTAACTTGGGAACATCTTCTCCTTTGTTTGTTATTGACGGTGCAATTGCTGATGCTTCTTTCTTTTCAAGTCTTGATCCGAATTCGATAGAGAGCATTTCATTCTTGAAAGATGCGGCATCTTCTGCTATTTACGGCTCTCGTGCAGCTTATGGTGTTGTATTGGTAAAACCAAAGGTGGTAAAGAAGGTGATTTGAAGATCAGTTATGATGGTTCGGTCGCAGTGAAAATGGCGACTTATACACCTGATGTATTGGGCTCTGAATGGTATGCACGTTTGAGTAATGAGGCTGCTTTGAATGAAAACCCGAATACCAGTACGCTTCCTTATACAGATAAAGAAATACAAATGTTCCGCGATGGCTCTAATCCGGATATGTATCCAAATACAAATTGGTATGATTTAGTCTTGAAGGATGAAGCTGTTATGACAAAGCACTCTGTAAGCTTTAGCGGTGGTAATAAAGTGAAATACTTCACTTCATTAGGATATATGTATGATGATGATTTTACTCCTGGTGTAAAGAGTGAACGTTATAATTTGACTACCAATATTTCTTCAGATATTAAGTCTTGGTTGACAATGCGTTCTAATATCAATTATATTCAAAGCACTTCCGATAATGATAAAGGAGGAGTTGTTTATACACACTTGTTGACAATCCCGTCAACTTATGTTGCTCGTCAAAGTAACGGTGAATGGGGTAGCTATGAAGGTGGAAAGCCGGCTGCAACAGTAAATATGGAGCGTAACCCTTTACGCCGTTTGGAAGAAGGAGGTTGGTCGAACAGTAAGACTCAGAATACTTTGATAAATCTGGCTTTAGATATTAAGCCTGTAAAAGGACTGGTATTGACTGGCGAAATGATTTATAAAGCTTGGGATTATAAATCTAAGACTTATACTGCAAATAAAAGTAAGATTAAGGATTTCCAGACCGGTGCTGAGTTGAATGGTACAGATGTAACTAATTCTAAGATGGAGTACAGTTGGGAAGAAAACAGTCGCCTTACTTATAATGCACTGGCTAATTACGTTTGGAGTAATGAAAAACATAATGTGAATGTATTGGCTGGTGTATCTTATGAACATTATAAGTATCAGAAACAAAAATCATATCGTCTGAAATTCCCGACTAATGGTATGACGGACATGAATGGTGGCTCAAGTGCGCCAGATGATACTTATGCTGAAGGTGGAAGTAACGAAGACAAGCTGATGTCTTACTTTGGTCGTGTAAATTACTCCTTTATGGATCGTTATTTATTAGAGGCCAATATCCGTGCTGATGCTTCTTCTCGCTTTCATAAGGATAATCGTTGGGGTGTTTTCCCGTCATTCTCTGCAGGCTGGCGTATTAGTCAGGAGGAATTTATGCAAGATATCAACTGGATTAATAACCTGAAGTTGCGTGCATCTTGGGGACAGTTGGGTAATATCAATAACGTAGGCCAATATGATTATTTCTCTTCATATCAACAAGGAGGTAACTACAACTTTGAAGATGCTATTGTTTCCGGTATCGTAGAATCTAAACCTGCCAATCCGACTTTAGGATGGGAAACTGTTACTATCACTGATATCGGTGTGGATTTTGACATTTTCAATGGACTGTTGAATTTTACAGCCGATTATTATAACAAAAAGACAGATGATATCCTGTTGGCATATCCGAGTCCGAAAGAAATCGGTATTGGCTCTGATTTCAAGGTTTCACAAAATATTGGTACAGTAAGTAATAAGGGTTTAGAACTGAGTATTACACATAATAAAACTCTGGGTGACTTTGCATATACAGTTGGGTTTAACATGAGTAAGAACTGGAATAAAGTAACCAACCTGGGAGCGAATGACCCGATTATTGAAAGCCCATGGATTAAAAAGGTTGGTTATGCAATCGGTACTTTCTATGGATATCGCTCTGATGGTCTGTTGACTCAGGAGGATATTGATACCGGTAATTACATCACCGATGGTTTGGTGCCTCAAGCGGGTGATATCAAATATGTAGATTTAGATGGTGATGGTAAACTTACCGATAAAGATAGAACTTATATAGGTTGTGATGTTCCTGACATTACTTATGGTGTGAACCTGAATCTTCGTTATAAAGGATTTGAATTAAGTATGTTCGGTCAGGGAGTTACCGGTACAAAGGTAAACTTCAGTATGGAAAATGCCTGGGCATTCTCGGATTATGCAAGTCCGCGTAAATATCACTTGAAGAGATGGACGGTAGATAATCCTAACCCGAATGCAGCTTATCCTCGCATTTATCCTCGTACAAGTAAACATTCAACTTATAACCAATATTTCTCTGATTACTGGTTGTTTAATGCCGATTATTTCCGCATCAAGAATATAACTTTTGGATATTCTTTCCAAAAGCCGGTATTACAGAAGTTGAGTCTGGAGGCATTGAAACTCTATGTTGCGGCTGAAAATCCGTTTACTATTCGTGCTGATCACCGTATGGAAGATTTCGACCCTGAAACGGCTTCAGGACGCGGCGTTAATACTCGTGGTACGTCTTCGATTGCTTTTGGTGTAAATCTAACATTCTAACATTATTGATTATAAAAGATGAAAACTATAAATAAATTATTCAAGGGTATATTCTTTTGCACTTTAGTTAGTGTAAGTGTTAGTAGTTGCGACTTGGAAGTGGAGCCGCCTGCTAATATTGCGGCCGAAACATATTGGACATCTGAAAAAGATGCCTGGTATAATCTGAATTCAATTTATTCTGATGCGATTCCGGGTATTGGAATTTACGGAGATGCTTATTCGGATGATGTATATTGCCAATATGCACATGAATCTAAGGCAAAAATATTCCAGCAAGATGGTTTCAGCCCTCTTTATGATGAAGGTTGGAACTTTGAGACAATTCGTAAGGAAAACTTGTTTTTGCAGAAAGTTGGAAATTGTGAGATGGATGAATCTTTAAGAGAAAGGTTCAAGGCAGAAGTTCGTGCAATGCGTGCCTGGACTTATTTGGGCATGACTATGACGTTCGGTAAAGTGCCTTTGATTACTGAAGTTCTGGATTATAACTCTCCTAATATTCCGCGTGACGAGGTAAGTGTAATTCGTGATTTTATTATGAAAGAACTTACTGAGGCTGCTGCAATATTGCCTGAGAAATACGCTGGTGGTTATCCAAATGAAAAGGGACGTATCACAAAATATGCTTGTTTGTCATTGAAAGCAAGAGCGGCCCTGTATTTTGGGGACTATGCTTTAGCAGAATCTACTGCGAAGGAAGTGATGGATAAGGGAGGCTTCTCTTTGTTTAAAATATCTTCTTTGTCGGATGCACAGAAGAAAGAGGCAGAAGAAATGAGTTTGTATATTGATTTTGCAGAAAAAGGAATCGATAAAGACGAATTCGTTAAGGGTATGTTTAATTATGAAGCTTTGTGGCATACAGAAAATGCTAATCCGGATAATCCCGAATACATTATGACTCGTCAATATGCTGCTTCCAGTTGGAATTATCAAGATATGACTCGTTATACAAGTATGCGCCCGAATCAGTTGGGTGGCTGGTCTTCTGTAACTCCGACACAGAATCTGGTAGATGCTTATTGGGGAGTTGATGGCCACAGTGTACCGCAATTGCCTACTCCGGAAGAACGTGCTAAAGCGTATAACCAGATTAAGGCTGACTTGGATGCTTATCAAAAGCCTGAAGGAGAAGCTAAGTTTATTGCTTTCTGCCAGGAAAAGATAAAGAATGGAACATTGAAAGATTATAAATATATTCAAGAGTTCCGTAACCGTGATAGCCGTATGTATGTTTCTATCTTGATGCCATTCAAGAGTTGGTATGAATCTAATTATGGTGATAAGTTTGTGTATGAATGGATAAAGAATGGTAATAACGAATCAAAGACCGGATTTAACTTCCGTAAGATGCTTTCATTGGAAAATGATGCTAATGGCGATGGACAGGCGACCGGTGATTATCCTTGTATCCGTTATGCAGAAATTTTATTGATTTATGCTGAAGCTCATACACAGACTACTGGTTATGATGCTGCAACTGAAGCTGCTTTGAATCAGTTACGTGATCGTTGCGGTATGCCGGATGTGCCTTCTGGCTTGAGTAAAGAAGAAGGTCTGAAACTGATTCAGAACGAACGTCGTATTGAATTGGCCGGTGAAGGTTTCCGTGGTGACGATATGACTCGTTATAGCGATGATTACTGGAAAGAGCACATGAACAATGTACCTATCATGACTCCTGACGGTGATACGGAACTTACAATGAAATGGAGCTCTCGTATGCGTCTGAAACCAATTCCGCAAACAGCTATTGACTTAAATCCGTTATTGGCTGGCGAACAGAATCCGGGATATTACTTTAACACAGATACCTCTTATTTAAAGGTTGAAAAGGGGTGTCGGTTATCAGACCCACACCCCTTTCTGTGAATCTTTCTTTATCATTATCTCTATCAATCTATTTGCTTGAATGTGTGTCTTTTTATACGTCTGTTCTTTTTATTTCTATTTCTTGTCGATTTAATCTTGCTGCTATCAGTATATTCTATATTAGCCTATATCTACTAAAGTGTCACAAGAGTATAAATCTTTCGTGTAGATATAAGGTACGACTTTCGGAAGCGTACATGGTTTATAATGAAAAGCTATCATCTTTTATAAATAGCGATTAAAGTATTTATATACAGATTATTAATACTATTATATAGTCGTTGTATGGAATGATTTTCAGGTATCTTTCTCTGAGCATAAATAGAACAATATTCAGTTGAGCCTGATAGTAAAGCTTAAATTGTATGTTTAAAAAGGAAAGCTTTGGGTGGCAGGAGGCCAATTCCAGGGAAAGTATAAGCTTTTGTGTAGAAAATACTTAGTTGGATTTTTGATAATCTTAGTTTATATTGTAGAATCTATGTTTAATAGCATGCATCTGTTTATTTGTAGAATATTTTGGGATTAATGTCGTTTTTAAAGTTTATATTTACTCATTGTTTAATACTAAAATCTTTTATTATGAGAGCTTTAATTTACGTAGTTTGCCTTATTGGGGCTATGTGCGGTTGGTCATGTTCAGACCATATTGCCGATTCGTCTGATTTATCTGTACAGACACGTACAATTGTATCTCCGGAAGGAGTTTCTACTTCAAATCCGGATCTGATTAGTGATTGGGAACATCAATCTTTGCTTACCCTTTCTACTGGTGAACGGATTAATACTCCATGGACGCCCGGTGCATCTCACTCTATGTCAGAAGAAACTGTATCGGATATCAAAAAAGAAGATGGATGGACTATGCTTTTTCATACTTTTAAGGCATTAAATGAGTCTCCCAACAGCAATTATCTCTGCTTCTATAATGAATTGACAGGAGTTATTAAGGTGTTTTATTATATAAAAAATGCTCAGGGAAATAACGGATTTCAGTGGAGAATCAGCACTGCCAATGGGGTAGGGAGTAGTTTATTGGCTTTGAACAGTTATATTTCTCCTTTGGATAACAGTTCTGACAAACCCAATTGTATGAATCTGTCTACTTTTGCACAAACACCAATTAATGGATTGACACCGGGATGGAATGGATTTGAGTTTGAAGTTCCTTATACTACGGATTACCGCAATATCAGTTTATCAATAAACAGTTATAATCAGGTGATAACTGATTTCAATTTTTCAGGTACAACCGAGCTGAAAACAGAAGGTACTATTACAAAAATGTAGCTAACGGAGGAGGTACGACAAAAACGGCTGCTACTTTGGCCAGTTCGGGAGCAAAGAAGTATATGGATGAGTTGAAGAAAAAAGCGAATGGGCAACCCTCTAATATAGCAGGTGATGTGAAGTTGGGTAAGAAGATCGTTGATGCATTAACTTCTGGAAACTATTTTTCAGCAATAGCGAAAGGGCTGAAGTTTATTTTTGGATCTACTACTACCCGACCTGAAGTATCTAAAGTGAGTTTGACTACGACAGGGGTTGTAACGATGGGGGGAACTTCGCAATCTGGTTCGCATGATAATGTGGAACCACTATTTTCAATTAATTTGTATGATTTGATGAATGGTAATTTAGCTGCATTAAAAAAGTCTCCTTCTTTTAATTCTCTTGTATTGCCTGTAGATGTTACTACACGGTCGGGAGGAGAACGCTATGCAGGAGTTTGGACTTTGAAAGAGTCTCCTGTCATCCGAATGACCCGTTATGGACGTGTATTGAATTATAATATATCTGGTGGAGTATTTACTGTTGCCTCTGTATTGTTACCTTACTTAGATTCGAATGTAAATAAAAAGGCTTCTGTTATTTTGAATCCTTATTTGAGTCAATACGTTACTTCTATGCAAACTATGGTAGATGTGGTGTCTTGCGCGAAGTTAAATGGCGAGAAATATTTCAATGGTTATGCCATTTCAGATTTTATGTCGGAAGACCCCATATATGAAGATAAAGATTTGGCAATTCGTAAGTCTGCTTTTTCTGGATCGGGAGGTGAGATTTGTAATCAATCGATATCTGTTTCAGATTATAATATAGGGGATGGAGGAAATCAAAATATGTATTTTTTTGATTGGGGAACTAATATAAAGGGTGATGAAGTAGCTGTGGTTACAGTTAATATAGCTTATAACTATAAGGGCAAAGTACACAATATCTCTATATCCCGGAATTATAAGGTCCAATATGTGCATGATCCTGCTACAGATGTAAAAATACTTGGTACTGCCGGAACTAAAAAAGTGGTAATTGTGAATAACTATCCCCAATTTGAATAATTTGTAAGGTGAATATAAAGGCGGACCAGTGATAAATTAATAGTCCGCCTTATATGATAAAGTGGTTATTGATAATTCAATAAGAAGAGATTGGGGTTAGTAGAGATCTGATGTTCTGCTTATATGGCATTTCTTCCATGCTCCTCTCGTAAAGTCCGGAATCTCTACCGGTATACTGCCGTTTAATACCGATTGTTCGCTCAGTTCTGTGATGCACGACCATTCGGCAGCGTCATATACATCCATATCCAATGGTAATCCGTTGCGCAAACAATAAATTAGCCGGCAGTCCATTACATAGTTCATTTCATTGGGCAGATTTCTGCGATGAGCCTCTGTACCGAAAGTGGCTGTGAAAGGATGTTTGTAACGCTCCATTATTTCCTCGAGTGCTTTCCCCTCAAGAGGAGAGCCGGCGTCGGGTTCGAGAGCAATGCTGGGAACGGGATATTTCTGCGCGAATCCTTTTGTTCCACAAACTGTATGCAGGCGGCTGTAAGGACGTGGAGTTACTACGTTATACTGAATCATGATACTTTTGCCCTTCACTGTTTGTATCAAGGTAGTATTCATGTCACCCAATAAGTATTTCTGGCGGGCTTCCGGAGAGTCTGCTCCGAAGTTTTTACGGGCATATTCGGTCATACCTGCCTGAAGACTGGACAGAGAAACCAAGTAGTTCATGCGGTCTCCCCGATGGATATTCAGTATCTGGCAAACCGGACCAAGACCGTGGGTCGGATAAGGATTACCGGTATGTTCTATACTATATTTCTTTCCCCAGTGATTGTGAAATCCTCCTTTACTTTCGTCGGCGAAGTAGATAGAACGCAGGTCATGTATGTATGCCCTCTACATGGGTTATTTCGCCGAATACACCCTGTTGTGCCATGTTAAGCGTAGTCAGTGCAAACGGGTCATAGCAACAATTTTCGAGCATCATGCAGTGCTGTCTTGTCTTTTCGGCCGTATCTACCAACTTCCAACACTCTTCTACAGTCATGGCTGCAGGAACTTCAATGGCTACATGCTTGCCATGCTCCATGGAGTATACTGCCATGGGAGTGTGGGTCAGCCAGTCGGTACAGATGAATACGAGATCAATGTCATCCCGTTCGCACATTCGTTTCCATCCATCCGGTCCGGTATAGCCGTCCGGTTGCGGATAACCGGCTTCCCGAAGTATCTTTTGGGCTTTAACCAGATTGCCTTCCCTGATTTCACAAAGTGCTTTGATTTCGACACCTTCGATTTGCAGATAACGTTGCAGAGTCAATACACCTCTATTGCCAAGCCCTATGAAAGCAAGGCGTACCATCGGGAGTGGGGGATGTGCCAGTCCGAGCACATGTGTTTGCGAAGGAGTTTTCATGTGTAGTTAGGATGTTAGGGTTGTATATAAAAAGAGAATCTAATTTCTCAGATTCTCTTTAGAGCGGAAGACGGGCTCAAACCCGCGACCCTCAGCTTGGAAGGCTAATGCTCTATCAACTGAGCTACTTCCGCAATTTTTGTGGGCAAAGATGGATTCGAACCACCGAAGTCGAAAGACAGCAGATTTACAGTCTGCCCCATTTGGCCACTCTGGTATTTGCCCTTTTGTTTGCTTTTGAGTCCCTTTGCTTTCTCTTAAGTAGGTTTGTTTCTCAATTGCGATGCAAAGATACAACTATTTATTTAAACTCCAAACAAAATCGATCATTTTTATTGCAGTAATTGCACATTCGTCTCCTTTATTACCCAGTTTGCCGCCGGCTCTGTCTTCTGCCTGCTCCATAGTGTTGGTGGTAATTAATCCGTAAATAACTGGTATATCGCCAGTTGCGTTCAGTTGTGCTACGCCTTGTGTCACTCCCATGCAAACATAGTCAAAATGTGGAGTATCTCCTTTAATTACGCAACCAATGATAATAATTGCATCTATATCGCTATTTTCCATCATCTGATTAGCGCCGAAGGTAAGTTCGAAACTTCCGGGTACTGTCTTTACCAGGATATTTTCTTCTTTGGCTCCATGTTTCTTCAAAGTTTTCACAGCTCCGTCCAGCAGGGCACCGGTGATGTTAGCGTTCCATTCGGAAACAACGATACCGAATTTCATTTCTTCTGCATTCGGAACTGAATTAAAATCGTAATCTGATAAGTTATGATATGCTGTTGCCATAATCTATATGTTTTTGGTTGGTTGAAAAAAAGCTACCCAGATTGGTTTGGGTAGCTTTCTATATAATAAGGTATATACCCCGTTATTATTTTTTCAGCAGTTTAGCTTGCTCGATGTATTTATCGATATCCATTGCCTGATAAGACTGGAAGTATTTATCCTTAATCTTGGTGAAGGCTTTTACTGCTTCTTCGTTCTTGCCTTGCTTCATCAGGATTTCTCCGGCTTGGAGCAGGAAGATAGGGCTCAGGGTGCTGTTGTCTGCATGATCTGCCGCTTTCAGAAGAGCAGAAGTTGCTTTATCGAGTTGGCCTAACTGAGCGTAGCAGTTACCAATGGCACCTTGAATGGCAGGAGCTACCATCTGGTCGTCTCCACTGAAACCGTCAAGTGCTTTGATGGCTTCTTCATATTTACCTAAATTCTGGTAGCAGATACCGGCGTATGCCTTTGCCAGATTGGCTGCTTTAGTACCGCTAAACTGATCGGCTACTTTCAGGAAACCGATAGAACCGATGCTATCACCGTTCAGTGCTTGTTCGTATGCACTTTGCTCAAAGTACTGTTCGCTTTTGAAAAGAGCAGCCTGTGCTTTTTCTTCACGAGGTTCTGCGTAGAAATTCTTGTAGAGGATTGCACCTGCTACGATTACGATTACGGCTACAACGGCGCCAATGATTGCTTTTTTGTTTTTAACAAGAAATGCTTCCGACTGTGTCAGTGCATCTTCCACATTCAGTTCGTTGTTGTGGTTCTTTTGTTCTGCCATTTTTATATGATTCTTTTTGTTATTTTTTCAACTGGATATTTTGGTCAGCAAAAGTAGTTTTTTTATATATATAAACGAAATTTAGAGGCATCTTTTTTTGTTTTGCGACCTAAAACCCCGAAAATCTTTCTACTTTTGTAACCAAACTCAATGTGCACACATGATACTGAAGCGTATATCTATACTGAACTATAAGAACCTGGAGCAGGTAGAACTGAATTTTTCGGCTAAACTGAATTGCTTTTTCGGGCAGAACGGGATGGGAAAAACCAATCTGCTCGATGCGGTCTACTTTCTGTCTTTTTGTAAAAGTGCAGGAAATCCGATCGATTCGCAGAATATTCGTCATGAACAGGACTTTTTTGTTATTCAAGGGTTCTATGAGGCGATGGACGGAACACCCGAAGAGATTTATTGCGGAATGAAGCGTAGGTCGAAAAAACAATTCAAACGTAATAAGAAAGAATATTCGCGCCTGTCGGATCACATCGGATTTATTCCTTTGGTGATGGTGTCGCCTGCCGACTCGGAATTGATAGCGGGGGGCAGTGACGAACGTCGCCGCTTTATGGATGTAGTCATTTCGCAGTATGATAAGGAGTATTTGGATGCTTTGATTCGCTACAATAAGGCATTGGTACAACGAAATACATTGTTGAAGAGTGAACAACCGATAGAAGAAGAGCTTTTTCTCGTTTGGGAAGAGATGATGGCACAGGCCGGTGAGGTGGTTTTCCGGAAACGGGAAGCATTTATCAGTGAGTTTATTCCTATATTTCAATCGTTCTACTCGTACATTTCGCAGGATAAGGAGCAAGTGGGACTGACTTATGAGTCACACGCAAGAAAAGCATCTCTGCTTGAAGTTCTGAAAGAAAGCCGGGTACGGGATAAGATTATGGGTTATTCGCTCCGGGGGATACATAAAGATGAACTCAACATGTTGTTGGGTGACTTTCCTATTAAGAGAGAAGGTTCACAAGGACAGAACAAGACGTACCTGGTTGCACTGAAGCTTGCGCAGTTTGATTTTTTGAAGCGTACGGGAAGTACGGTACCTCTGTTGCTGTTGGATGATATCTTTGACAAATTGGATGCTTCGCGCGTAGAACAGATTGTAAAGTTGGTGGCGGGTGACAATTTCGGGCAGATTTTCATAACGGATACGAATCGTGAACATTTGGACCGTATATTATATAAGGTGGGGAGTGACTATAAAATGTTTCGTGTGGAGAGCGGAGCTATCAATGAAATGGAGGAAAAAGAGAGATGAAACGAAACGATGCGGAACCGATTGGAAAACTGATTCAGAAATATCTGCGTCAGGAGAGCTTGGAGTCTCCACTGAATGAGCAACGCTTACTTGATTCGTGGGAGACGGTGCTGGGACCTACTATTATGTCGTACACAAGGGATTTGTATATTCGTAATCAGGTGTTGTATGTACACTTGACCTCTGCTGCCCTCCGTCAGGAGTTGATGATGGGGCGGGAACTTTTGGTCCGTAATTTGAATCAGAAGGTTGGGGCTACGGTGATTACCAATATTATTTTCCGCTAAACGACTATTCTTTTATAATAAATGAAGGCTTTGTTTGTATCAAACGGAGCCTTCATTCTTTATGAACAGAGTCTCTGTTCGAAGAGAACGGAGATTCTATCTACAACTAAAATGTGGTGCTCTCAGTATTTCAAGAATGGGATTGTATCTATGACGGGCATCTTCAGCGCATTCAGTTCCTGACAGGCACGATCGTAGTAAGTCGGATTTTCTAAATCAAGGTTATTGTGTGCGTCCAGTCCGATAATAGCCGTGCATCCTTCATTGGCTGCGATATGCCAGAATTGCGGGCAAGGATAAGTCGTTATTCCCCGTGCTTCATTGATGGCTACATAGCCGATATTATATTCCAAAGGGATGTGCAATCGGGCTGCTGCCCGACAGATATGGCGGCTGACACTGATACAATGTTTGTCAAATTCAGGGTAGGAACGCATAAAAAGATCCGGATGTGCCAGGTAGGCGAACAGTCCGCTTTCCATTCCTTCGATAGTGCTTTCTTCATAAAGGTCGAGCATATCCCGATTAGTGGTATGATGCCCGAAGTAGGGAAACTTTTCGTCAGTATGGTAATGATGGTTTCCAAAGAGGATATAATCCAACCGGTACTCTTTGATGATTTCTTTCAGCCAGTGGATGTATTCGGGAAAGTATTCATATTCCAATCCGATTTTGATGCTGATTTGATTCCGGTATTTTTCTTTCAAGGCACGGATGCTTTCTATATATTCCGGTAAGTCCTCCGGGAGCATACGTATGTCCGATACAAAATCTGTGTGATACTTCCATGGGCCATGATCAGAAAAGCCCAATTCCTGAAAGCCACCTTTGATGGCACTGCGTACATAGTCTTCATCGTCTCCCACGGCGTGCATGCAGCGAGTGGTATGTGTGTGATAATTTGTTTTCATTGTGCTATAATAGTATCCATACGGAAGTCGAATGCTTCTGCGGGTACTTCTTCTATCAATTGAAACGGGAAACAAATGCCGACTTTGGGAGCCGGAATTTGAGGTAATAAACGGTCGTAATATCCTTTGCCGCGGCCTAAACGATGTCCGTACCGATCGAAAGCAACACCCGGAATCACAGCCAGATCTATTGTTTCGTAATCGGTGAATGGCGCTCCGGTTGGTTCGGCAATGCCATACGAACCTATGGCGAGATCTTGGGGGCCTGTGTAAACGCGAAGTTCTAACTCGTCGCCTGTTACTACAGGCAATATGATTCTTTTCGACCGGCTCCACTTCTCAATGAAGGCGTGCGTCTGCACTTCATCCTTCATTGAGTGATAGAGCAATATAGTATGCCCTTTTTGAAATTCGGGGCATGCCTCAAGAGTTATCAATACCTTTTCCGACAACGATTTAAGCGTAGAGTCGGAGTATTTCTTCTTCTCCTGTGCTATCCACTTGCGCAGTTGTTTTTTTCTTTCCATCTTTCTTTTCCTCCTTTTGAGGTTCTACGCTGATGGGAGCCTTTGGGAATGCTTCTCCACTTTCAAGCAACTCGACGGCCTTCTTCACAGTCTGATCGCTTTGGTTGAGATATTGAATATAGGCTTCTTTTCCCAGCATATTATAGATGATATTTCCGTAAATGCTCTTTTCCAGTAATTTATATGATTTCTGAATCAGGATGTTTCTTCGTTTCACCCCTTTGCTGTCAGCGTAGCGTATGAACTGTTCGACCAGTCCCTGACGACGCAGATAGTTTAAGAGTGATTCTTCGTCTTCGTACTTCTTCAACTTATCGCGGTTATTATCCGTGTAATGGAAGGTGAATTGGATGGTAAGTCCTTTGCTCAGCACCTCGGTCAGATATGAAGTCACTCCCGTGGTGTCTTGTGGGACGACATCCGGCATGATACCTCCTCCTCCGTACACCGGACGTCCGAGGGCGGTAGAATAACGCAGGTTTTCATCGAGCTTGATACTATCTTTTGAGAAGTACTCTCCATGTTCATATCGTGTCAGCCAATCCATTTCGTAGTTGCGGTCTTTACCATTCTGATAAGGGCGTTGAATGCAGCGTCCGGATGGAGTATAATAGCGGGCAATGGTCAGCCGGATGGCTGATCCGTCACTGAAGTCGATAGGCTGTTGTACCAGGCCTTTACCGAACGAACGGCGACCCACTACCATACCTCGGTCGTTATCCTGAATAGCACCGGTGAAAATTTCACTGGCCGAAGCCGAACCTTCGTCAATCAGCACGATAACGGGCATTTTCTGGCAACTGCCTGTTCCATTGGCAAATTCGTCGGCACGGGGATATTTGCGTCCTTCCGTATAGACTATCAGTTTACCTTCGGGCAAGAATTCGTTGACCATGCGCACTGCAGCTTCCATATATCCTCCTGTGTTGCCACGTAAGTCGATGATCAGCCCTTTGCAGTTCTTATGATTCAGTAAAGCAATGGCATTCAGCAACTCCACATGTGTAGTACGTCCGAATTTACTAACCTGTATATAGCCAAAGTCATCTGTCAACATATAAGCTGCGTCGATGGTGTTTTGCGGAATGTCACCGCGTGTGATAGTGAAGTTCAAAGATCTTTCTCCGTAGCGCTTCACGCCCAGTTTCACTTGAGTACCCTTCGGCCCTTTCAGAGTGCGCATGGCACGTTCGTTGGTCACTTTTTCCTACAAACAAACTGTCGTCTACCATCACGATACGGTCACCGGCCATTAATCCTACCTTTTCGGAGGCCCTCCCTGAATGACACTGTTCACATGGATAGTGTCGTCCTGGATGGTGAACTGGATACCGATACCGCTGAAGCTGCCTTCCAGTTCCGATGTCACTTCTTCCAGGTTTTG
>VOFL01000054.1_pt1 | contig 31468 bp, 19 predicted proteins | sample 5384111 | NCBI WGS metagenome assembly VOFL01 (sample SAMN12384731, study PRJNA508395) | synthetic metagenome | isolation source: mock microbial community "Gut Microbiome Whole cell Mix" consisting of 8.3%...
CAATCGTGACGAGCACTGGCATGCGCACGCAGGTCGGTAAAATCGCGGACCTTCTGCAGGCCACGGATGATGATGACAGTCCGCTGCAGAAGGAAATGAACTACGTTTCCAAGATTCTCGGCATCGCGGTGTGCATTATCGCGGCGGTCGTGCTGGTGGCGCTTGCGCTGACCGAAGGCTTCAACGACATCCACGACGTAATCGATTCGCTGCTGCTATCCGTTTCGCTGGCCGTCGCGGCCGTGCCGGAAGGGCTCGCCGCGATTCTGACAGTCGTGCTCGCGCTCGGCGTGCGCCGCATGGCCGAACATCATGCGATCGTCAAGAAACTGCATTCCGTGGAAACGCTCGGTTCCGCGTCGGTGATCTGCTCCGACAAAACCGGCACGCTCACCCGCAACGAGATGACGGTGGAACGCGTGGTCACGCCGAGCGGTGAGGTGCAGCTGACCGGCACCGGCTATGCGCCAGAAGGCAGAATGATTGCGATTGACGCGGCGGAAGCCGCGGGAATTACGGGAGCCGCCGAAGCGGCGCAGGCCGAGGCCGTCACCACGCTGGCCGTGGGCGCGATCGCAAACGACGGCGAGCTTCGCGAGACCGCCGTCGAAACCGTGCGGAACGGCGCGGATTCCGCTTCCTCTGCCAATACGTTATGGGAGGCCGTGGGCGATCCGACTGAGGTGTCGCTTATCGTCGCCGCACGCAAGGTGAAGGCCGATCGTAAGTACGCGAACTACACGCGCGTGGGCGAGATTCCATTCACCTCCGACCGCAAACGCATGGCCGTCGTCGCGCAGGACAACGCCGATGCCGGGCGTCTCACCGTCTTCGCCAAGGGTGCCCCCGATGTACTGCTCGGCTACTGCAGCCGAATCGCAGTCAACGGTGCCGTCCGCCCGATGACGCAAGGCGATCGCCAGCAGATTCTCGCAGCCGTGGAACGTCTGTCCGCCGAAGCGTACCGCACGCTTGGCCAGGCATACCGTCCGCTCGGCACCGCGTCGCTTGCCGATGTGCCGGGTGTGGCGATCAACGCCGCCGGCCATGTGGTCGATATAGCCGAGCAGAGCGACGTGCTGGAAAACGATCTGATCTGGGTCGGCATGGTGGGCATCATCGATCCGCCGCGCACCGAAGTGCGCGATTCCGTCGCCGAAGCGCACCGCGCCGGCATCCGTACTGTCATGATCACCGGCGACCATCCGCTGACCGCGGCACGCATCGCCAGCGATTTAGGCATCATCGACGCGACCGGTGCCGCGGACCTCGGCAGCACCGTGCTTACCGGCACCCAACTCGACGAGCTGCCGGACGAAGCCGCATTCGACAACGCCACCCGCAACATCTCCGTCTACGCGCGCGTCGCGCCGGAACACAAGCTGAAGATCGTCGAATCGCTGCAACGGCAAGGCAATATCGTGGCCATGACCGGCGACGGCGTGAACGACGCGCCCGCCGTCAAAACCGCGGATATCGGCGTCGCGATGGGCATCACCGGCACCGAAGTGACCAAGCAGAGCGCCAAGATGATCCTCGCCGACGACAACTTCAGTACCATCGTCGAAGCGGTGCGCGAAGGCCGTGGCATTTTCGACAACATCCGTAAATTCCTGCGATACCTGCTCAGCTCCAACGTGGGCGAGGTCTTCACGGTTTTCGGCGGTGTGATGCTGGCCGGCTTCCTCGGCATCTCGCAGCCGGGCAGCCAAGGCGTGACCGTGCCGCTGCTCGCCACGCAGCTGCTGTGGATCAACCTGCTCACCGACGCGGCACCGGCCTTGGCGATGGGCGTCGATCCCTCCACCGACGACGTGATGGCCCGCAAGCCGCGCAAACTCACCGACCGCGTGATCGACGGGCAGATGTGGGGCGACATCATCTTCATCGGCATCATCATGGCCGCCGTCACGCTGATCGGCATGGACATGCACCTCGCCGGAGGTCTGTTCACGGACCGTTCCGTGGATGCCATCGGACATGACGCGCAGATGACGGAAGCGCGCACGATGGGCTTCACCATCCTGGTCTTCGCGCAGATGCTTAACGCGTTGTGCTCGCGCTCGCATGACCAGTCGGTGTTCGTGGGGCTGTTCGCCAACAAGTGGCTGTGGGGTGCGATCGCACTGTCCACGCTGCTGCAGCTTGCGGTGGTCTACGTGCCGTTCCTCAACACCGCGTTCGGTACCGTGCCGCTGTCCGCGGGTGCGTGGGTCGAATGCCTCGGCCTGGCGATGATTGTGCTCGTCGCCTCCGAGCTGCGCAAGTGCGTGCTACGTGCGATGCATCGGCGGTGATGCTGGCTTATAGCGTCGACGGGGCTAGACTGGACGACAGTTGGTGGGCGCGCGTTGGCTGCGCGCCCGCTCATATGACGATTGTTCCGGTGATGTTTGGAGGAATTTCGATGCTGCTGTCCGATCGCGACATTCTCGCCGCACAGGCCGACGGTCATATCTCACTCGATCCGTGGACCCCGGAGATGGTGCAGCCGGCATCGATTGACGTGCGATTGGACCGTTTCTTCCGTTTGTTTAACAATCATGCGTACACGTACGTGGATCCGGCTGAGAATCAGGGCGAGCTGACCGAACAGTTCGAAGTCAAACCGGACGAACCGTGGATCCTGCACCCGGGCGAGTTCGCGCTCGGGTCCACATGGGAGTATGTGAAGCTCGATGCATCCATCGCGGCTCGTCTTGAAGGCAAAAGCTCGCTCGGTCGTCTCGGCATCCTTACCCACTCCACCGCGGGCTTCATCGACCCTGGCTTTGAAGGTCATATCACGCTGGAATTGTCCAACGTGTCGACACTGCCGGTGAAGCTGTGGCCGGGCATGAAGATCGGCCAGATGTGCTTCTTCCAGCTGAGCTCGCCGGCCGAGCATCCATACGGCTCCGCCACCACCGGATCGCACTATCAGGGCCAGCGCGGCCCGACCCCGAGCCGTTCCTACGTGAACTTCTACAAGGCCGACATCACCGACTGATCCGACTGAGGCGATTGTTCTAACTGGTCCGGATTTACAGGATTCCCGGCGCGATGTTGTGCGCGGCAAGCCAATCGCGCAAATCGCTGAACTCCTCCATACTTACGGAATGGTCGAGCCCACGATAGCTTTTTTCCGTAAGGAACGTGTGCTCGTCCAGCCACGCGGCGGTCGCGAACAGTTCCGGCATGGGAATCACGGTATCGTTCTTGCCATAGCCGAAGAACGTCGGAATGTTGAGTTCAGCCACGCGATCGTCCGCCGGCGCGGTTCCCGCAACAGTGCCGGGCGCAAGAAAACCGGACAACGAAATCGTCGCCGCGTAGCGTTCCGGGTGCACGCGCAGCAAGTGAATCGCCAGCAGACCGCCCTGCGAAAAACCGATCGGCACCACGGCACGGTCGTCGGGAATGTTCGCCGAAACCCAATCGTCGATTGCTTTCGCTGCGGCGAATGCGTCACGGTCCAAATCCTCGCCGGTATCCACACAATCATGCAGCCACGAGTACGCGCCGGGTGCAAAGCGGCCAGCCGGCTGCAACGTCAGCGGCGCGCGCAACGAGGCAAAATCGTTGTATGGCGCGACGTAGCGCATCATGTCGGCCAAGTCCGTCTCGTTCGACCCCCAGCCGTGCAGGCACAGGAACAACGGTCGTTTCGGCGCGGTGTTGCCGCCGCCGTGCGAATACTGCACATGCGTGATTTGCAGCGGTTCACCGAAACGTCCCGGCACCACGTCCGATTCGCGGCCGATCAGCTTGGTCTTATCATTGCTGTCTGCGCTGCCTGTTGTGTTTTCGATTGCGTCGCTCATGATTTCCAATATAGCGTGCGATTGTGGCGTACGCTCGCAGTGCGAAAAGATCCGTGAAAAGGGACGTGAAACAAGCCGTGAAACAAGCTGGGAAAGGGAGGCGAAGCAAGCGGCGAAAAAAGAAGACCCCGGCGGGATTGGCCGCCGGGGAGAGAAAGGAGAGAGAAGAAGAAAGGGTTCAATTGTCGGGAACTTCAAGGTTCCTGGTCGGCTTGTTTCTGCTGACAATTCATATATAAACACCTGATGCTGAGCGCATGTCTGGTGTTTTCTGAAAACTTCCTGAGAATCCGATGGCGATTTCGTTCAGGCGCAATTTGGCACAGTTCCCGACGAACACGATTTCGGCTGGATGCGATTCCAGCCGATCGTCCGCCATTGCGCAATCGTCCGTCGCCACGCGATCCGAACGCCGGAAATCGAAAAAACGTCAGATCTGCGCGTCCGCATCCACGCTCATCACATACACGTTGCGTCGCAGCTGCTTGCTTTGCGCACGCGTGATGTCGCCGGCCTCATACATGTCCTGGATCACGCCCAGCTCGATGCCGTAGCTTTCGCGCTTGACCTCCTCGGCCTGTTCCTGCGCTTCGGCGCTGATGCCCATATTCGGACGCGCCCTCAACGCGGATTCGCTGCGTCGGTAGTCCAACAGTAGGCCGGAGCAGTGCTCGGTGTTGTACGTGTCGCCGCCCATCTCCTCATACAGTCGGTCGATCACATACTCGATGGCGTCCACCTGCACCACGCGCGTATGCGCGAACAGTTCGTCGTCGGAGAACAGCGGGGTGGTGCGGCGGATGCGGCTGTTCACGCGGCGCACCAGCGTGCCCGTACGCCTCTGCAACGCGCGGAGACGTCCCTTGAGACGCCAGATCGTGCGTCCGGAATTGTGCTCCGTCTCGATGTGGCGCAGCGAGCTCATGATCTGGTCGAGCAGGCGCTCGCAGGCCTCGGCCTCCAGGTCGTTCGCGGCGCGGTTCTCGGTCGGATTCGCTTTGATGGCCGCACGCACGCCCGCCAGACGGTTCTTGACGTATTCCTTCTCCCAATTCAGCGCGTCGATCTGCAGCCTCATATACCCCTGCGGATCGATTTCGCCGGTGCGTTGCTTCAGTCGCGTGATGCGTTTCGTATACGAGTCGATGACCATGAGCACCGCACGTCGGTTGTCGGGCGTGACGCGTCCCGTCAGCTCCTCGACGGTCCGCCGCAGCACTTCGATGGTGATTTCCGTCATTTCCGTGGACGTGTCCTTATTGCGATTCGGCGCGAGCAGCGGCAGCAGGAAATTCGCCAGCAGCAGCGTCATCACGATCACACCGCCGGCGATGAAGATCAGTTCGTTGCGCATCGGGAAATTCGCGCCCGCCGCGATTGTGTACGGAATCGTGAACATCAGCGACAGTGTGATGGTGCCCTTCGGCCCGCCGAACGTCATGACGGCCGCCGATCGCCAGCGCTTCGCCGTCATCTTGCGTCGCTTGCCGGTGGTGGTGTCGCGCGCCAATCGCAGCATCAGCGAAATCCATAGGAAACGCATGGCGATCACCACGGCCGAAACGGTCAGAATCGCAATCAAAAGCAGCCAATTGCTGACGCGTGGATCGTCCCAGCTGGCGGTCATCGCGGTCGGCAACAGCATGCCCAGCAGAATGAATACGGTGCCGTTCAGCGAAAACGACAGCACTCCCCATACGCTGGACGAGACGATGTTCGTGCGCGCCACGTTCGGGCCGATGCCGGTGCGGTCGAAACGGATGATCAGGCCGGCGGCCACCACCGAAAGAATGCCGGAAACGTGCACCGCTTCCGCGCCCAAATACAGGATGAACGGCAGGAACAGCTCCATCAGAATACGTGTGGTCATTGTTTCCCAGCCGAGGGAACGCATCGTTTCGAACACCACGTCAGCCACCATGCCCACGACGATGCCGAAGAATGCGCCGCCGAAGAAGGACGCCACGAATTGCATGGCCGATTCGCCCACTTCGAATACACCGCTGACGGCCGCCGCGATGGCGAACTGGAAGCCGACGATGCCGGACGCGTCGTTGAACAGCGATTCGCCTTTCAGCACGCTCGTCTGCCGTTGCGTCAGCGCCGCTTCCTTGCCGAGCGACGACACTGCGACCGCATCCGTCGGCCCAAGCGCGGCACCGAGCGCCAAAGCCGCTGCAAGCGGAATCGCCGGCCATACGGCATGCAACGCGAAACCAACCGCCACCATCGTCGCGATTGCCAAACCGATCGCCAATGACAACGACAGTTTCACCGATTTGAGCAGTTCCGATTTATCGATTTCGTGCGCTTCCAAATACAGCAGCGGCGCGATGAACAACACCATGAACAGTTCAGGGCTGAGCGTTACGTCCGGAAAGAACGGCAGTTGTGATGCCAGCGCGCCCAACGCGATCTGCACGAGCGGCGTGGAGACCTTGGGTATGAATCGGCTCAGGAACGAGGACAGTACGACGGCAGCGATGATGCATAGAATCAACTCGAATACCGCCAACGTGCCTCCTTTGCGCGTATTTCCAACCTTTTCCAGCCTACCAAGAGGCGGTTATGAGCGTGTTTCGCTATGGGCTGACGTTCGTGCCGCTTCGGTTGGGCGCGCAGGTCGGGCATGCAGGTCGGACGTGCGGACCAGTCGTGCGGAGCGGTCGTATGGCCGCCGCTACACTGTGGCGTATGCGATGGGACGATGATATGGAACTGGCGGTCGCGCTGGCCCGCGAAGCCGCCGCGGATGGCGAGGTGCCGGTCGGTGCCGTCGTGCTTGCCGCTGACGGCCGAGTGATTGGCCGCGGGCGGAACCTGCGTGAGACGCATGCCGATCCGCTTGCCCACGCCGAAGTCAAGGCGATGGCTGAAGCGGCCGCCTCGCTTGACACTTGGAATCTCGCTGATTGCACGCTTGTCGTTACGTTGGAGCCGTGCCCTATGTGCGCCGGTGCCTGCCTGCAGACGCATATCGGACGTATTGTGTTCGGTGCGTGGGATGCCAAGTTGGGTGCATGCGGTTCGGTATGGGATATTCCCCGCGATCCGCACGTCGGACTTGTACCGGAAGTGATTGGCGGTGTGCGCGAAGCAGAATGCGGGCGATTGATGACCGATTTCTTCGCGCGCCGACGCTAATTACTTTCCGAAAGAAACAAACACGCAGGGCGATGGGAAGAAAAGCGGTATGCAGTATCATCAAAGCGTCATACCAACCAAGAATCGCAAGAAAAGGATGCTGCAATGACGCTCATTCAGACTTTCCACGGCACCGCTTCCAACGGCACACCCCTTACCGCCGTGTATGCCGAGCAGCCGGCTGCCGCCGCAGCTTTTGCTCTGGTGTTCCCCGGCAGCGATTTGCCGAGATTCGTGCATTGGGGTCGCCCGCTCACCGCACCGGAAACCGTGATCAACACGTTCGACGCGCTCGCTCCGCAGCGTGTTTCCGGAGCCCTCGACTACACCGCATGGCCGAGCGTGCTGCCGACACAGTCCGAAGCGTGGTCCGGCTCTGACCGTTTCGACGTGCGCCGTGACGGCGTGGAACTGTTCTGCAAGTTCCAGGTCACCGACATCAAAGCCGAAACCGTGGCCGCCGGCAAAACCTACACCATGGCCGAAAAAGACGGCTACCCCAGCTGGAGCGTGGCCTCCGAGCCCAAGCAGACGCCTACCGTCACCGTCACTGCCGAGGACGTGGAACAATGCGTGAAACTTACGTGGACCTGTGAGCTCGATGAAACCGGCCTCATCCGCCAGCATGCGGAGGTGACGAACACCGGCGAGGGACGACTCGAGATCGGCAAGATCGAACTTGCATTCAGCGTGCCCGCCGACGCCAACGAGATCCTCACCACCACCGGTCACCATCTGCGTGAGCGTTCCCCACAGCGCCAGGACTTCACCATCGGGCGCTTCGCCAAATCCTCCATGATCGGCCGCCCCGACTTCGACGCCACCCTGCTGCTCAGCGTTGGCGAACACGGCTTCGGTTTCACCCACGGCAACGTCTACTCCGCGCACGTGGCATGGAGCGGCAACAGCGTGCTGTCCGCGGAACGACTGCCCTACACCACTGGCGTGATCGGTGGCAGCGAAGTGCTCTTCGGCGGCGAAGTCGGTCTGGAACACGGTGAAAGCTACACCACGCCATGGCTCGTCGGCTCTTACGGCGAGGGGCTCAACGAAGTCGCCTCACGCTTCCATGGTTACATCCGCCGCGTGCACCGCGACTGGCTCGTGGACCATGGCATCGCGCCCAAGCCGCGTCCGGTCATCCTCAACACATGGGAAGCCGTCTACTTCAACCACGATTACGACACCCTGACCGCGCTCGCAGACAAGGCCGTGGAAAGCGGCGTGGAACGCTTCGTCGTGGATGATGGCTGGTTCGGTGCCCGCCGAGACGACACCGCCGGTCTGGGCGATTGGCAGATCTCACAGGACGTTTGGCCCGATGGGGACAAGTCCCTCAAGGCGCTCGCCGACTACGTGCACGGCAAAGGCATGGAGTTCGGCCTGTGGTTCGAACCGGAAATGGTCAACCCGGACTCCGATATGTTCCGCGCCCACCCGGACTGGGTGCTGAAGCCCACCGCCAACCGTCTGCCGATGCAGGGGCGCACTCAGCAGGTCGTCGATCTCACCAATCCTGACGCGTACGCGTACATCTACGGCGCCATGGACAAGCTCGTCGGCGAACTCGGCATCGACTACATCAAATGGGATCACAACAAATACGTCACCGAAGCGGTGTCGCCGCGCACCGGACGTCCCGCCGTGCACAACCAGACGCTCGCCGTGTATCGGATCTTCACCGACCTGAAAGCGGCCCATCCCGGTCTGGAAATCGAAAGCTGCTCGTCCGGCGGCGGCCGCGTCGACCTCGGTATCCTCGAAGTCGCCGATCGTATCTGGGGTTCCGACTGCGTCGACCCGGTGGAACGCGCCGACATCCAGCGCTACACGTCGCTGCTCGTGCCGCCGGAGATGATCGGAGAGCACGTGGGCGCTTCCCCGGCGCATTCCACGCACCGCGCCACCTCCCAGGAGATGCGCATGGCCATGGCCTTCTTCGGCCACATGGGCATCGAATGGAATCTGCTCAAGGAACCGCAGGAGGACATCGACAAGCTCGCCGAATGGACGGCCGAATTCAAAAAGCATCGCGAATGGTTCGCCGTCGACACCGCGGTGCATTCTGACGCCGCCGATCCGGCCGTGCGCGTGGACGGCTGCGTCATGCCGAACAAGGCTGCCGCGATCTACCGCTTCACGCAGCTGACCACGTCGCAGACCTATCCGTCCGCCCCCGTACGTCTGCCTGGCCTCGACCCGGACGCCGTGTACGTGGTGTCCCCGCTCGACGTGAGCCTCGACCTGGCCAAGCAGGACATCGGCAACGGACAAAGCCCGCTCGGCTGGTGGACCGCCGATGGTGTGAAGATGACCGGCCGTGCGCTCGCCGCCTATGGCATCCGTCCGCCGGCGCTGCATCCTGCGCAGGCCGTCCTTTTCAAAGTAGTCCGCATCTGAGTATCTGTTTTGTATGGTGAGGCTGGTACTTTCGCGTACCGGCCTCACACTGCGACAGCGATTCCGAACGACTTACCCTACATACTGGCGAATGGCTTGCGCTGCGGCCGCTTTGCTCCACAGCGACCAGTCGTGCTCGGCGATTTCGAAATCGACCGGCGCGGCTTGACTATGCCGATACATATTGATGCCGTTACGCAGGTTGTCTATGCCGAGTTTCGCAATGAACGACGATTCGCCAGCGATCATGATTTTGTCGGGCATGGCAAGATTGGCGATGGTCGCGATCAATGTACCCAAACGGAAACAGGTGCGGTTCACCAGATTCGTGGCCTGCGTTTTGCTGGCGCGCGCTGCGGCCGCGAATTCGTCGAACGTCGCCGGATGTCCGATCATTTCCGAATATTCTGTTGCGATTGAATTGTCAGTTAGGCACGTCGCGCAACCTTTATGTCCGGAAATGCAGCGCGGCCCGTCGGGGTCGACCAGAATATGCCCGACCAGGCCATAGCTTTTGTCGGGATTGTCGATCGGCTCGCCGTTGACGGTGAGCGAATATCCCACGCCGATGCCGATCGTCACCACGGCGAAACTGTTCAATCCGACGCCCGAGCCGAACATGCACGCGTCCACCACCAATGAGTCGATGTCGTTGTAGATGCCGGTCGGCAGGCCGGTCGCCTCCTGGATCAACGCCGAAAACTCCACGGGCTTCGACCAATGCAGGAACGGCGCGAACGTCACCATCGAATCATCCACGATGTGTCCGCCCAACGAGACGCCGACCGCGCATGGCGAAGGCAATCCCGCCATTATCGCCTCGTCGGCGCAGTCCATGGTCAGCTGTTTGATGACGTCGACCACCGATTCCGGCGAATCGTCGTCGAGCGGCAGGTCATGGCAGCCGGTCACGATCTGCCCAAGCGCGTTTACTGTTACGGCAGTGATATGGGTGGTGTTGATTTTCATGCCGACGAACGTGCGCGCATTGGCGATGATGCGCAGTCCGGTCTGCGGACGGCCGCGACGTTCCGTATTTTCTTTCTGGATTGACTTTTGTGCCGATTTCCGCAAGAAATCTTTCGGTAACTTGCCGCCATGCCCCGCTGCCATTGGCGTCTCTTCGATCACGCCAGCGTAAATCAAATCACTGGTGATGCGCGATACCGCGCCTTGCGAAAGGCCAAGGATCTGTGCCAGCGTGATGCGCGAAATCGGACCGTACTTCATAATGCAGGCCGCAACCTTATGCGTGTACTCCGAGCCTTCAAACCAGTGTGGAATCGGGGAAATCGCCATATCGTACCGTCCTTATCGCCTATTTACTTTCCAAGAATAACAAAATAACCGTTTTTTATTTCCGTTCGATGCGGGCGCGCGGAAACTGGGAATGAAAACAAGCCGATTCTACAATTAAAAAGCAACGGAGGCTGGTAATGAAGCCGGCCTGCCGTGAAAAAGGAAAATACAAAGGAGTCGAGAGAATGAAACCTGATTCCAATGCCAACACAGGCACCTTCAGGCGGATCGCGGGCCGTGCTATTACGGCTGCATGCGCGATTGTGCTGACGGTTGGGCTCGCGGGCTGCGGCAACAGCACCGCCGGCACGGTCACCTTGGATTTCTTCCAATTCAAGTCCGAGGCGGCGGATTGGTTCACCGCCAAGGCGCGTGAATTCGAGAAAACCCATTCCAACATCAAAGTCAATGTCAACAATTCGTCGGACGCCACCACCGATCTGCGCACGCGACTGGTGAAGAACCGCGAACCCGACGTCATCACCATCAACGGCGACATCAATTACGGCATGCTCGCCGAAGCGGGCGTCTTCCACGATTTCACCGACGACGAGATCGTCGACGAGCTCAATCCGGGCATGGTGAACATCGCGAAGAGCCTCGTGCAGACCACCGACAAGTCCAAGAAGCGTCTGTACGGTATTCCGTACGCGGGCAACGCAAGCGGCTACATCATCAACGCCGATGTGTGGAAGCAGGCCGGCGAGGATCCGGACAATCCGCCGCAGACGTGGAGCGAATTCATCGCGCTGCTCAAGCGGCTCAAGGCCAAGGGCGTCACGCCGGTTGAGGCGAGCACCGCCGATCCGTGGACGTTGCAGGCGCCGCTTGCATCGCTGAATTCGACGCTGGTGCCGGAATCGGAATACGCGTATCTCAAGGACGGCAGCAAGACCTTCTCCGACTTGTGGACGCCCGTCAGCGGCAAGCTGATTGAAATTTACCAGAACTACACGCAGAAGAATCCGGCCGTCACCTACCAGCAGGCTACGCAGGACATCGCTTCCGGCAAGGCCGCGATTCTGCCGCTCGGCACGTACGCGATTCCGCAGATCCGTCTGATCAACAAGGACGCCAATCTGCGGTTCGCGCAGATGCCGGCCACCGACAACGTCAAGGAACAGCAGCTGACCGCCGGCGACGACGTGATGCTGACGATCGGCGCGCATACGAAGCATTACACCGAGGCTCGCGAATTCGTCGACTTCCTGATGAGCGAGGAGAACGTGCAGGATTACTCCAAGCAGCAGTCTGCGTTCACCCCGTACAAGGATACGTACGTCGGCGATGAAGCGTTGAATGGCGTGCTCGACTTCTACAAGGCCGGCAAGCTGGCTGATTTCTGTGACCACTACGTGCCGGCAAGCATCAACCTCGCCGGTTTCCTGCAGACGTTGGTGCAGTCGGGCAATACTAAACGATTCCTGAACAGCATGCAGTCGGAATACGACAAGATCGAAGCCAGGAACTTTAGGTGAGGGGAGGAACGACAATGACTGGCAATATCTCGGCCAAGGCCGACAAGGCCGCCGCAAAGAAGCCGAAGAAGGTTTCGAAATACTCCAAGCGCAAGGTCGATCCGGCGTTCTACTGGATGACCATTCCCGCGATGATTCTCGTGTGCATCTTCCTGTACCTGCCGTTCCTGCAGGGCGCGATGTACTCGTTCACCAATTCGCAGGGTTACGGCGATTACAAGTTCATCGGCTTCAAGAACTACATCGCGATGTTCCAGGACGCACGCGTCGGCCACGCGTATCTGTTCACGATTTTCATCGCGATTCTGATCACGCTCGGCACGAACATCCTCGGCATGTTCCTGGCGGTGCTGCTGAACTCCAAAATCGCCTTCAAGAACGGCTTCCGAGCCATCTTCTTCATTCCGTACACCCTGTCGGTGCTGGTCATCGGCTACGTGTTCAAGTACATCTTCATGACCCCGCTGCCGGCCCTCGGCCAGGCGCTGCACATCGATTGGCTGTCCACATCCATGATCTCCAATCCGGATCTGGCATGGTTCCCGATCGTGTTCCTGTCCATCTGGCAGGGTGTGGCCTACTCCACGCTGCTGTACTTGGCGGGTCTGCAGACCATCGACAACGAAATCTATGAGGCCGCGTCCATCGACGGCGTGAACGCCTGGCAGAACTTCTGGCAGATCACGTTCCCGCTGATTGGCCCGTTCTTCACCATCAACATGGTGCTGAGCCTCAAGAACTCGCTCGGCGCGTTCGACCAGGTCATGGCATTGACCAAGGGCGGTCCGGATTCCAAGACCGAAACCGTCTCCTACCTGATCTTCCAGAACGGCCTGGGCAACGGCGAATACTCCTACCAGATGGCGAACGCGGTCACGTTCTTCATCGTGCTGGCAATCCTCGCATTCGTGCAGCTGAAGTTCTTCAGCGGCAAGGAAAAGGTCTGAGAGTAAGGGGAAGAAATCATGACTAGCGCAACTGTTGCAACCAAGCCGGCCGCCGCGCAAAGCGGACAATCGCAAGCGAAGCCGGAGAAGATCCGCAAGGACCACAGCATCAACTGGTGGCTGACGGCGGCCGTCGCCGTGCTGAGCCTGACGGTGCTCGTGCCGCTGTACTTCGCCGTCGTCACCGCGCTGAAGACGCCGGGCGAAGCGGGCACGTTCAGCCTGCCGACCACGTGGGAATGGCATAATTTCGCGGACGCGTGGAACAAGGTGAACTATCCGAAGGCCGCGCTCAATTCCGCGATCATCACCGTGTGCGCTGTGGTGCTGACGCTGCTGACGAACACGTTCGTCGCGTACGCCGTGGCAAGGAACATGGATAAGCGGTTCTTCCGCTTCCTGTACTACTTCTTCCTGGCCATGATGTTCGTGCCGTTCACCGTCGTCATGCTGCCGATCGCCAAGGAAATGGGCACCCTGCACCTGGACAACCAGCTCGGTCTGATCATTCTGTACACGATTCTCGGCATCGGCACGAACCTGTTCATCGCGATCGGCTTCATCCGTTCGATTCCGATTTCGTTGGAAGAGGCGGCGCGCATCGACGGCGCTTCGACCTGGCGTATCTTCTGGACGATTATTTTCCCGCTGATGGGACCGATCAACGCCACGATCGCCATCCTGACCGCACTGTGGGCATGGAACGACTTCCTGCTGCCGTTGATCACGCTGACCGACCAGAGCAATCAGACGATTCCGCTGGCGCAGTACGTGTTCCAGAGCCAGTTCACGTCGAACTATCCGATGGCCTTCGCCTCCTACCTGATGGCCATGGCCCCGGTGCTTATCGTCTACGTCTTCGCCCAAAAGTGGGTCGTCGGTGGTGTGATGAGAGGAGCCGTGAAGTGAACAGTCCTGTGGACTGTTCATAGGTTCCTCCTGAGCGAGCCGATAGGCGAGCGAAGGCAGGAACAACGCGGCCGTAGGCCGTCTGCTTGTGAAGTAAAACTTCACAGCGCCGAGCGGGAATCCTCGTTTCCCCTTTTTCGAGGATTCCCGCTTTTCGTATGCATTGATGTGATTCCGAAGGGCGCATCCCGCTTGCAATATATCTTTCATTTCCTGCTTTGCAAAACGCGCCGCAGGCAAGAAAGAAAAAACGCTTTACGTACCATGGGATATAGCAAAGTTCATCCATTCCACTTAGGCAAAGGAGCTCAATCGCGATGACGAATTTCAATCGTTCCACTCTTTCTGACACCGTCCGTTCGAATGGCGCCACCCCGAATCCGTGGTGGGCGAACGCGGTGGTCTACCAGATCTATCCCCGTTCCTTCCAGGATTCCAATGGCGATGGCATCGGCGATCTGAAGGGCATCACCAGCCGGCTCGACTATCTCGCAGATCTCGGCGTGGACGTGCTATGGCTGTCCCCGGTCTTCAAGTCCCCGCAGGACGACAACGGCTACGACATCTCCGACTACCAGGACATCGATCCGCTGTTCGGCACAATGGCCGATATGGACGAGCTGCTTGCCGAAGCGCACAAGCGCGGCCTGAAGGTCATCATGGACCTGGTCGTGAACCACACGTCCGACGAGCATGCCTGGTTCCAGGCTTCCCGCGACAAGAACGATCCTCATGCGGATTGGTATTGGTGGCGTCCGGCCAAGCCGGGCCATGAGCCGGGCACGCCCGGTGCCGAGCCGAACCAGTGGGGCTCCTATTTCGGCGGCTCCGCATGGGAGTACGATCCGAAGCGCGGTGAATACTTCTTTCACCAGTATTCCAAGAAGCAGCCCGACCTCAACTGGGAGAATCCCGAGGTGCGCAAGGCCGTCTACAAGATGATGAACTGGTGGATGGATCGCGGCATCGACGGCTTCCGCATGGACGTGATCACCCAGATTTCCAAGGTCATCGACAAGAACGGCAAGTTGCCGGGGGAGGCAGGATCCGAAATCGCCGATAATCCGGTTGGAGAGGAAGGTTATTCCAGCCCGTATCCGTTCTGCTCCGACGGCCCGCGCATCGACGAGTTCCTCGCCGAAATGCGCCGTGAGGTATTCGAAGGCCGTGAAGGCTACATGAATGTCGGCGAGGCTCCGGGCATCACCCCGGCCCGTAACGAGCACGTCACCGATCCGGCCAACAAGGAACTTGACATGCTATTCCTGTTTGACCATGTCGGCATCGACCAGGAAGGCTCCAAGTGGAATACCGTGCCGTTCGAGGTCAAAAACCTGCGCGACCGTATGACCGAGCAGCAGGAGGCCGTGAGGAAGGCCGGTTGGGCCAGCCTGTTCTTCTGCAATCATGACCAGCCGCGCGTGGTCTCCCGTTGGGGCAACGACTCCGACCGCGATTCGCGCGAACTGAGCGCCAAGGCGTTCGGCATGGTGCTGCACATGCACCGCGGCACCCCGTACATTTACGAAGGCGAGGAACTGGGTATGACCAACGCCCACTTCACCAAGCTGGAACAATACCGCGATCTGGAAGCCCTCAACGGCTATCGCCAGCGCGTGGAGGAAGCCAAGTGCCAGTCGTCCGAATCCATGATGGCCGCCCTCGCCCTCATCGGCCGCGACAACGCGCGCACCCCCATGCAGTGGGACGCCTCCAAGTATGCCGGTTTCACCCCGGCGGACGCGGCAGCCGAACCGTGGATCAGCGTCAACCCGAATCATGTGGAAATCAACGCGGCCGAGGAATTCGACGATCCGGATTCCGTGTACACGTTCTACAAGAAGCTCATCGCCATGCGGCACAACAGCGCCACCATCTCCACTGGCGAATGGCATCTGCTCGCCGCCGACAGCGATCAGGTGTATGCTTTCACGCGCACCAATGGCGACGACACGATTCTTGTCGTGGTCAACCTCACCGACAGGTCCGCGGCGCTGCCTTCGGACGTGGCGGAGCTGCTTTCCGACGGCGTGTCCGATCCGCAAGTACTGCTCAGCACCTATGATGCTATGCATAGTGTTAAATCGATCGCTCGTGGCGAGCTCGCTCGCTGGGAGGGAGTCGTGATTCAGCTCTGATCGATCTTTCCCTATAACTCTCTGCAGAAATGCCCGAGTGGCTCATCACGGAACCACTCGGGCATTTTTACTACCTTCTTGCGATGCTCCTCCCGTTCCGCCAAGCCGCCCGTCTGCCCGGCACCCACATGCCGATACCACGCGTCGGCTTCGGCAGACGTGCGCTTACAATAACGTCCATGGAACAAAACGAGGTGCTCAAAGCATTGCGGCGCGATCATGCCGCTGAATTGAAACTGGCCGCCGAACGACTGAAGGGCACCGCACGCCACACGGAGATTATTCCGTCGCCTGTGCTGTCCGAAATGACCGGACATGAGATTCTGCTCAAGCCCGAGAATCTCCAGGTCACCGGATCGTTCAAGATTCGTGGCGCGTACAACAAGATTGCATCGCTGACCGACGAGCAGCTCGCTCACGGCATCGTCACCGCTTCCGCAGGCAACCATGCGCAGGGTGTGGCGTACGCGGCCCGTGAACGTGGCGCGAAGGCCACCATCTGCATGCCGCAGATCACTCCGCCGCTGAAGGTGGATGCCACCAAAGCGTACGGCGCGGACGTGGTGCTGTGCGGCGAGGTGTTCGACGAATCCGCAGCGCACGCGCAGGAACTGAGCGACAACGAAGGCATGATCTACGTGCCCCCGTTCGATGATTATGAGGTGCTGTGCGGCCAAGGCACCATCGGTCTCGAGATCCTCGAAGACGTGCCGAACGTCACCGACGTGGTCGTGCCCTTGGGCGGCGGCGGTCTGGGCGCGGGCGTGGCGCTCGCCATCAAGACGTTCAAGCCTGAGGTGCGTGTGATCGGCGCCATTCCGGAAGGCAGCCCGGCATGGAAGAATTCGTTGGCCGCCGGTCGCGTCGTCGCAGCCGACCAGGTGCGTACCTCCGCCGAAGGCGTTGCCGTGAAGCGTCCGGGCGACCTGACCTTCGCGCTGCTCAACGAGTTCCTCGACGATCTGGTCACCGTCACCGAGCGCGACATCAACGAGATGATCCTGCTCATGCTGGAGAAGCACAAGCTGGTGGTCGAGGCTGCCGGTGCCGTGTCTCTGGCCGCGCTCGAGCACCTGAATCTGCGCTCGCGCAAGTTCGCCGAGGCGAAGGGCCCGCATGTGGTGGTGCCGATTCTTTCCGGTGGCAATGAGGATACTGTCTCCATCAGCGCGGTGATTCAGAAGGGCATGATTGCCCGTGGCCGCATCATGAACTTCGAGGTTGAGCTTCCGGATACCCCTGGCCAGCTGGTCAAGGTGGCCACGATTCTGGCCGAGCAGCGCGCCAACGTCATCGCACTCGATCACGACCAGTTCAAGGCTTCCAGCCATTACACTGATTCGGTTTCCTTGGGCGTCACCGTTGAGACCAACGGTCCTGAGCACATCGACCGCATCCTTGACGCGATGCGCGCGGCCGGTTTCCAGCCCAAGCGCATCTACTGATTTCCCACGGTGGATAAGCGCGGATTCTCGCATATCTTCCGCATCAAAGAAGGCTCCTCAAACCCAATCAGGTTGAGGAGCCTTGCTTGTTCATTCGGTGTTATTTGCCCTGTTCTTCAGCGATCGTCTCATCAACCAACTGCGGCAGCGCGGTCGCAATATCGTCGCGGATAAGCCGTGTGGCCAAGCGATCGTATTGCGTGCGTCCCATGTTCATGATGGTGATCGGCACGCCCGCCTGTGCCGCGACCGGCACAATGCTCGCCGCCGGCATCACTTCCAGCGTGGAGCCGATCACCCACAATTCGTCGGCCTGCGCCGCCAGACGGTACGATTTTTCGATCGCACCATCCGGCAGCGCCTCGCCAAAGTAGACGACGTCGGTTTTGATGAGCCCGTCGCACGGCATATTGCCGCTGTACGGCAGCTTGCGATGACAGTGCGGATCCGGCTCGTTGTCGAGATTCGCCATGATTTCGGCGGTGTCGTATTTCGCGTGGCACTTCATGCAGTGCGAGGTGCCGATGGTCCCGTGCAGATTGACGATGACGTTGCTGCTATTGCCCGCCTTCTCGTGCAGCGCGTCGAAATTCTGCGTGGCGAGCAGCGTCAGCAGCCCTGCCTGTTCCAGCTTGACGAGCGCTTTGTGTGCGGTGCCCGGCTGCGCGTTCCATACTGGCGATTCCTTTTGCCAGCGCCAGGAATACTCGCGGTCTTCCTTATTGGCTAGGAACGCGTCGATGTCGTACACGTTCATTTGTTCGGGATGTTTGGTCCAGACGCCGTCCGGGCCGCGGAAGTCAGGGATGCCTGCGGACGTGGAGATGCCTGCGCCCGTCAATACTGCGATTTTTTTGCTCATACCTCCATACATACCACCGCGCGGTTTCCTCCGTATGCGTCTTTTTCGGCTTTCCGACCGTATTTGGAAACCGTTGCAGGCTCACGACACGCCCGTAGACAGGTTTTTCTGATGAATTTCAGGCCGTTTTGAGGCTTGTCTGAAGCATTTCTGCGATGATGCGGCGTGCGATAGGCGGTTTTCGACACGCCGATGAATGCGTTGCGCCGCAAGGGTTTTTACGGGGTTTGCGGAATGCCGATTTGCGCAAGTGGACGGGTTCGTGTAAGTTAATCCCTTGCTGCCGCTCAGCGAGTGGCCCGGACGAGTCCGGGACATGAGGTGGGTGAGTGGTGGTGGTTTGAGAACTCAAGAGCGTATTTGTACTACTTCTTTATAGTCAATGATTGCCAGTTCATCGTCCGCTCCTTGCGAGTGGCCGGGAGGCCTTGAAGGACGGTGAGGTTTTTGTGCGATGCGCCTTTCCTTATAAGGCGATCGTCAATTTTCTTAGATGAGAGTCACGTGTTGGCTTTCCGCATAAGTTTTTTTGTGGAGGGTTCGATTCTGGCTCAGGATGAACGCTGGCGGCGTGCTTAACACATGCAAGTCGAACGGGATCGGCTGGAGCTTGCTCCGGCCGTGAGAGTGGCGAACGGGTGAGTAATGCGTGACCGACCTGCCCCATACACCGGAATAGCTCCTGGAAACGGGTGGTAATGCCGGATGCTCCAGTTGGATGCATGTCCTTCTGGGAAAGATTCTATCGGTATGGGATGGGGTCGCGTCCTATCAGCTTGATGGCGGGGTAACGGCCCACCATGGCTTCGACGGGTAGCCGGCCTGAGAGGGCGACCGGCCACATTGGGACTGAGATACGGCCCAGACTCCTACGGGAGGCAGCAGTGGGGAATATTGCACAATGGGCGCAAGCCTGATGCAGCGACGCCGCGTGCGGGATGACGGCCTTCGGGTTGTAAACCGCTTTTGACTGGGAGCAAGCCCTTCGGGGTGAGTGTACCTTTCGAATAAGCACCGGCTAACTACGTGCCAGCAGCCGCGGTAATACGTAGGGTGCAAGCGTTATCCGGAATTATTGGGCGTAAAGGGCTCGTAGGCGGTTCGTCGCGTCCGGTGTGAAAGTCCATCGCTTAACGGTGGATCCGCGCCGGGTAGTGCGGTAGGGGAGACCAGAACGGTGCGGTAGGGGAAGAACACCAATGGCGAAGGTCTCTGTCACTGACGCTAGGAGCGAAAGCGTGGGGAGCAGGAAGGCACCATGCTGGGGACCATTCCACGGTCTCCGTGTCGGAGCCAACGCGTTAAGCATCCCGCCTGGGGAGTACGGCCGCAAGGCTAAAACTCAAAGAAATTGACGGGGGCCCGCACAAGCGGCGGAGCATGCGGATTAATTCGATGCAACGCGAAGAACCTTACCTGGGCTTGACATGTTCCCGACAGCCCCAGAGATGGGGCCTCCCTTCGGGGCGGGTTCACAGGTGGTGCATGGTCGTCGTCAGCTCGTGTCGTGAGATGTTGGGTTAAGTCCCGCAACGAGCGCAACCCTCGCCCTGTGTTGCCAGCACGTCGTGGTGGGAACTCACGGGGGACCGCCGGGGTCAACTCGGAGGAAGGTGGGGATGACGTCAGATCATCATGCCCCTTACGTCCAGGGCTTCACGCATGCTACAATGGCCGGTACAACGGGATGCGACCTCGTGAGGGGGAGCGGATCCCTTAAAACCGGTCTCAGTTCGGATTGGAGTCTGCAACCCGACTCCATGAAGGCGGAGTCGCTAGTAATCGCGGATCAGCAACGCCGCGGTGAATGCGTTCCCGGGCCTTGTACACACCGCCCGTCAAGTCATGAAAGTGGGTAGCACCCGAAGCCGGTGGCCCAACCTTTTTGGGGGGAGCCGTCTAAGGTGAGACTCGTGATTGGGACTAAGTCGTAACAAGGTAGCCGTACCGGAAGGTGCGGCTGGATCACCTCCTTTCTACGGAGAATACAGTCCATGTTTTTGGACAGTGTGAGCCACATGGGCGCCGGCAGTCGGCGTCGTTGTTGTGGATGCTGGTGTGGAAGAGATCAATGGCTTGGATGGGATTCGTCCCGTCCGGGAGTGGTATGGGTATGCTTTTGGGCTCCCGGACCGCCACCCCACGGGTTTTCTGTGGCGCGGTTCGATGCCCATGCGTGGTGGCCGGTCCTGGGTGGCTGGTCGGATCGTGTGGCGCGTGGTGGTTTGAGAACTGGATAGTGGACGCGAGCAAGAGAAACTGAAAGAACGTTTCTTTTTGCTTATCGCGATTTCGCCAAACTCTTCAATTGAGTTTGGTTTCGAGATCGATCGTTTGTGATCGTTTAGTGTTAAGATTTGTCGTCTGGCGATCTTGCTATCAGGAAACCCGCGGGTGGGACAATGGTCTTGCTGTTGTGCCGCTTGCGAGGGCGTATGGTGGATGCCTTGGCAGACAGTACCGATGAAGGACGTTTGAGGATGCGATAATCCTAGGGGAGCCTCCAACATGGCTTTGATCCTAGGGTCTCCGAATGGGGGAACCCGCCGGCCGTCATGGGCCGGCACCGCCTATGGGCGGGGGGTACGCAGGGAAGTGAAACATCTCAGTACCTGCAGGAAGGGATACTCCGTGAGTAGTGGCGAGCGAAAGCGGATCAGACCAAACCGGTTGCGCGTGATACCCGTCGGGGTTGCGTTGCCGGTGTTGTGGGATCGCGTGTCCCGTTCCGACGGGCGGGAGTCATAAAACGGCTTGCCGGGGAACAGGCTTGAAGGCGGCCGTAGAGGTGCCAGCCCGTACCTGGACGTGAGCCGTCTTCCGATCGTGTTGTCCCAAGTAGCGCGGGCCTCGTGGAATCCCGCGTGAATCAGCCCAGACCGTTGGGTAAGTCTAAGCATACCTGTCTGACCGATAGCGTACCAGTACCGTGAGGGAAAGGTGAAAAGCACCGGGAGGGGTGAAACAGTTCCTGAAACCGTGCGCCCACAAACCGTCGGAGCCTCACGGTGGGGTGACGGCGTGCCTATCGAAAAAGGAGTCTGCGAGTCAGTGGCGGGTGGCGAGCATAAGCCGTGTGGCGTATGCGTAGCGAAAGCGAGTCCTTAAAAGGCGTTTTTAGTCGCTTGTCCTGGACCCGAAGCGGGATGATCTAGCCCTGGGCAGGTTGAAGCGCGGGTAAGACCGCGTGGAGGACCGAACCCACCTGGGTTGAAAACCGGGGGGATGACCTGGGGCTAGGGGTGAAAGGCCAATCAAATTCCGTGATAGCTGGTTCTCTCCGAAATGCATTTAGGTGCAGCGTCGGTCGATTGCGTCGCGGGGTAGAGCTACCGGATGCTTGCGGGCCCTTGTTGGGTACCAACAGCAGCCGAACTCCGAATACCGTTGACGTGTATTCCGGCAGTGAGTCGGCAGGGATAAGCTCCGTCGTCGAGAGGAGACAGCCCAGACCGTCGTCTAAGGTCCCGAAGCGTGTGCTAAGTGGGAAAGGATGTGGAGTCGCATAGACAGCCAGGAGGTTGGCTCAGAAGCAGCCATCCTTGAAAGAGTGCGTAACAGCTCACTGGTCTAGTGGTTCCGCGCCGACAATGTAGCGGGGCTCAACCACCAGAAGAGGGTTGCTGGGTAGGAGAGCGTCCTGCGAGGGGCGAAGCGGCGGTGGAAACCGGCCGTGGACTTCGTGGGAGTGAGAATGCAGACATGAGTAGCGAGAGACGGGTGAGGATCCCGTCCGCTGGATGACCAAGGGTTCCGGGGCCACGTTCGTCGTCCCCGGGTGAGTCGGGTCCTAAGGCGAGGCCGACAGGCGTAGTCGAATGGATGAACGGGTGGATATTCCCGTACCGACCATGGACCGGCAAAACCGAGACGGTGAGTACTAACCTCCGCCTCGTGGTGGTTCCTTCCTTCGGGTTGGTATCGCCGCGTGGTGTTGGGAGCGTAGCCGCAGTAGGTCAGCGCAGGGTGACACGGAATGGGAGCCGGCCGCGGAGGTGGTTTTCCGTGGTCAAGCACGCAGCCAGTCATGTAGGCAAATCCGCATGGCGTGCATGGCGAGGTGTGATGATGGGAGCCGTTATGGTTCGATATCCGGTTGTCGGGCCGTCGAGAAAAGCCTCGGCGTGAGGGCCATGGCCGCCCGTACCCCAAACCGACACTGGTGGTCAGGTAGAGAATACCAAGGCGATCGAGCGAATCTCGGTCAAGGAACTCGGCAAATCTCCCGTGCCTTCGGTATAAGGGAGACCCACTGGGGTGAAGGACCTTGCGTCCGGAGCTTTGGTGGGTGGCACAGACCGGGGTAGCGACTGTTTACCAAAACACAGGTGCATGCGAAGGCGAAAGCCGCTGTATATGCACTGACGCCTGCTTGCCGGAAGGTTAAGAGGATCCGTCAATCCCTTCGGGGACGAAGCGGTGAATTCAAGCCCCGGTAAACGGCGGTGGTAACTATAACCATCCTAAGGTAGCGAAATTCCTTGTCGGGTAAGTTCCGACCTGCACGAATGGCGTAACGACTTCCCCACTGTCTCGACCAGGAGCTCGGCGAAATTGCAGTACGAGTAAAGATGCTCGTTAAGCGCAGAAGGACGAAAAGACCCCGGGACCTTTACTATACCTTGGTATTGGCGTTAGGCGCGGATTGTGTAGCATAGGCGGGAGGCTTTGAAACGGTGGCGCCAGCCATCGCGGAGCCGCAAGGTGAAATACCGCTCTGTTCTCGTTTGACGTCTAACCTCGACAAGTCATCTGGGCAGTGGACAGCGGGTAGTTCAACTGGGGCGGTTGCCTCCCAAAGAGTAACGGAGGCGCTCAAAGGTCCGCTCCCGGTTGGCAATCGGGTGTCGAGTGTAATCAACAAGGGACGGTCGAGCAGGGACGAAAGTCGGAGATAGCGATCCGGTGCCGGCGCACGGGCGCGGCATCGCTCAACGGATAAAAGGTACCGGGGATAACAGGCTGATCATTCCCAAGAGTCCATATCGACGGGATGGTTTGGCACCTCGATGTCGGCTCGTCGCATCCTGGGGCTGGAGCAGGTCCCAAGGGTTCGGCTGTTCGCCGATTAAAGCGGCACGCGAGCTGGGTTCAGAACGTCGTGAGACAGTTTGGTCTCTATCCTCTGCGCTCGTTGGAATCCTGAGGAGGCCTGCCCATAGTACGAGAGGACCTGGGTGGACGAACCTCTGGTATGCCGGTTGTCGCGGCAACGGCCGGTTGGCTACGTTCGGGAGGATAACCGCTGAAAGCATCTAAGCGGGAAGCCTGCTCCAAGATTAGATTCCGTACGGTCTTGAACTGTTGTAGCCCGCATGTTGTTTTGATAGGCCGGATGGAAGCCCCGTGAGGGGTGGAGCCGACCGGTACTAACGGGCGACGGCGACATAACATTCCGATCCTTTTGCGGGATTGGTTCCGCGTCTTTCCTGTGCTGGATCGTCCTGGACGGCAATATGCGTTGGGATGGTCACTGAACGATACAACGGTAGGCTTTGCCTCGCGTCCGCTAGCCGGTTCCCAGACCGCCACACGATAATTGAATGGCCGGAATGGCCGCCATGTTTTGGTTGTCGTTCCGTGATCGCGGTTTTGCGGTGGTCATAGCCCTGGTGAGACGCCCGGTCCCATTCCGAACCCGGTAGCTAAGGCCAGGCGCGGCGATGGTACTGCACTCGAGAGGGTGTGGGAGAGTAGCACGCCGCCGCTTCAAACGTATCGGGCCTCCCGGTCGAGCCTTTGGCTCCCGGGAGGCCCCTTTTTTATCCTCTCTTTTCGGGCTTCCCGGCGGGCGTCGCTCCGGGAACCCCCATTTTTTTCATCACCTCCCGGGCCTCCCGGCAACGCCTTTCGGGCTCGTCGAAGGTCCTTATCCGGAGTCTCCACCGGATGTCCGCTTTGAGAACCACTTTTCTCTTTGATATTTTTTGATTTGAGATTGTGTTGTGGCACCATGGATACACCATAGGAATCATGTGCCAAGGGGATAGCTATGTTTCTTCTTCCAGATCAGCAACTCAGACGTGTCAATCGAGTGATGCGGCAACGACTTGTGCCATATGTGCACGAAACATTATCGCATTGTCAGTTACGCGCTTTCGCCGATGAAGGCGAACCCGAACAGAGCGCCGACTTTCTTGCACGTGTCAGGGAAAACAAAGTGGATTTTCTCGACTTCATGGTTCCTGGTGCCTGGGGCACGATATGGGGTACCACATGGTTCGAGGTTCGTGGACGTATCGACCGTGAGTCGGTCAAAGGCAGAGCCGTCGAACTGGTTGTAGATCTGGGATGGAAACGACATCGTGGCCCGGGCTTCCAAGCGGAAGGATTATGCTATCGCCCTGACGGCAGCGTCATCAAAGCGGTGAATCCAGACAATTGCTGGATTCCGCTTATCGATGCCAATGGCGTGGCGAATGTGGAGCTTGATGATGCCGGTCGTTTCACGGTATATGTCGAGGCCGCATCGAATCCACTGGTCGAAGCTGACCTGCCATTCGCGCCGATGAATCTGGGGGAGCGTGCCGACGGTCGTCCATCCGACTATGTGCTCACCACAATGGACGTGTGCGCTTTCAACCAAAACGTGTTCGACTATCTGATGGACTTGGAAACCGTCACCTCGCTGATGAGGGAACTCAAGGATGATGATCCTCGATATTGGCAGCTGGCCAAAGCGCTGCAACGATCACTCAACACATATGACGAGCGTGATATCGCCGGAACTCTGGAGCCAGCCAAGGAAAAGCTTGCCGGGGTATTATCCGAACCCGCATATTCCAGCGTCATCCATCATGTCGCGGTCGGCCATGCGCATATCGATTCCGCATGGCTGTGGCCCGTGCGCGAAACCCACCGTAAAGTGGCCCGCACGGTGTCCAACGTGCTTGCCCTGATGGACGAGGATCCGGATTTCACGTACGCGATGAGTTCCGCCCAACAGTATGCGTGGCTGGAACAGGAACATCCAGACCTGTTCGCGCGCATGCTGCAGCGCATCAAGGAAGGACGATTCATTCCCGTCGGCGGAATGTGGGTCGAATCCGATAACATGCTGCCCACAGGTGAGTCGCTGATCCGCCAGATCACGTTCGGCATGCGTTACTTCCGTGAGCATCTTGGCGTGGAACCAAAAGGACTGTGGCTTCCCGACAGTTTCGGTTATTGCGGGGCATGGCCGCAAATCGCACGTCGTGCCGGTTTCGAATGGTTCCTCACACAGAAGATCTCATGGAACGACACCACGAAATTCCCCCACCATTCCTTCGAATGGGAAGGCATCGACGGATCGCGAATCCTTACGCACTTCCCGCCGTCGGACACGTACGGCTCGACCGTAAGTATGCAGGAACTGCAGTATTCCCAGCGCAACTTCCTTGACAAGGACCTGTCGCGCAACGCCATACTGCTGTACGGATACAGCGATGGTGGCGGCGGTCCCACCCGCGAAATGGTCGCACGTATCCGCAGGGACCATGATCTTGCCGGCGCTCCGAGCATCGATTTCGGCACTCCGGACGAACTGTTCGACCGCGTCCGACACGATATCGTCGATGAGGCTCCGGACGAAACCCCGGTTTTCAAGGGTGAACTGTATCTGGAACTGCATCGCGCCACACTGACATCGCAACAGGAAATGAAACGCGGATGCAGGCGGGAAGAAAACCTGCTGAGAACAACGGAATATCTGTGCGCCGCAGCCAGCGTGTTCAACCCAAAATACCGATATCCACGTGAGGAACTTGACGGTATCTGGAAAACGCTCCTGCTGAACCAATTCCACGACATTCTTCCCGGATCGGCGATCGCATGGGTGCATCGGCAGGCACGTGCGGACTACGTGCGCGACATCACAAGACTGCGTGATATCGCCGCTGAAGCGGGTGCTTCCATCGCATCGGCGCGGGATGATGCCGACATGCGATCGAACGCGGCCATCGTCCCATATACGGCAAAGAATGGCGATTCGTGGATTGCTCGCACCGCGGCAGTGGGAACGCAGGATGATGACGCGAACGGCACCGACGCGGTCGCCGATGAATCCACCATCGCAACGACATGTGACGACGGTCGAATCATACTTGACAACGGTTTGCTACGTGCCATCATCGCACCAGACGGTACGGTCCGTTCACTGATCGACCTTGATAATGGACACGAACTGGTGCCCGACGGCAGTGGAATCGGGCATTACGAGCTTCTCCGCGACGAGCCATACGAGTGGGACGCATGGGACATCCAGCGCGATGCCTTCCTCAGCGCCGAAGGCATCGATGACTCGCATGTGGAACGAGTGACGGAGACAAAACGCGGCGGAGCCACCGTGCACGTGTCCAGCACCGCCGACGGGGTGTCCATCGATGCCTGCATTACATTGCGGCCAAAGTCGAAAAGCCTTGAATTCCGGACCAAAGTGGATTGGCGGGCATCCGAACGATTCCTCAAAGTCGACATTCCCATGGCTATCCAGGCCGACCGGGCGCAGTACGAATGCCAGTACGGCATGGTGGAACGGCCCATTCAGAAGAACACACGTTCCGACGAGGCGAAATACGAAAGCTGCACGCACCGGTTCGTACGCGTCGCCGATGCCGGCTATGCGGCTGCGGTCGTCAACGCCAGCACCTACGGTTCCGACGTTTCGCCGATTCACCGGAACACGGCTTCCGGGCCGGTGCGTGGCACGATGATTCGACTTTCGTTGCTGTCGTCCCCGCTATACCCCGATCCGAACACTGACAAGGGCGTGCATGAGTTCGCGTGGAACGTTGTGGCGGATGCCAGTATGCCGGCTGTGCTTGACGAGGCGAACCGTCTCAACGCGGCCGTGCTGCCTGCCGTGCCGGCGTTCGATCCGCTGGCGCAGCTCAACCCGGTGGATGGCGTCATGGTGCTTGACTGGGTCAAGCTTGCCGATGACGGTTCCGGAGATCTGATACTGCGCGTCTATGAGGCGGTCGGCGGCGAAGCCCATGCGAGACTTGCCGTCAACGCCGCTTTGGGGAAGGCCACGGTACGCGAGTGTTCCATTATGGAGGATGCGCGGCTGGATGCCGAATTGCCCGCGGCTTTTGCCGACGGTGATCCGTCCGTGGCAAGAACGGCGCAAGGAGCGATGCTGAGCCTGCATCCGTTCCAATTGGCCACGTTGCGCGTCAGTTGTGGAAGCGATGGTGGAAATACTGATGGGAATGAGAGTGGAAGCCTGCGATAGATGAGAAACTGGCGGCGGATGTGCTGAGCCGTGCGCCGCCTATTCCTTGGCTTGAGTCCACGCCTGAAGCTTCATACGATTGAGCTCGGTGTTGGGATCGTACGTGTCATCCAACCGCTCCTGATACATCGCGACCAGTTCTCCGCCGCGGCCCAACGCCTCCAAAGCGGCCTCACGAATCGACTCCCATTCGTACGGCACCACTTCCTCGGGGAACATGACCGTGCACTGGTTCGGTGCGTCACGCTCCACCAGATCGACGAAATTCAGCAGATCCTGCCACCGTTCGGCAGCGATCAGCCGCGCCGCGTACGCGTCGGCAAGCGGCTCGGACGTATGGTTGTCGCGCAGGAAACGATCGGCCTCCTCGGCATCGCCACTGATCCGCATCAGATCGTGCCGCAGGAACTGCACGGCATGGTCGAACTGGTTTTGCGCGGTCTGCGCAAGCTGCTGTTTGGACAGGAATGATGGGTCAAGCATGGCGAGATCGTTCAGTTCCTCGGGGGAGAGGGTGGGCGAACCGCCGGTAGTGGAATCGCCGGCAGCGCCCGTGGAATGCGTGATCGAGTTCGCGGTATCCGCGCCGTCCGCAGCGTCTGTACTATTCGTGCTATGCGCACTGTCCGCGTCAGAGGACGTATCACGAAGGTCATGCGATTGCGTTGCGGTGGCGTCGCGTGCACCCGTATCGCCCGTAACATCACTGTCGATACTGCCGACGCTGTTCATAGTGTCGCCAGTCGTGCTGCTTGCATCGCCATTACCGGACTTCGCTGCGAAATCACGCATCGCGGCAATGCCCTTGTTCAACGCGTCATAGGCGAACATGCGCGTATCATCCCATTGCGCGAACGACAGTCCGCAAGACAGCAGCTCCACCATCTGCATGGCGTTGAGCCGGAAATCCTCATTGCACGCCACCTGCGTGATCATGCGCAACGCCTGCTCGCCCGTCATCGGATCGGCGTTGCAGGCCACGGCATCCATGTACACGCGTACGGTCTGAATCAGATCTTTCAGGTAGTCGAAACCCTCGTTGTCACGGTCGGCCACATTGCCGACGAACCTTGCGGTCATCTCCACAGCTTTGGCGAGATTGCCGACCGCGTCAAGCCATCGCGTGCTGATCACCGCGTTGCCGACCACCGCGTCCACGCCGGACAGCGCCTGCGAATCGATCGAAAACGTCGGCATATCGATGCGTGGAATCTCCACGCCCGTATCGGTACGTTCCGCGGTAGGCACCATGGAGGCGAGGGCGTCGAAATACCATTGCATGGGCATGGTGATGACCACGTCCGCGTCGGAAAGATTGGCGACCGGCACATCGTTACGTTGGTCGGAACCTTCTCGACTGGCTTCGCGTATCATGTGGTTCCACAGGAAGGTCGGTCCGTCGAATTCGTTGGAACTGAGCCATCCGTTGTTGACGTAATCGGTGAGATCGTCGGCATCCTGCCTGCGATTGAAGCTGCCCTGTCCAGAATCCATTGCATGCCTTTCCATTGCGCATCTAGGTGAGGCGGTGTTGTGGTTGAATATGTCTTATCAGTTCGCTACTGACGCCCAAGCCTATAGCATGATATGGCGCTCGTGCCGAAAGTTCCAGTTTCGATGCATGAAACATTCTGTGAAACACTTCTGCGCGCTTATTATGAGCTCTTGGTTGTGATTGCGATTCGTGCCGTTGCCGCTGTCTCCGTGATTCGAGATAAGTTGGGTGTCCTGGCCGGTAGAATTGCGATTGTTGTTGCATACGTCACGTAGTCGTGGCGTATTCCGTGGACTTAGGCGGGTCCATAAAGGCCCGTTATGGTCAGGTAAGAAAGAGAATTACCTATGAAGGTTGCAAGTGGCAATGTCTTGTGGCGGCAGCGTAAGCGTAATTGGTGCCGTACGCCATTCACATTCACCGTATACACGCTTACCGATCGGGAATTGAGCGTCAAAACCGGTATCTTGAATGAGAGATTCAACCTGATCAAGCTGTTTCGTATCGTTGACATCAGTGTGGAGCGTACGTTCCTGCAGCGTATTTTCGGTATGAGCACGCTTGTGCTGGATACGCGTGACCAGTCGTCTGGCAACGGCGTGGTGGCACTGAAGAACGTGATTAACGGTTTCGAGGTGCGTCAGGTGCTGCAGGAGGCTGTGGATGCGTCCCGGAAGGAGAATGGCATGTCCGCTCGTGAGTTCCTCGGAGGACCGGGTGGACGGGAATTTGGTCCTGGTTCAGATGGTCTGGATGTCGACGGTTTTGATGCGGGTGCCTATGCGGACGGTCAGTAAGCTGTAGCGGCGCGAAATGAGTCGATGAAGGTGGTTTGCGCATAGGTTCGATATATGTGCAAACCACCTTGTCGTTTGGGTTGTCTGTTTCGGAATGGTTTTGTGCACGAGAACTATTCGGGCGATCCCGATCAGTACTTGTTGGCGCCGGAGCCGATGAAGTTCACTTGGAAGCCACGGTGGTAGTGCAGGAACATATCCGCGCCGTAGCGATCGACCGGACGATGCGTGAATAGCATGCGGATGGCGAAGGCGGTCTGCACGTCTTCGGGCAGATTCATGAATTCCTTATGCGCGTCCCAATAGGGATTCATGGTGATGGCCGCGTCCGGTACGTAGGCGTAGCCGTAGCCGTCCTCGTTCACGTAGCCCATGAACGGCAGATCCCAAGCGTTATGCTCGGTAAGCGTTCGTTTGAAGTCTTCGACTTTGGCGAGTGCCTCGTCGCTGATGCCGAGGCTCTTGGCGACTTTATTGGCTTCAGTGGTCTTCGCCTCGGCGTCTTGGCTGAACATGTTGAGATCTACGGTGATGATGGGGTTCTTATCGGCCATGGCTTTGTCCTTTTACCTTGTATTTGTGAACATGAGTAATGTTTGTTTTCGTGTTCTCTTTAGATGAAAAGCGAACATGTGTGGTGGATAGTTTTTCTGTCCATGAATAACGATATCACGATTAATGGGCGTTGAAATCGCTGAAGATAAGCCATATTTGTGGTTGTGTGCGTTAATTCGTTGCAATATAGGCAATCTGCCATGGGGTAAAAGAAATGGAAAAAGATAACATTGAGCGTGTTCTTTTTATTTTGGAAATTCGTGTTGCTCTAGTGTTCATATGAACATGTGTAGTTGATTATGGTCTGTGTGAATGCGTCTGATTTTGATAAGTCGTGTTTCTGACGCCGATGATGGACGACTCACTTGTGCCTGGCGTATCCGACTCGAGATAGGCAAAAGGAATTGCAAAACGACCGCGGATTACAGCGCGGACTTGCCGGTGAGATGGCGGTAGAGCTCCGGATCGACCGGCTTGATGAGATTGAGCGTGGAAACGACCACCTTTGACTCACTGCCGTCCTCGCTGCGGTTCACCGATTCGCGCACATCATCCAATGCAACCGCGCTGCCGATGAAATAATAGGATTTCTCCTGCTCCTCGGCTTTACGACGGATGAAAACCGGCACAAAATGGCGATTCTGCCATTCCGGAGTACGTTCCGTTCCGTCCAACAGCCACCGGAATTCGTTTGATTTACCGTTTCGAATCGTTGTCTTCAGCGATGACTTTGCCGATGCGATGCGGAATTTCCGTAACGAGGGCATTGCCCATACAGAAAGCGCGATGTCCGTCTGTCATTCCGTCGTCGGTCCAGCCTTTCGGGAAACGCTGGAGCTGATCCAGCTCGTCGGGAACGAGTCTTCTTAGCCGCCCATTCTGCATGACTACATGCTTGGTGCGGCTTGCTCCACGGCCGCCTTCTCCAGTGAGAATGGTGCGGCTCGGCTTATCCAACGGATCGGGGAATGCGATGGGA
>VOFL01000027.1_pt1 | contig 30984 bp, 16 predicted proteins | sample 5384111 | NCBI WGS metagenome assembly VOFL01 (sample SAMN12384731, study PRJNA508395) | synthetic metagenome | isolation source: mock microbial community "Gut Microbiome Whole cell Mix" consisting of 8.3%...
GCTCGTCAGCACGTGGGAGCTCAGCACCACTTTGAAGAAGGCGACGTTACGGCCGATGACGGCGTTGCGCGCCGAAATGTCGCCAATCACCACCACGGTCAGGCCGCGCTCAAGCATCACGTCGATGAGCCGTGAGAAGAAGGGAAGACGCCGGCCCACGCCGATGATGACGATTACGTCGCCTGCCGCATAATCAACCAGATCTTCGGCTATGGACTGGCCTGGATTCGGCAGAATATCAACGTTTCCGCGTAGCCGCATCAGCTGTTCGCGCATGTGCAGCGCCACGGGATAGCTGCTGTGGTACCCGACCACCGCCACATGCGGGGCCGTGGCCATGGCTTGGCATGCGGATGACAGTTGCGCGCGGTCGATGCCTTCAAACGTGCGTTTCAGGCTTTCCTCGTCACGGCGCAGATGGTCGGCGACCAAATCGTCGCACTGGGTGTGCCGTGAAAGCTCCGGAGAGCCAGGACGATGGACGCGACGCACGTCACGTCTGAATTCGCCCGCGTTCGCATAGCCGAGCTTGCGGTACAGGCGGCTGAGCGTCGGCTGCGAGATGCCGCTCAACTGCGACAATTCCACGGAATTGCAGACCAGCACGTCGGTCAGATGACCCAGAATGAACTGCGCGGCCTCACGTTCCGTCGCAGTCAGCGAATCGAAGGATTCCCGGATGCGCGCCACCAAGCCGAGGTCCGCGGCAGCATTGCCTTCCTCGTCCATGGCGTCCTTCGAAGCCCCCATATTGTCTGAAAGCATAATTCCAGAAGTCACGCTCATCGCCCTTCCCTGCAGTACATTCTCACGCGGCGCATCCGTTCTCCTGACGATGCTACCCCTTGCTTTCCGGGTTTCACCAGGTTTGGCCGCCGACAACTGTCACGACGAATGAAGAATTTCAGATGCCGTAAGCACTGAAATGCATCCATCACAGGCAGTGGCGGCGCCTCTTGGCAACGCGACCCACCATCAGGAGATGACCGACCATGGCAAAAACAGATTACCCCACACAATCAACATCGCATATCGGGCGGATTCGGCATAGAAGAAACGGTGCCAAACCAGCGAAATGGGCGACTAACGCGGCAACAAAATCCCCGACTGTTGCGAACACTGTTGAACCGGCATCGCGCCCGGCCGAATGCGAGGCGAACGCGGTGCGCAAGATCGTACGGCTGGTGGCACGCACCGGCTGCCGCCGCACGCATATTCTGCACGTGTCCAGCGGTCTGAGCGTGGACGTGCTGCGGCGGGCGAAGGCCGAAGGACTGCCGGTCAGCGCGGAGACCTGTCCGCATTACCTCACGTTGGATTGCGACCATATTCCCGACAACGCCACCGCGTTCAAATGCTGTCCGCCGATTCGTGATCTGCATGAGCAGGACGCGCTATGGGCGGGGCTTGCCGACGGCACGTTGGATGGTGTCGTCACCGATCATTCCCCGGCCAGCGCGGATATGAAAGCCGGCACGCTCGCCACCGCGTGGGGTGGCGTTTCCAGTCTGCAGGTCGGATTCCGCGCGGTGTTGACGGGTGCGATGCGGCGCGGCTTGAGTTTGACCGACGTCGTGCGGTGGATGTCGTGCAACACCGCACGGCTTGTGGGACTTGACGATCGTGGCGATATAACGCCGGTATTGCGGGCCGATTTGGCGATTATTCGCCCGTACGAACGGTTTGTTGTGGATGCTACCGCTTTGGAAAGCCGCAATCCGATCTGCGCCTGCGATGGCATGACGCTTAACGGCGTCGTCACGCGCACGTTTGTAGCGGGGCGGGACGCGCTCTCCGGAGTGCGGGAGGGGAATCTTATCGTTCGTCCGTGAATCGGAATCCATAAATCAACCATTCAACAAAAATCCCCAACCCGCCGATGGCCGGATGTCATTCGATGTCGGCAGATTGGGGACGGACGAGAATCAGGTCTCAGCCCAGGTAGGCGGCCGGGTTCTGGGCGAACTTGTCGGCGCAACCGGGGTTGCAGAAGTAGTAGGTGACGCCGCCGTATTCGCGGGTTGCGGCCGCGGTGGCCGGATCGACGCTCATGCCGCAAACCGGGTCCTTCGCAACGTTCGCCGCGGAATCGCCCATATTCGAAGCCATGCCGTGGCCGTCATGACCGCCGCAGCAGTGTCCGGCGCCCATCGTGCCCATGTTCTCGGCTTCCTTCTTGGCCTTGTGATCGCTGAACAGTCCCATGATCGTTCCTTTCCGACTGTGCTGGTTGCCATTATTTTTGCTCGGATCGGGCTTGCGTACCCGATACGTCTTGTTTTTCGCCGCCTCCGCGTCCGGATCGAACAGGCGCAGCCGGCTTGCGTTCGTCACCACGCACAACGACGAGAACGCCATCGCGGCGCCGGCGATCATCGGATTCAGCAGCGTTCCGGTGAACGGATACAGCACGCCGGCCGCGATCGCGATGCCGATGCTGTTGTAGCCGAGTGCGAAGCCGAGGTTCTGCGCGATGTTGCGCATGGCGGCATGCGTCAGGTCGAGCGCGTGCACGAGCCCCATGAGCGATCCGCCCATCAGTGTCACATCCGCGGATTGGACGGCCACGTCGGTGCCGGTGCCGATGGCGAATCCGACGTTGGCTCGGGCGAGGGCGGGCGCGTCGTTGATGCCGTCGCCGACCATCGCCACCGTATAGCCTTGCGATTGGAGTTTTGCGATTTCGTCGGCCTTGCGTTCCGGCCGCACGCCGGCGATCACATGACGTTCGTCGATACCGACCTGGCTTGCGATGGCGCGTGCGGTGGTCGGATTGTCTCCCGTGAGCATGACGGCTTCGACGCCACGTTTGCGGAGCAGTTCGATGGCTTGGCGCGAGTCGGCTTTCGGCACGTCGGCGACGGCGACGATGCCGGCGAGATGGCCGTCGATGGCCGCTAGGATCGGCGTTTTGCCTTGCTGCGACAGGAGTTCCATGTCGGCGATGATGGCGTCGAGGTTCGTATCGTGGATGGTCTCGGAGGCAATTTCGGAGGTATCGGACGTAACGTCGGGCATGTCGACGTCAAGGTCGTCGATCAGGTCGGTGTTGCCGACGGCGACGGTGTGCGGCAGACCGCGGAAGGTGACACGCGCGGTGACGCCACGGCCGGCAATCGCCTGAAAATCGGTGGTTTGCGCGGCATCCGCGGCATCGACATGTTCCGCGGCGGTCGCGACGATCGCGACAGCGAGCGGATGCTCGGAATCACGTTCGGCGGCGGCGACGATCGTCAGGGAAATCATCGGCCTGCCGACGCCACTTGCCGAACGGCAGCACGTCGGTGAGGGTGGGTTTGCCGGCGGTGATCGTGCCGGTCTTATCCAATACAACGGCATTGACTTTGCCGCATGTTTCCAACGCTTCGGCGGAACGGACCAGCACCCCCATGCGAGCCGCGCGACCGGTCGAGACCGTCACCGACAGGGGCGTCGCCAGTCCGAGCGCGCACGGGCAGGCGATCAGCAGCACCGATACCGCGGCGACCAGCGCGTGCGTGACACGCGGTTCGGGGCCGAACGCAAACCACAGCGCGCACGACCATACGGCGACGAGCACCACGGCCGGCACGAAAACGCCGGAGATACGGTCCGCCAATCGTTGCACGGGGGCTTTCGAGCTTTGTGCGGCGGTCACCATGTCGATGATCTGCGCGAGCACGGTGTCTTTGCCGACTTTCGTGGCGCGGTAGCGCAGCGAGCCGCCGCCGTTGATGGTGGCGCCCGTCACTTCGCTGCCTTCGGTTTTGGCGACCGGCATGGCTTCGCCGGTGATCATCGATTCGCCCACGGTGGAGGTGCCGGATATGACGATGCCGTCGACCGGCAGCTGCTCGCCGGGACGGATGGCGATGACATCGCCGACGCGCACGTCATCGATGGCGATGCTGGTTTCCTTGCCGTCTCGCACCACGCGGGCGGTTTTCGGTTGCAGACCCGCCAATGCGCGCATGGCTTCACCGGTGCCTTTGCGGGCGCGCGCTTCGAGCAGCTGGCCGACAAGCATAAGCGTGACGACCACACCGACCGCTTCGAAATACGGTTCGCGCGCGTTCTCGGGCAGGACGTTCGGTGCGAAGGTGACCACGCAGGAGTAGGCGAATGCGGCCAGCGCACCAAGGCTGACGAGCGCGTTCATCTCCGGCGAGCGGTGGGCTATCGCGGCGAAACCGCTGCGGAAAATCGGCAATGCCGCATAGCCGACAATCGGCAGCATCAGCAGGAATTGCAGCCAGTTCGGCATCGGATACAGCATGAGCATGGTGGAGCCGAACACGGGAATCGTGCAGACGGCGGCCACGACGAGACGGGCGACGAGGGCGCGGATGTCCGTTTCGCCGGAATCGGGCGTTTGGGCGTTTTTTTGCGCGGTCTGTGCGTCTGTTTCATCAGAATCGGACGTGTGGCCACCGCCCGTAGTCGAGTGCATGTCTGAATTGCCAGAATCGGGCATGCTGGTATTGGCAGCGGTAGTTGCGATACCGGCGGTAGCGTCAGCACCGGCGCCTGCGTGCCTGCCCGGCAGCACACGCAACATGCCATGCAGCATGTTCATGCCGCATGCGAAGGGATACTCACCCGGCTCATCGGGGTGCAACGTCAGCGTGGTCGTGCGGAAGGCGGGCAGCGCAAGATCGACCCCGAAATCGGAAAAAACGACGTGCGACGAACATTCGCCGTCTTCCTTGCGATCGAAGATCAGCCGCAACGGCATGCCCGCTTCGGCTTCGATGACGGCTGGGTTATACCCGCCTTTGACTTCGACGACCGCTTCCTGCACGCCGTCGCGCAACGGCGCACGATACGCTTTGCGCGGTGCGAAGAAGAACCACAGCACGCCCGCCGTGACGAGCAGCGCCATAATAAGCGCGATTGCGATGTGCATATTCCAGCCGCCTTCCGTCCGTAATTGGCTTTCGATTTCGGCAAACACCATCACAATATACCCCTATAGGGTATATTGGCAAGAAGGACGAGCAAACTTCAGCCGTAGATAAAATTTTCAGCGCAGCGAGGAGGACGATATGAACGCCACACAACATGGGTACGCAAGCGACCAGAAGAGGATCATCGCACGATTGAATCGCATCGAAGGGCAGGTGCGCGGCATTCGGCAGATGACGGAAAACGGCGAATACTGCATCGACATTCTGACGCAGATTTCCGCAGCGGACAGCGCGCTGAAGTCGGTGGCGCTACTGCTGCTCGACGACCATCTGCACCATTGCGTCGCCAAAGCCGCGGCGGAGGGCGGTACCGTCGCCGACGAAAAGCTGGCGGAAGTCAGCGCCGCCATCGCACGCCTTGCCAAATAATCGGAACAGATACGCCATAAAAAAACTGCCGACGGAAGACACATGCACCCATCGGCAGTTTGAAAAAAGAATTACGATTACAGGTCGAGGAAGTGGTCGAGGCCGACGGTCAGACCCGGGTAGGTTCCGGTGGAGACCTTGCGCACGGCCAGCAGCACGCCCGGCATGAAGGAGATGCGGTCGAAGCTGTCGGCGCGGATGGTCAGCTGTTCGCCGGAGTTGCCGAACAGCACCTCCTCGTGGGCGTTGAGGCCGCGAAGACGCACAGCGTGCACGTGGATGCCGTCCACCACCTGGCCTCGGGAACCGCCGTCGGTTTCGGTGGCGTCCGGAACCGGGCCGAGACCGGCCGCCTTGCGCGCTTCGGCGATGCCCTGCGCGGTATGGAAAGCGGTGCCGGACGGAGCGTCCACCTTGGTCGGGTGGTGCAGTTCGATGACTTCCGCGGATTCGAAATACGGCGCCGCGACCTTTGCGAAATGGTCGGCGAGCACCGCGGAAATGGCGAAGTTCGGCGCGATGAACACGCTCTGGCCCTCACGCGGAGCCGCGGCGAGCGTGGCACGCACCTGGTCGAGCTTCTCTTCGGTCCAGCCGGTGGTGCCGACCACCACGTCGACGCCCTGCTTGACGAGGGCGAGCACATTGCCCAGCGACACGCTCGGCACGGTGAATTCCACCACGACGTCGGTGTTTTCGGGGGTAATTGCGGCCAGGTCGTCGCCTGCGTCGAGCGCGAGCGCGAGTTCGGTGTCGGCGGCGGCATTGACGGCGTCGACCACGTGCGAGCCCATGCGGCCTTTGGCACCGACTACGGAAACCTTGATCATTGCAGCTCCTTGATGTTTTCGCGGACGCGCATGTTGCGCATGTCGTACGTTTGCCGTGCGCATGTGTTCGAAATCGCGTGTCCGCGTCCATAACGTGTTCCACTTATGAATCTAAAGAGACGCTTCGACGCGAAGGCAGGCGGCTATGACGCTTGACGATCGAACGTCGGTCAGCCGCGGCGACGCGCCAGCAGCCAGCCAATCAGCGCGAACGGAATCGAACAGCCCACGAACACGGCGGGCAGGCTCAATCCCACGCTTGGATTGAAATGGTCGAGCACGATGCCGGTGATCATGGAGCCGAACGACGCACCCATCGTGCCGGCGGTGCTCACCCAGGACAGGCCTTCGGTGAGCGATTCCTCGGGCACGGTCTCCTTGACGAGGAGGTTGCCGGAGGCGAACACCGGCGAAATGGTCAGGCCGGTGAGGATCTCCACCAGTCCCATCACGATCAGGTTGCCCTGGCACAGGTGGATCACCACGAAGCCGACGGTCATCAACGCGAGGAACATGATCATGTGACGCCAACGGGAGCCTTTGAGCTCGCGCGAGCCGAAGACCAGCGCGCCCATGCAGGAGCCGACGGCCAGCATGGCCAGCTGCACGCCGAGCACGGAGTCGAGGTGCAGCGATTTCATGACGGCGGTCATGGACGTGTCGAACGCGGTGAACGCCATGTTGAACACGATGAACACGGCGAGGAGCGGCAGCACGCCCGCATAGGTGAGCACATTGCGCTTGTTGCGGTCGCGGCCGTCCGTCTTGAGCCGGTCGAGGTCGAAACGATTCGCGGAAGCAGCGGTACCAGCAGTACCGTTCGCAGCGGCACCAGCGGCCGCCAATCGCACGTCCGCATCGTCGGCATCGGCCGCGACGACCGTGATTTCGCGCAATACCGGCGGTTGCGTGTCGCGCAGCGCGAAGAACACGGCACCGCCGACCGCGCAGGCGATGGTCGGCACGAACAGCTGCGATACGGGGTGCACGGACGCGGCCAGGAACGCCGCCAGAATCGGTCCGAAGATGAATACGATTTCGTCGATGGCGGATTCGAGCGCGTACGCGGTGTTGAGCAGCTCCCCCTTGCCGGCGCGGTCGAGCACATACGCCCAACGGGTACGTACGAGCGCGCCGAACGCGAACTGCGTCATACCCATGACCACGGCCAGTACGAACAGCAGCGGAATCGGCACGCGCATCAGTGCGGCGAACGCGAAGCCCAGCATGACGATGACCTGCACCGTCAATACCACCGGACCGACCTTGCGTTGGCCGAACCGGTCGAACAGGCGCGCGTACAACGGTGTGACGGCTGCGGTGGCGAGCACGTATGCGGCGCTCATCACGCCGGCGATCGTCCAATTGTCGTACATGTGGTTGAGTGCGAGCACGATGCCGAGTCCCATCATGGACATCGGCAGTCGTGCGACGGCACCGGACGCGCAGAACGCTTTCGTTCCAGGTATGGAGAACAGCCGCGCATACGGCGATGCGGTGTCCGGTGATGTATTCGGGCTGACGGTTGCGTCATTCGCAGCCATGATCGAAACTCCTTAACTGTTGTTGCGTCCGGCATGTGCGCCCGCCCACACATGCTGCACGAGGGTAGCGGCGTTCCTCCACAACGCTGCCTGCATAGCGGTTTCTCCCGCAGGCAGGCCGGAAAGCGCCGCTCCCCCGCTTTCTTCGGTCAAGGAGCCATTGCGCACCGGCACTAGTCGTTGTCGGATTGCTGCGGAATTCCGTAGCTCAACTCGGCAAGGATCTCTTCTTCTGTTTTGTCGGGGGCATCCAGCTCCCGGTCGGCCTCGTGAGGCTCACTCACATAGTAGAGACAGGCGTCGATTGCATCCAACGGCACCCCTTCCATCGCCGCGAGCAGCAGGCGGTACAGGTCGAGCTGTGCGAGTTTCTCTTTGATTTCGTCCGGTTTGCGTGGTTTTACGCCGGTTTTCCAATCGACCACGGTGTAGCGTTTCGTCTCGTCCGTTTCGTCGAGACCGCCGAAGAACACCGCGTCGAGTTTGCCGTTGACGATGGTGCCGAGCTGGGGCATGTCGACGACGAGCTGGCGTTCCGCCCATGCTGGACGTCGTTTTGCCCACGGCGAAGCGACGAGACGACGCTGCCAAGCGGCCAGTTTCCGTTCGTCTCGCAATTGGGCGTCCTGCGATTGCACGCCGCCGTTGTCCGCGTCGACTTGCGTATCACCTATCAATGCGATCAGTTCCGCACGCGACTGCGCGGCCATACCGGCAGCACCTTCCGTACCGCCGATGCCGTCGACGTCCGCATCCGCCATGATGAAACGCTCAGCCCATGCGTGGAACCGCGTGCCGAGCTGTGCCGCCGGCGAGGCGACGTGCGGAATCGGACGGACCAGACCACGCCAGTAGGCGCGGGAGTCACGCTCGCCCATGGAACCGGCGCGCGCTTGCAGCGAGGTGACGTTTTGGCGGCCGGCAGCAAGGATACGTTCGCCTTTGGCACGCACGGCCTCGTCGAAGGCGTCCTGCGATTCGCCTGCGTCAGCCGCGTCCGGTTCCGGCATGAGATGTTCGTCGGCGACGAGCAGTTTGGCGAGACGCAGCAGTGAGTTTCCGGTTTCCGGCGATGGCGTGGCGGATTCATCGGCAACGTCGCCCTGCGTTCCCGTGGATTCAGCGATATTCGGTTCGTTGGATTCGACGGCACGTACCTGTTCGGCCGCGGCACGCAGCTTGTCGGCGACATCGGCGCTCAGATCGCACGGCCAAGGCAAAGTATGGTCGTCCGAGACCGGTTCGAGCGGCGTGTTCCACGCATCGCCCACCACGGCATTCTCGAAATCGCGGGCGTGTTCGCCTACGAAATAGCCGTCGGGCAGGTCAAGTCCCAGCGTGTGCGGGGAGCCGTCCACATCGTCGGACAGGTTGTCCGGTTCGCGTACCGCGGTGACGATTCCGTTCATCGAATCGCGCGTCTCCAGCCAGAAATTCGACGGCGCGGCGCTTTTCTTTCCCTCCGCCAGGCGGGAGTCGCGGCTCGTCTCGTTGCATCCGCTGTATACGAGCAGCGCCTCGTAGCGGGCGCGCGTCAACGCCACGTAGGCGAGACGGCGTTCGTCGGCGTGCAGTCGGCGGCCGTATTCCTCCTGTTGCGTCAGGTACAGGCTTGCCGGATCCATTCCTTCCATATCGTCGACGGCCATGGTTCGCAAGGTGCCGAACACCTCGTCGTCGATCACTTCCGCATCGTCCAATCCGTCGAGCGATTCCACGGGATTGCCCCCGATGGGCGCGTCGTGCGGGAATCGTGGCAGGATATCCGCGTCGGCGCGCACCGGAACCGGCACCGCGGACGGGTCTTCCAGCCAAGTGTGGGCTTTTTCGAAGTATTCCGGCGGCTCCCATACGCCGTCGCGCCGACCGCCCGGATGGTCTTCGTCCGTTTTGACGCTCAGGTGGTCGCCTTGACTGGACGGGAAGGTGCCGTCGCGCATGCCGACCACGGCCACGGCGTCCCATTCCAGGCCTTTCGACTGGTGCACGGTCATGAGCACCACATCGACGGGGGTATCTGGTGCGGTGGCGTTGTCGTCGGACGCGTCACGCAGCGAATCCACCCACGAGATGAACGCGCGCAGGCTTGGCGTGCCCTGCGCGGCGATTTCCTGCAAGTAGGTGTCCACCAGAGACAGCATCGCGTCGAGTGACGAAGCGGCATGCGATGTGGCACGATTGCCGGCATCCGGATGCCGCATCCGTTCGGCGAGCAGCAGGTCGATGTCCAGTCCGAGCGCGGTGATGGCCGTGCGTACCACTTCCGGCAACGGATGGCCGGCCGTGCGCTGCACCTGTTGGATGACGCGACCGGCGTGGATGACGCTCGCGGCTCCCGTACGGCTCAATACGCCGTCGACGAGGTGCCGCAGATCGCCGCGCAGCAGCACGTCGATCAGGAAGACGGCGTTGGGCACTTGGTCGCGGTAGGCGCGCACGGTGGCGCGGATGTCGGCGTCGGACGGATTCGCATCCGCCTCCACGATGCCGGCCGACACGAGCGCGCGGTAGCGTTGCGCGGTGTTGAGCCGTTCGGCGATGCCGGCGAGCGCCTGCAGATCGTCGGCGGACAGGCCGAATCGTGGCGTGGCGAGCAGCCGCATGAGCGCGGCGCTGTCGGTGTGGTCGCATACGACGTGCAGCAGGGCGAGGATGTCTTTGATTTCGGGACGTTCCAGGAGTGCGGCCTGGCCGACGACGAGTGTGGTGAGGCCGGCTTGTTCCAGTGCGTCCTCGTAGGCTGGCATCTGCGTTTTGGAGCGGAACAGGAGCGCCACGTGCGGACGGTTGTCTTTGGCTCCGTCGGCGAGCTCGTTTTCGGTTGGCATGTGCAGTGCGATCGCTTGTTTGGCGAAGCGTACGATGGCGTCGATTTCCTGGCCGAATGTGGCGTAGCCGAGCACGCCGAGCGTACCTTCGGGAGCATTGTCGATGTTGGCGAGCGGGGGCACGTCCACTTCGCGCATAAGCGAGCTGCCGCGACGTCTGGCGGGCAGGCGCAATGGTTTCGTCAGATTGTTGGCCGCTTCGAGCACCATGCGCGAGTTACGTCGGGTGACGGTCAGCGTGTAGGGCTTGTCGGTGGCGTCGTGGCCGAAGTCGTGTTGCAGCATGCGGAATGCGCCTGGGCTGGCTCCTCGCCATGCGTAGATCGATTGGAAGGGGTCGCCGACGGCGTTCACCGCGCTGCGATGGGTGGAATCGGCGTGGAACAGTGCGGTCAGGAGGGCCGCCTGCGTGGTGGAGGTGTCTTGGTATTCGTCGAGCAGCACGTGCGTGTAGCGTTTGCGGTAGGTGGCTCCGATGGAGGGGAATCGGGTGACGAGTTGGAATGCGGCGATGGTGAAGTCGCTGAATTCGGCCATGTTGAGGGCGCGTTTTTCGGCGTGGTAGTCGGCCACGAGGTCGAGTAGCAGGTCGCGTTTGCGGGCCGTGCCGGCCAATTGCGCGGTCTTGTAGACGCAGAGTTGGTGGCATTGGGCGCGGTATTCGCGCATGCGGGTTTCGAAGGCGGTGTCGGATTCCTTTTTCTTCTGTTTCGGAGCCTTGCCCACTTTCGGCTCGTCATCGGGAACGTCCTCGTCTTCAAGCGCTTTGGCCACTTGCGCCACGAACGCCTTATCCCATGCGCGCACGCGTTCCACGGCTTCGTCGAAGCTGGTGCAGTCGCTGCCGATCATGGCTCCTGCGATGGCGTTGGATAGGGTGAACACGTTGCCGGCGATGGTGGAGAATTTGCCGAGTTCGTCGCCGCCTTGGTCGAAGGCCATGAGCTGGTCCATGTGCTTGTCGAGCACGGTGTGGATGAGCTGCAGCGCTCCGGCTTCGCTCAATGGCTGCGTGTTTTGGTCGAAGCCGACGAGCAGGCCGTATTGGCGCACGATGGTTTGGAAGAACGCGTCATAGGTGGAGACTTCCGGTTTGAGGAAGGCGACGCGTGTACCGCGTCCGGCTTGGTTGCGTGTCACGGCAGCGGAGACGCGCGAAAGCAGTTCGGAGGCGGCTTTGCGCGTGAAGGTCAGGCCCAGAATCTTCTCGGGACTGATGCCCTGGTCGATGAGGGTGATGATGCGGCGGGTCATGGTGTAGGTTTTGCCGGAGCCGGCGCCCGCCACCACGACCACGTCCTCGTATGAGGGGGCTTGGATGACGGCGGCCTGTTCCGGACTGTCGGTGAATTTCGGCGTGGCGGCCGGCACAGTGCCCATCGCATCGCCCTTTGCGGCGGCCCCGTTCGTTGACATGCTTCCGTTCATACCGTTACTCCCGTTCATGCCACGGTCCTTTCGAATACGGTGTTCTGCTCGCCTTGGCAGGCCGGGCAGACCCCACTGCCGTACGTTCTGCAGTATCCGACGTGTTCCACGGTCGGACGCGCGGTGATGCGGGTGGCCCGGCTCGCCGCGGCCGCATAGAAGACGCGGGAGATCATGGTCAGCGACCATACCGTCATCTTCGACCGCGATTCCAGAAGTTGCTTCCAATGTTCTTCGCTGACCTGCGCCGGCCGTTCGACGTCGTCGAGGCCGCTGGTGAAGACGCTGGCCATTTTGGGCACGTATTTGCGGGGTATGAAATCGCCCGCGTTGATGCTTCCGCCGGCGAACAGCGCCTGCTGGTGGTACGCTTCGTCGCCTTGCCCTTTGCGTGGCGCGGGGGCCGCGTATTCCATGACGTGGAACAGGGCGCTTTGGGTGATGTCCGGCATGGTTGCGATCGCCTGCGCGCCGCGTTTTCCGCCGTGTTCCGGGAATGCGAGGCCCAGCTGGTAGCAGACGAGCTGCAGGTCGCTGAACAGGGAGCGTCCGTTCGGCACTTTGCCGGTTTTGTAGTCGATCAGCCGTACCTGTTCGCGGCCGTCGGCGGTACGGCGGTGTTCAAGACGGTCGATTCTGCCCGACAGGCGTACGGTGAGCCGGTCGCTCATGCCGGTTTCCGGCCAGCCGCCGACGAGCGCGCCCATGATGGCGATGAGTTCGTCGCGGGAGATCGGAGCGTTGCCGTCGATGGCGTTGTAGGCGTCGAGGATGTCATCGAAGTCGAATCGCGCGGCGAACTGCCGTTCCGCTTCGGCATGGTCCAACGTTCCCACGGTGATGTTTTCGGTGTTGTTCGACGGGTATCCCGTACGGTTCGACTTGACGAAATATGTGGCGATGTTGCGCAATGCGACCGACGCCTTCGCGTCCTTGCCGAGCGCCTTGTACCGTTCCTCGGGGTCGTCGATGGCGTTGAGGTCGCCACGTAGGGTCTTGTATCGGCCGATCATCCATTGGGTGATTTCGTCGATGTTGTCCTCGTCGCTTACTGCGGTGTGGTTTTGGGGCAGGTCGAGGCCGGCTTCGGTGGCCTGTTGCGCGACGGTGTGGATGAGCGAGCCGAAGCTGGTGGCCGCGCTGCCCATGCGTGGGCCGGCGAAACGGTTCTCCAGCATCCAGCACACCGGGCACGCCCACAAACTGTCCACGGCGGATGGAGAAAGGGTGACCACGTCGGATTGGCCGTCTGTTTTTTCGATGGATTCCGGTTGTTCGATAAGCTTCGCCTTGTCGGCATGCTCCGTTTTTCCGTCAGATTCCATCTTGCCGTCGATTTCCGTCATATCGTCGGCTCCCGCATGTCCCGTAAGGAACGCCCAATTGTCGGGATTCGCGGCGGCGATGCCATGCGATGCCAACAACGCCAAGGCTTGCGCGGCATCGCGCGCTTGGGGGGAATCGGCCGGCGCATGGGCCAGCACGCTTCGCGCGGCGGCGACCAGGCCACGCGGGTCGGCCTCCAGTCCCGCGTATTCGCCGGCCTCGCCGACCGCCGTGTACACGCGTGTTTCCGCATCGGCATCCCGGTCGCGGTCGAACCATTCCGGCAGGTAGCCGTAGAGGAAGTCGGACGGCACATGGTCTTCGTTGAGGACCGCGCTTACCGTCACGCGCTCATCGGCGCGGGTGAGCGCCACAAGGAGGCTTTTCTGTTCGGAGGCGAGCACCGCGGCGAGCTGCGCGTTTTCGCGGCCTGCGGAGGTGACGATGTCGTCGGACAGTCGTCCATGCAGCATGATGTCGGCGAGTTCCTCCCCGCCGAACAGGGTGTTGCGCGGTGAGAGGTTCGGCCATTGGCCTTGTTGGAACGCAGGCATGAATACTAGTTTCCAATGTTTTCCGGCAGCTCCGGCGGGCGTGGTGAGCGTCACGGCCTGATCGATCGGCGCGGTGTGCGCCAGGGAGTCGGCTTCGATGGCGAGCGCGCGGACCTGTTCGATGAACGCGTCGATGGTGTGCGCTGCCGTCACGCCGTTCGATTCGCCGCCGGACGCGTAGCTGAACAGGCGCATCGCGGTGTCGAGCCGGTCGTTGGCCGCGCGGCCTTCGGCGTTGTTGCGCAACGCCGTTTTCTGCCAGATTTCGGCTTTGCCGAACGCCTGCCATGCACAGTCGAGCATGTATTGCGGTTCGTGGGATGTCAGGCGTGCCTCCGACCGCAGGGTATCGTCGAGCGCTTTCCACAGGCGTGCGAAGGCTTGCGCTTGGGGGTCTTTGCGGCCCAGTACGGAGGCGATCGCGTCGAGCACGCGGTCGGTGTCGCCTTCCAATAGCAGGATGTACAGCGCGTTCATGCCGAAGGATGGTTCGTCCGCGTCCTCAGCGGCACGCTCTCCCGTCATCAGCCGGTCGTCGGTGTCGATTGCCGGCAGGCCCATGTCGGCAGCGTTTTCCGCGTCCGACGCCGATGCCGCCGCGCGTGCGGTGTGGAAGGCTTCGACGTAATCGTTCCAATCGTCGATCAGCTGTGGCAGCAGCGCGCGTCCGGACGTGTCGGACGTGGTCGGATCGGCTGTATCGTCATGCAAAACCGTGGCCAGCGAGCCGAGCGCGTTCATCGCCGATTCGACCACGCACAGCCGAGCCGGACGTTCGCCGGGGGTGGTGATCAGCGGCGAGTTCATGATTGATGCGACGCGTGAGCGCACGTATGCGCCGGCCGTGTCGAGGTTCATGGACGAGGTGGCGATGCCTTGCCGTTTCAGTTCGGCCAGTTCGATCATGGAGAACAGGCCCTGCACGAACGGTTCGTCCTTGAGGGGGCGGGTCACGCTCGAATAGCGTACGGGCACGCCGTCGGCGCGTAGCCGTTCGCCGAACGTGCGCACGGTGGCGTTGTCGTGGGCGATCACGGCCATGTCGTTCCAGTCGCGGCCGTGTTCGAGATGTTCGGTTTTGATTTTCCACACCACGTCGTCGAGTTCTTCGACGGTGGAACGGTACATCGCGGCTTCAAGACTGCCGTCGTGCGTCTCCGGTATGGCGATGGCCGGCATTTTGCCGGGGCGGTTCGCCAGCGCGTCGTCGGTCGATTCCGTGCTGGCGATGGTCAGGCTCACGCGGCTCGTCACCGCGGCCAGGTCCGTGCCTTCGGCCATATGGGACGGTTCCAGCCGTACCAGTCGCGCGCCCAATCGCGATTGCGCCATGTTGAACAGATATTCAGGGTACGATCCGCGGAACGTCTGCACCGCCTCGTCGGGGTTGCCGACGAGCAGCAGACGCACGCCACGGTTGCGCAATGCGGTGAGAAAGTCGAAGCCGGCGAGTGTGGCGTCCTGGAAATCGTCGACGATGACGAGTTTCGGCAGGTCGGACGTTTCGGCTTCGTTCACGGCGGCCGCGGCGTCGATCATGAGCTGCGAGGCGTCGAGACGGTATTGGTCCGGATATGCCTCGTTGATGGCCTGGTTGTATTCGGCGCGCAGCGCGAAGGCGAGCCGCCATTGCACGCGCAGTCGTTCGCGTCGTTCGTCGAGCGTGCCGTGCTCGTCGGCAGCGCGGGAAATCAGCGCGTCTTCGAGTTCCGGTTTCGCGCCGATCTCGTTCATGCGGGCAAGCATGTCGCGCAGCTGGTTGGCGAAGGCGTCGGTGGCGTCGTCCACCACCATGCCCGACCAGTCGGCGACCACGAAGTAGGTGCGCAATAGCGCGCAGGTGGAGCATTCGTCGCCGTGCTCGGCATGTTCGGCATGCCTGGCGAGCACACGGCGGATGACCACGTCCTGTTCGGCCCCGTTGAGCAGTTTCGGCAGGGGTTGTCCGGCATGCGATCGCACGGCGGTCATGATGCGGAACGCGACGGCTGGCAGGGTGGTGACGGGGCGCGCCTGCGAGATCGCGGACAGTTCGCGGATCACGGTGTCGCCGAGCCGGTCGGCCACCTGTCTGCCGGAGACCGTCATCACGGCGTACGCGTCGCCATGCCGCTTCATCGCGGCGACCAGCATGTCCAGCGCGAACCGGGTCTTGCCGCTGCGGGGTGCCCCCGCAACCAATGTCACGTCATCGAGATCGTCCACATCCATCATGTCTCCCCAGCTTAGCCGAACGGTCCGTCCTGCACTCATATATCACCGGACAAAACGGCCGGACAACGCAGCCGGACAAACACAACAGACGCCCCAAAAAAGCGGTCAGCCAGAAGGGACAAAAACCTGCGAACAATCCGCGATGCGGAATGCGGCTACTGCAGGGAGGCCCACACCGTGGAGGAGATGTCGCGGATCTGAGCCTGCGCGGCCGAGGAATCGGGCACGTCGGAACTCATGACGGCAATCACGTACGGATGTTCGCCGTAGACGATCGCGGAATCGTTCTCCACGCCCGGAGCCTCACCGGTTTTGTTCGCGCACGCCACGCCTTGCGGCAGTCCGGCCGGGATTTTGGCGCGGCGGGTCTGCCTGGACATGATGTCGGTCATGCGTTTGCTGTAGCCGGCGGACACCAGCTGCCCACGGTAGGCGGCGGCGAGGAATCGCCCCTGATCCGCCACGGACGTCTGCTTGGTGGAATAATTGGACAGATCGCCCATCCGGCTGTTCAAATGCGATTCGTTGAACCCGTATTGCGCGGCCACCGAGTTGACCACGCCGAATCCGGCGTTGATGTTTCCGGAGCCGAGCCGCTCCACCAGCGCGTTGGTGGCCTCGTTCGAACTGACTGTGATCATCTGTTCCAGCAACCCGTCCAGCGAGGCGTCTTCGGCGAGCGTGCCCTCCGACACCTTCTGGAAGACGGCGAGCATGACCATGAGTTTGACGACACTTGCCGAATACGATTGGTGGCTGTTGACCACGGCTGTGGCCCCGCTGTCGAGGTCTTCGACGTACACCTGCCAGGAACCTTGGTATTGCGCGGTTTTTCCGGATAATTGCGATTGCAGCGCGGCCAGCAGCGTCTGCCGTTCGGCCGTCTGCGTCTTGCGTTCGTCTGCTTTCGGGGTCTGCTTGCGATCGAGCGCGGTATGCTCCGCCGCCGTTTCGCCACGCGTGGCCGGCTTGGTCGGTTCGTTCGGTTCGGCCGATTTGGCGGAGCCGTCCGCCCCTTTGACGGCGGGGGTCTCAGTCTTCGCCACGGCCGCAGCGGAAGAGGCCGCGCCATGGCGTCGCGCTCCCGCAATTGCAATGGCGCAGCCGGCGAGCGCCACGGCGACCACGCAAACGGCTGCGATCACCGCGACGGTGATTCGGCGGCGCCCGTCAAACGCGGCCCTGGATTGTTCCGAAGCCCATCGGGGGTAATTGGAGTGACGTCCCATATCGGCGGCTTAATTCCTGAGCATAGTGTTCCACACCTTGTCCAGCATGCGCGATGCGAGCTGGGCGGCCACGGCTCTGCCCTGGTTCTGCGTCATAACCGCCACGGAGACCTTCTTCTTGCCGTTGGAGATCACCATGAAGTAGTTGTAGGAGTCTTTGATGCCTTGGCCGCGGTGCGCGTGAACGGTCGCGCCGGACGGAATGACCACGCCTTCGGAGGCGATGTCGTAGTTCATGAGGCCGTCGTCTCCGTTCTCCGCCATCTCATTCAGCATGCGGGCCGCGTCATCGGGCGACGCGTAGTTCTCGTAGCCGTTCTGCGACGCTTTGACGTCTCCGTAGTCGCGTTCGAACCGCGTGCGGTAGTACTTGTTGTCGCTGAGCCATTCGTTGAGGTCGCTTTCGCCACCGACCGCATCGATCAGCCCGTTGGCCGATCCGTTGTTCATGCCGGTCAGCGAATCGGCGTACGCGTCGGGCCTATCACCGTAGGTGTCACGATAGTCGAGCCATGCCGGCAGGTACAGACCGGCGGCGACGAACGACAGGCTCGCGTTGCGCGACGAATAGCTGCGCAGTCCGTCTTCGTTCATGACCGAAACGCCCACATCGATGGTGGAGTAGCCGTCGACGATGGAATCGGTCGAGCTTTTGTCCAGTATGCGATTGGACCGCCGGTCCCGTTCCTTCGAAGCGTCGGTTTTGCCGGATTTGCCTGGCTTGTCCGATTCATCCGACTCGCCAGCCTTGCTTGATTTGCCGGATCCGCCGGTTTTATCCGACTTGTCCGACTCGCCCGATTTGTCCGACGATTTGCCGTCCGCCTTCTTGGCTTTCTTCTTCGGCTTCGTCGTTTCCTGCGATTGCGTGGCCGGCTGGACCCCGTTCGAATTCGACGTGTTCAGATACCAGACGGTTCCGCCAATGAGAATGGCGATGACCACGATGGCCGCCACGATGATCATCCCAACGCCGCCCGATTTGCCTTGCTTCGCAGGTGGCGGCAATGGGCCGTTCGGCACGGTCGGCGGCACAGCGGGCGACACGGTCGGCGATACGACCGGAGGAACGACCGGTCCGGGTTGCGGCGTCAACACGCTGGAGGGTGCGCCGTCGACCATGGTGCCGTCAGCGTTGCCATCCACCATGGTTCCGTCCGCGGGACGGCCGCCGGCCTGCGTCTGCAATGTCAGACCGCAGTTAGTGCAGAATCGTGCGTTCTGATCGTTGTGAACGCCGCAGGATGGACAAAACATATGCCTTCCCCCTCTTTCCCCAATGCTTCTCTTCCGGTATTTCAACAGCCGACGGGGACAGGCACCGCACGCCCGGCGTCTACCCTTTGGAACCTCCGCGGCACACGGGCAAACCCCCATATAATATAGCAAGGCAGAGCGCGGTGCATTATGCCTGTCCCAATGCGAGCCGGCAGACGCCCATCGCACACAGAGGAAAGAGGAAGCATGGAAGCCTCAAGGAGCATTCCCCCTCAGATTCCCGGCTACACACTGATCAAACGGCTGGGCTCCGGTTCCGAAGCCGACGTGTACCTGTACCAGCAGCTTTCCCCGGCCCGTCAGGTGGCCATCAAAATCAGCAAGAACACGCTCGACCCACGTGCCGCGGTCCGCTTCCGTTCCGAAGCGAATTTCATGGGGCAGATCTCCACACACCCCTACATTCTTTCCGTCTATGAGAACGGCGTGACCGTCAACGGGCGCGGCTACACCGTGTTCGAATACGCTCCGGGCGGCAATTACAAGACGTTCCTCGAGCATGGCCGTCTCACCGCCGACCAGATGCTCACCGTCGGTATCGATCTGGCGAGCGCGCTGTTCACCGCGCATCGCAAAGGCATCATCCATCGAGACATCAAGCCCAGCAATATTCTCATCAACGCGCACAATATGCCCATGCTCGCCGATTTCGGCATCGCCGGGACCGTCTATGGGCGTCCGGGTGTCGGCTTCACCATCGCGTGGGCCGCGCCGGAGGTGCTTGCCCAAGGCGGTGGCGGCAATGAATCGTCCGATATCTATTCGCTTGGCGCCACGCTGTTCGCCATGCTGATCGGCCAATCGCCGTACGAGTATTTCTATGCCGATGTGCTGGGCGATTCCCAACGGCAGGTGCGGGCCGAACGGCTCAAGTCCGTCATTCTCAACAATCCGCTGCCCAAACTCAACCGTTCCGACGTGCCGGCCGAAGTGGAATGGGTGTTGCGTAAGGCTTTGAGCCGTGCGCCCGAGGATCGTTACTATTCCGCGTTGGAGTTCGCGCGCGACATGCAGCGCGTGCAACAGGCCTTGTATGGCCGTGCCGTGCAGACCACCGTCGAGGGTGTGCCGGATTATCCGCAGAACATGTACGCGCAGACTTCCACATTCGACCAGTCCGCCCCGGTTGCGAAGCAGCATGCCCGGTGGGTGAAGCCGTTGGCCGTCACGGTTGCTGCGGCGGCCGCCGTGGTCGTGATGGCGTTGGCGTTCGTCACCGTCGTCATGCCGAATATGGATGCGGCTTCCGACAACAGCAAGGTGCAGGTGCAGAACCATGGCGCCCAGAACCATGCCGAGGACGATCCCGATTCGGCGATCACGTCGGGCAGTGTGCCGAGCGTGCAGGATCTTACGGGCGAATACACCGCCGACAGCAAAGTGCGGTTCACGTGGGTCAATCCTTCGCCGAAGGATGGCGATTCGTACGCGTGGTCGCTGGTCGGCGATTCGGGAACCGACCCGAACGCGCAGGGCACCACCACGGAGTCGACGAGTATCGAAATCGATCCGGCCGACGGCGCGCAGACGTGCGTGCAGGTGAGTCTGGTTCGCGCGGACCGGCAGATGTCCGAGAATCCCATGATCGCGTGCGCGGCCAAGCCGTGAGTTTGCGGCCGGATGCGGGTGACATGAACCGATACGAACCAATACAGCCCGGCATGCATGCGGGCAAACAGGTAGGCGCATGCGGTTGGATGCGCGGTCAAGCAAAGTTTGGGCACAATCAGGGAAGAGCCAGTCGATGAGCAAGCATAGGAACGCCGAGAACCAGTCGGCGCAATCGTACGAACGGCAGTTGCGATTCGGGTCGATGCTGCGCAAGCTGCTGCCTTCCGGCAGTCGCCGGTGGATCACGCCGATCGTCATGCTGCTGCTGTTGCTGGGCATCGTCGCCGGGGCCGTCATCGTCAGTTCGGTGACGCAACGTCACGTGCAGCTCGACGATGGCACCGTGTGGGTCACTTCGCTCAAAGACCGCAAGGCCGCCCGTTTCAACGTGCGCAACCGGGACGCCGATGCGGGCGTCGCCTCCACTGCGGCCCGGTTCGACGTGGCCCAGCATGATGGCTCCACCGTGATCTCCGAAGGTACGAAGGCCAGCAACATCGAGGCCTCCACCGTCAGCGAAAGCGGCAACACCACCATCAAATCGGATATGCGGACCGTCGTCGGAGGCAACACCGCGGCGTTCATCAACGTCAAGACGGGCAATGTGTGGGTCGGGTCAGCAGATGATGTGAAATCCATGAATCCGACCACCGATTCGCCGAAGATGAAGCTGGGGTCGGGTGGCCGTATCGCGGTGACGCATGACGGTGTCGTCTACGGCTATCGCGCGTCCGACGGCGCGGTGCTCAGTGTCGACGGACCTCAGGGAACGCCCGGCAAGGATGCGACGATCAAGGGCGCCACGAATGTCGAATCGTTCACCGTGGTCGGCAAGACGCCGGTCGTAGCCGGTGCCGGCAAGGTGTTCTGGCCGAAGGGCAGCGCGGATATCGGCCTGCAGGGTCAGGCGACGTTGCAGGCGCCGTCCACGGATGGCAGGCAGACTGGCTGGGTGGCGGTTTCCACGCCGCGGGGCATCGCCATGGTCGATTTGGGTAGTAAAAAGGTCACGCAGCTGCCGAATGCCGGCAAGGGCGATGCCGCGCAGCCGGTGTCCACCAATGGCTGCGTGTTCGCCGCGTGGGCGCAGAAGGCCAACAATTACATCAGGGTGTGCGCGGCGAACGACAAGGACGCACAGTTTTCCTCGTTGGAAGATGTCAATCCCACCTCGCAGCTCGTGTTCCGCACCAACCATCGTCTGGTGGTGCTCAACGACGTGGTCAACGGCAATGTGTGGAATCCGCAGGAGTCCACCAAGGTCATCAAAATCCAGTGGAACAAGGTGGAGACCAAGCAGTCGAAGCAACAGCAGCAGAACAACGACAGCGCCAACAACCAGCATAATTTCAGCAAGAACTGTTCGGCGCAGTCGGGGCAGATCAAGGCCGTGGACGATTCGTTCGGCGCGCGCGTGGGATCGCAGCAGATTCTCGACGTGTTGCGCAACGACGAGCAGACCGACTGTTCCGTGCTGCGCATCACGTCGGTGAGCGCTCCGGATGGCGCGAACATCACCGTCTCCCCCGTCTATGACGGCCGGTATCTGCAGCTCGACGCCTCCGGTGCCGCCGCGGGCAACGTGTCCTTCAGCTATGAGATTTCCGACGGGCGCGGGCAGACGTCCAGCGCCACCGTGTCGCTCACGCTGGCCGGCGGCGACGACCATGCGCCGCTGCAGAGCGACACTCCGCCGGAAATCGACGTGGAGCAGGGTGCTTCGTACACCGCGAACGCGTTGGGCAGCTTCTCCGACCCCGACGGCGATCCGCTGACCTTGGTGTCGGCATCGCCGCAGAACACCGATCAGGTGACGGTGTCCACGCGAGCCGACGGACAATTGGTCTTCAACGCCGGTTCGATGTCGTCCGGCAGGGCGGGCATCGAGGTCACGGTGTCCGACGGCCAGCAGACCGGCATCGGCATGATCTACTTCTCCGTGAAGCCGGCGAACACGCTGGGCGCGGTCATCGACCCCGTGGTCAAACAGACCACGCCCGACACCCGCACCACCATCGCGCTCAAACCGTACGTGCACGGCACGTCCGTCGAACCGGCCGAATTGACCGCGGTGGAGACGCCGTCCGGCGCGGCCACCACCATGAACGCCACCGACATGTCGATCACGTTCACCGCCTCCAATCCCGGCACCTACTATGTGCCGTACACCATCACGCAGGGTTCCATTCCGTCGACCGGTCTGGCTCGTGTGGAGGTGCAGGCGGTGGCCGGAGACGCCGCCAAGCCGATCGCGGCGAACGATGTGGCGCTGCTAGGCGCGGACAATACCGCGATTGTGGAGCCGCTTGCCAACGACGTCGACCCGATGGGCGGCGTGCTGTCGGTGACCAGCGTCACCGCGGACGCGCAAAGCGGCATCAAAACCGGTGTGGTGAGCAACAAGCGCGTCTATATCACCGCGCGTCAGGTGCCGACCGAGCCGGTGCGGATCTCCTACACCGTGGCCAACGCGGCCGGATCGTCGACCGGCGTCATCGTCCTGCAGCCGCCGGCGCTGACCACGTCGAATTCCGTGCCAAAGGCCGAGAACATCACCACACAGGTGCGCACCGAAGGCATCGTGTCCGTGGACGTGCTCGACCATGTCACGTATTCCGACGGCACCACGGTGAGCCTGCAGAACGACTTGCAGTATGACAAGAACACGTTCAAGGGTCTGGTGTTCGTGTCCGGCGACACCGTGCGCTATCAGGCCACCAGACAAACCGGCTCCTTCCCCGTCACCTACACGGTGAAGGACAATCTCGGCAACGCGGCCTCGGCCACCATCACCATCAACGTGCATCAGAAGGACGCGTCCAACAAGGCGGCTCCGACACCGTCCGACGTCGAGGCGCAGGTGGCGGCCGGGCAGAAGGTGCAGATTCCGATCACGCTCACCGGCATCGACGCTGACGGCGATGACGTGCAGCTGCTCGGCTTGGGCAACAAAGCGCCGAAACTGGGCCGTATCAGCGAGATGGGCGCCACGTATCTGGTGTATGAGGCGTATGCCGATTCGTCCGGAACGGACACGTTCTCCTACGCCGTGGAGGATTGGACCGGTCAGAGGGCCACCGCGCAGGTGCGTGTGGGCGTGTTCAAATCCGGAGCCGATTCGGGTGTGTACGCGCGCGACGACGAGATCACGCTGCGTCCGAACACCGCGGCCACCGTGCCGGTGGCGCAGAACGACATTTCCGGGGACAATACTGATCTGACCGTGGCCAAGGACGTGGAATCGCAAGGCATCGGCGGCATTCAGGTCGTTGACAACATGCTGTCGTTCACCACGCCGAAGCAGGCGGGCACGTATTACGTGGTCTACACCGTCAAGGACAAGGCTGGCCTGTCCGATTCGGCGACGTTGACGGTGAATGTCGACGAGAACGCCGCCATCGACCCGCCGACCGCGTACGATTACCGTGTTCCGGCCGCCGCCACGATCGACAAGAAATCCGTGGACGTGGACGTTTCGCAGTGGATTGCCAATCCGTCCGGCACCGCCGACGAGCTTCAGGTGGGCGTGGATCCTTCCGCGACCGACCATGCGCATGTCAAGGGCGGCAAGGATTCCACCATCATCACCGTTGATCTGACCGATGAGGCGCGCGCGGTGCCGTACACCGTCACGAACACGACGTACGGCATCACGTCCACCGCGTTCATCCAAGTGCCCGCATATGGCGTGTTTCCGCCGGTTCTGCGTCCGAAGGCGCCGGCGTTGAAGGTCAATGCGCGTGAGACCATCACCATCAACATCGCCGACTACGTGCGTGTGGGCGCGGGCAAGACCGCGTATGTGGACGGCGCCGATTCGGTGAGCGCCACGAAGGCCGCGGACGGCGACCTGTACGTCAACGACCAGACGTTGAGGTTCACCGCGCCGAAGGATTACGCGGGTCCCGCGTCCATCACCTTCACCGCGGTGGACGGCAAGCGAGACAAGAACGACAAGGTGAAGATCGTCAATTCGGCGGTGCTCACGCTTCCGATCACGGTGATCGGACGTGAGGTTCCGCCGCCGACGTTCTCGTCCTCCACCGTCGATGTGGTGGCCGGCGAGAAGGCCACTACCATCGATCTGACGGCGCTGACCCATTCGACGTCGGGCCTGTACGAGGATGAGAAGCAGTACTCGTATTCCGGCGGCGTGAATTCCGGCAGTGTGGATGCCAGAGTATCTCCCTCCGGCACGTTGACCGTGTCCGCGGACAAGACGGCCACGCCGGGCACCACGGTGAGCGTGCCCGTCTCGATCAAATATGCGAAGGGTACGGTGAGCGCCGGTATGACCGTGCGCGTCACCGCGTCCAACAGGCCGCTCGCCCGCGTCACCGAGAAGACCGTGAAAATCAAGGCCGGTTCCAGCGAGCAGGTGAATCTGCTGTCCGACGCGTACAATCCGTTCCCCGACACTCCGCTGACGGTGACCGGATGCACATCCGACGGCGCGTCGAAGCTGACGGTGGATTGCCCGTCCAACGGCGTGGTGTCCATCAGGGCGGCTTCCGACATCGGCGCGAGCACCAACAAGGTGGTCGTCACCGTGCGCGACGCCACCAAAACAAAGGAACGTGAGGTGACCGGCACCATCAGCGTTTCGGTGATGGACAAGCCTGATGCGCCGCTGCTTTCCGCGGTGTCCGGCGACCCGCAGGATGGCGCCGTGAATCTGAGCTGGACGGCCGGTTCGGCCAACGGCAGCCCGATCACCGAATACAAGGTGATGTGGGGCGGAGACGCGTCCGGCGAGCGCTCGTGCGGGCAGAAGACCTCCTGTCTCATCGACGGGTTGAAGAACGGCAAGACCTACTCGTTCAAGGTGCAGGCCAGGAACGAGGTCGGCTGGTCCAAGGATTCCAACGCCGTCGAGGGCACGCCGGACAAGCTGCCTGATGCGCCGACGGATGTGACGGCCAGTGTGAAGGGCAACACGGTGAGCGTCACGTGGAAGGCTCCGGACGGCAATTTCTCGTCGGTGAACAATTACGAGGTGACTTTGTCCGGCAGGAACGCACCGTCCAAGCAGACGACAAATTCCACCGGAATCGATTTTGTTTTCGATAACAACGCGATTTTCGACGGCGACTCGTACACGGCTACGGTACGCGCCCACAACAAGGTGAATTGGAGCCAACCGTCCAAGGCGTCCGACGCTGTCAAGCCGTGGGGCAAGCCCGATGCGCCGAAGATCTCCGTGACGAACGACGACACCACGGGAACCGTCACCGTCGAATCCGTGGGCAACACCCACAACGCGGGATGCAAGGCCGTCGAGATTTCCGGAGATGTCAGCGCAAGCATCGACGGATGTTCCGGATCCTACGATTTCAAGATTCCGGATCATGATCTCAACACCAGGGAATACACCATCAAGGCGGCGGTGGTCGGCAAGGAGAAAACGACCAGTGACGATTCGACCGTACGTTTCACACCGAAATACGCGGTGAAGGCGCCCGAATCGGTCAGCGTCAAGGGGCATGACGACGTGTGCGTAGTCAGTTGGAAGGAGAACGGCCACGCCGACGGGTTCACGGTGAGCGCGGACGGACTCGGCTCCTACCATGCCGGCGCTTCCGAACGATCGCACGATTTCCCGCTCAAGGAATGGCAGTCCTGTTCCTCGGGCTCCGTCACGCAGCATTTCAATGGCGCGGCAAGCACCTCCAAGTCCGGCAGGGCCGATCCGGCATACGTCCGCAAGGTGAAGGCCGCCGTCAAGGCGCCGATGCTGACGTGGGACGCCAATGATCCGAACATCATCAAGGTCAGCGGCGGATCGGTGAACATGTACGGCCAGCCCGGCAAAACCGTGATCACCTTCACCGCGGACGGCAAATCCTATGACGTCGCCTGGGCATTGGGCTCCGACAAACTGAACGTCAAGGATGTGCTGCCGACCGGAGCCGATTACGCGTGGAAGGCGAAGGTGGTGGGCACCGACACCGCGCTCAACAACGAGGACAATGGCGGCACACTGCTGGACCATGACAGGTACAAGACTCCCACGCCGAAACCCGAACCGTCGGAACCTTCAGAACCATCAAAACCGTCGGAACCATCGGATTCTGACGCGTCCACGGAAGGCGAAGCGGCCACGCGGAATGACCGGCCTGTGGCATCCTCCATCGCCCTGTCCACCGTCGACGGCGCATCCAAGCCTTGGATCCGCGGCCTGGCCTACTACGCCAGATGGTGAAACGGACGATCACAGCAATCGCAAACACAACGAACCATCCACACGAGCAACACAACAAGCAAGGAGCAACCCATGAGCAACGATTTCGATGACGCCACCCAGCTGGGTTCCATCGGCCATAATCCAAGCGTTCCCAGCCAACCCGGCCAGCAGCAGCCGGCGTTCCACACGCCGAATCTGCCGGAGCAGCCGCAAGCCGATGAGGATGCTGCGCGCACGGCACCACCCAACCGGCGTTGCCGCAACAGTCCGCCCCGCAACGCCGAACCAGCCGCGGTTCCGTCAGCCGATGCCGCAGAACCTTCGCCAACCGGCCGCCAATCCGGCAGTCGCAATGCCCGCGCAGCAGCCCGTCCAGCCAACCCAACCCGTCCAGCCAGCCCTGTACAGCCCGTCAAACAACAGCCGGTCATCGACAATGATGACCGCACCCAGCAAAGACATCACCGAATTCCATGAGAAGTTCGCCAAGTTCTCGTAGAAACGTCTCCCGTCGTGGCAAGGAAGCACCCATCCGCCAATGCGCCACAGGGGTCGGCGGGCACATCCTGCTCGAAGACAACCCCGCACCGGCAAAACCCAGCTGGCGCGAGGCCTTGCCAACTCCATCGACATGTCGTTCAAACGTATCCAGTTCACCTCGACCTGCTGCCGTCCGGACGTGGTCGGCGTCACCTACTACGACCAGAAGCGCGGCGAATTCGAATACCGCGAAGGCCCGATCTTCGCGTCCATCGTGCTCGCCGACGAAATCAACCGCGCCTCACCGAAAACACAGTCCGCACTGCTCGAAGTCATGGAAGAGCAGAAGGTCACCGTCGACGGCGTCACCCACCCGGTGCCGCAGCCGTTCATGGTCATCGCCACCCAGAACCCGATCGAACAGCTCGGCACCTACAAGCTGCCGGAAGCGCAGATGGACCGTTTCCTCATCAAAACCACCATCGGCTATCCAAGCCACGACGTGAGCGTCAACATCCTGAAACAGGTCAACGTCACCGACCGCGCCGCCACCGTGCATCCGGTGCTCACCGGCGAAGACGTGCTGCGCATGCGCAACATCAGCGAAACCGTGCATCTCGACGACGCGATCCTCGAATACATCGTGCGACTGGTGGAAGCCACCCGCCACAACGAACGCATCCAAGTCGGCTCCTCCATGCGAGGCGCGCTCGCCTTGACCCGCTGCGCGCGCGTATGGGCCGCCTCCGACAACCGCGGCTACGTAGTGCCCGACGACGTCAAAAACCTCGCCGTACCCGTGCTCGCGCACCGCATCACCCTCACCGCCGAAGCCACCTTCGCCGGAAACACCCCCGAACAGATGATCGGCCAGATCCTCGAAGACGTGCCGGCCCCAACCCTGGGCGCCAACGCCTGAAACACAATCCACCCCGGCATACGCACCACACAATCCGAAAGGTCAAGGAATGCGGCATTCGCACACAGTGCAGCGCAGACGGACCATCCAACGATCCCTACGCCGCCTCAAACATCGCATCAAGCGACTGGCCACCTCATACGTGTCGCCGCTTGGCTGGGCGGTGACGGCGCTCGCCGTCGCCTCGCTGGTGGCGTTCGTCCTGCTGGGATGGCATGAGCTGCTGGCCATGGCGGTGGTGTTCGCGGTCATGCTGGCCGCGGCGGTCATGCTTTCCCTTGGCAACACCTCGTTCCAAGCCACCATCGACGGGTCCAGCAGACGCGTCACGGGGTCAGACACGGGGAAAGTTGACGTCGGCGTGGACAATCCGGGCCGCACCCCCACCACGTCGGCGCGCGGCGCCCTGCCCATCGGAGACAACCACGAACGGTTCGCCATTCCCATGCTCGCCGCAGGCCAGTCACGCCAGACGACTGTGGAATTCACCGCCGTCAGCCGTGCGGTGCTGCCCATCGGCCCGCTATCCATCCGCAAAGGCGACCCGTTCGGTCTGATCCGCCACGAAAAGAAACTCGTGGACCAGATCAACGTGTTCATTCATCCGCAGACCGTGCTGCTCAGCACCCTGAACGCCGGCATTCCACGCGATTTGGAAGGTCAGCCAAGCGGCGAAATCGTCGACGACGACCTCGACTTCTACGGCCTGCGCGAATACGAGCCCGGCGATGACGTGCGCAACGTGCATTGGCTCAGCTCCGCGAAAACCGGATCGCTTATGATCCGCCAATACGAAGCCACCCGCCGTACCGACACCGCTCTGACCATCAGCGTGAACCCGGATGATTACATCGATTCCCAGGAATTCGAACTGGCCGTATCCGTCCACGCCTCCATCGGCGTGCAATGCCTGCAGCAGAACCGGCCAGTCACCGCGCATGCCGGTTCCACGCACGCCATTCCGCGCAACGCCACGGAATTTCTCGATGGCTGCAGCGGCATCGACCCTGACATCGACGACAATCCCAACCTCGCGCAAACCACTCTCGAACATGCCCCCGACGCATCCTTCTACTTCTTCACCGTCGGCAGGCTCAAAACCATCGACGACATCAAACACATGGTCCTCGCACTCCCCCGCTCCGCAACCTGCGTGGTGCTTCAAGCCGCAACCGGCCAACCGCGCGCCATCAAACGCTACTCCGACTTCACCTTGGCAACCGTGGGAGACCTCAACGACCTCCCCATGATCATGGGGGTGCTGGCATGAGCACCACATTCACCAACACCGACAATTTCACCGGCAACCTCACCGGCACAGGCACCAACTCCGCCAACACCAACACTGGCATGGCGACCGGCACAGGCACCGGCTCATGGGCGGACTCCACCCACTCCGTCATCTGGATGTCCCGCAGCGGCAAGTCCCCAGCCATGCCCAACACCAACCAGCCACACGCCGCGCAATACGCAAGCCTCACGGTCGCCGCCCTGCTGACCATCGCCGCAGCCAGCAACCTCATCGACGTATACGGCTCCGCCCTGTCTTGGACGAGCGCCGCAATCCCCGCCACCATCATCGGCTCGCTCGTGGCGCTTGCCGGTCTCGTTCCCGCGTTGCGCCTGTGGTGGCAGATGCTGTTCATGGCGTGTGCGCAGCTGGTGGTCGGCCCGGTCATCTTCCTGAATGGCACCACCATCGCCCATGTCATTCCCACACTGCGCACGTTGACGCAAGGGTGGATGCGGATGCTCGGCTCGTTCAAATACCTGCTGGCCATCGACCCGCCGACCGGCACCGGCGACGGCTCGCTGCTCGCCGTGTGGACGATCTGCCTGTGGGCCGCGCTGCTGGCCGGTATTTTCGCGGTTGCGGAGGATGGCCGGCTTACGATGGTCGCGGTCGTTCCCGTCGTGGCGAATCTTGCGATCTGCGCGCTGCTTGGCACGTCGAGCGGTTTCTACCGTATGGCGATCGGCACGATTATGGCGGTCGTGGTGGGGGGTTGGGTCAGCGCGTTGGAAACTGTTGGAATTGGGCCGTTGGCTCAGTTCCGTAGTCATCGTGCTGCTGGCTTCGGCTGTGGCGATCGGCGGATGCTTGGTGGTCGGGCAAAACCGCACCATTCTGCGCGACCATTATGATCCGCCGCTGAGCCCGTACGATTACACCAGCCCGTTGAGCGGCATGCGTTCGTATATCAAGAACCATAAGGACGATGTGCTGCTGACCGTCGACGATCTGCCGGCCGGTTCCACGGTGCGTTTGGCGGTTATGGACCGTTTCGACGGCAATGTGTGGAACCTGTCCGATTCCACCATGGCTTCGGATTCCTCCAACTACCATCGTGTGGGCGATTCCATTGCAAACAACGCCACCGGCAAGCGGTTCACCGCGAAATTCACGGTCGATGACGGTTTGAGCGACTATTGGACGCCGAGGGCCGCGCGGCTTCCCGCGTGAAGTTCGCCACATCGTTTACTACAACACCGACACTATGTCGGCGATCTACCCTTCGCGCACCTCTCCGGGATTGTCCTATACGGAAACCGGCGTCATTCCACGGACGCCGACGAATAAGAGATCGCCAAGGCGAATGCTTCCTCCATCAGCCAGCCCAAGGCGGAGGATGCCCGATTGCGTGGATAAGCTGGCCACCGCGATTGGGCGGCCAGTCCAAGGCGGCGAGGCCGCGCAGTCTCTTGCCGACAAGCTCAGGGAATCCGGCTGGTTCTCCCATGGTTTGAATGGCGATTACCCGTCGGTCACGGCAACTATCGCATCGACCAGCTGCTCGCCGGCAGTGCGATGGTCGGAGACAGCGAGCAATACGCTTCCGCGATGGCGATGGCGCAGTCTTGCCGAGCCGCGTGGTGCTGGGCTTCCTGCCGAAGAACGACGAGGGCGAGATCAGCGACAGCCGCACCGAGAAGCATGGCAAAACCACCACCACGAAATTCACCGGCAACGATGTGACCGCTTGCGGAGATCAAGCTGGACGGTTACGGATGGGTGGCGTTCTACCCGACACCGAAGGAAACGAAGGTTCCCGACGAGAACCAGAATCTCACTCCGCCCAATCCGCAGACCTTGGTGCGTCAGCCCGGTGCCGCTTACCGATCCGCTGCGTGACGACAACCAAGCCAAGGGCAAAACGTCGCTTGGCGGCAGCATGGCTGACGAGACGCCGAGCCTGTTCTGGCAGCGTTTCGGCAGAATCGTCAGAAAAGTCGCCATCTACGG
>VOFL01000089.1_pt1 | contig 28668 bp, 33 predicted proteins | sample 5384111 | NCBI WGS metagenome assembly VOFL01 (sample SAMN12384731, study PRJNA508395) | synthetic metagenome | isolation source: mock microbial community "Gut Microbiome Whole cell Mix" consisting of 8.3%...
TATTTTGATTTTCATACCGTAACGGATTAAAAATAGATTTTCAAACTAAGCTCATGGAGTTAGTCTATTGAATAATTCTTTGAGAAAATGTAAAGCTACACAAGAGTGTATTAGTGCTTCTGATAAATTCTTTACTTGCATAAGGATGTGATTGAACATAGCGTATTATCGTCTATTCAAAACATTCTTTAGAAAGAAAAGACAGAACTAATATTCTTCCGACAAATGTACTTTAACATTATAAAGGAATTAATATATTAGAACAAGGTGCATCATTGATGCACCTTGTTTATACTCAAATTTAGGCATCAGTAAGACCTAAATTCAACATATCTTTGTCATTCCAACTATTTCCGTTATCTTTGCACCAGTAGAACCTGCCAAGCCTCTTGATAATGCTCAAATCGGCGGGTCGTTTTTATAACCCGTCATCCTTTCCTGAATCCCAAGCCACTTTTCAGTGGCTTTTGCATTTGGGCATACCCTTCCGTACACCGTCCGGATTTTCCCGTCCTCAATACCTTGCTCGACCGCACGACCCACGTCCTGCCATCATTCAGCTCATCGCCGCCGACCAGTACCGGCACGGTTATCATCACAGATTTCGTCCGCCAGCCCGTTATCCAAGAGCAAAGCCCCGGTTCCGCTCCGTAAGCCGTTACCGTACCTTCGCCGTCCGCTTTATTCCCGCAGTTCCGCTGCCGCATCCCTGTAACAAACCGCACCCGTTCCTTTCTCCGTCAGGTTCAATACAGCCGTCCGTCACGACCAAAGTCTCTTTTGCCGTGAGGGGCCAGCCCAGATGGTTCAGGTAAATGCGCAGGTAGGTTTCCTCGTCGATCAGCACGCAGCCGGAGGCGTCCACCGCCGCATCGAAATACTTGTCCGATCTGACCGGACAACCGTCAATGGATTGGTACACGTGCGGTAATCTGTTTCATATCAATGTATTTTTAAGGATTATGTCCGCCTGCACCCCAAAAGAACAGCGTGAACTCACGCTATTCCGAAGTAAAGGTACTGGTATTACCCGATAAGCAGAATAGGCAAGCCCACGCCGTATAAGCATACAGCATGAACATTGCGCCATTCGTCTTGCTTATCAAAAATACCAGTTTTTCCTTAAAGCCGTTCAGCGAACGTACAATATTTATATCAATCCCCGCCTGCTTCCAAGCCGGGCATGAATCTTCTATGTCACGACAGAGACCGTGCCCGAGAGCACCGCCTTCTGTCTTCGTATGGCAAAGATACGGAAACTTCCCGAATAACAAAACAATAGCCCCGCCTAATCTCACGATCCGGCAGGGCTTCATCCACTAAAAGCACCGTCAGAAAAATGTCATTCTCACGGGAACAGCCCCCTTTTCCTGCGCCTTTCCTCTTTCCGGGCTTCCTTCTCCTTGCGTTTCGCAGCCCGTTCCTCCACGTCGGCGAAACGGGTGCGGATGAACTCGTGCACGTCCTTCGTGCGGTAGAACACCTGCCGCTGATGGTGAAGTACGGCAGCACCCCGATGGCACGGTAGCGTTGCAGCGTGCGGATGCCCACCTTCAGCAGCAGGCACAGGTCTTGGTTGTCCAGCACCTCCTCGCCGTCGAGCGTGTTGTTCTTCTTCAGCACCCTTTCCAGCAATTTCTCCGTCCGGTCGAAGCGTTCCATGATGCGCTCCATCCAGCCCTCAAACTCTTCCCTGTCCGTGTACATAGCAGTCGCCCTCCTTTTCGATGATTTCCTTTTCCCGCATATAGCGGATGTAGCCTTTCGCCGTCCGTTCCTTCACTTCCAGCATCTCCTGTATCAGCTCGCACAGTTCGATGTAGCCGTACTTCTCCTGCCGGGCGAACGCCTCCCGTGCCATCTCCGCCAGCTCCTTCTCCTTGCGCTTCTCTTTCTCCGCCCTCGGCTTTCGCCCACATAGACGGGCATCCCGGCTTGCTTGTCCCATCTGAACTGCATCAGCGGAATATCCAGCGGGCTGCCGTCCCTGACCTTCAACGCCTTCACCACCGACACCTCCGGGTTCTCGTCCTTCTCGATGGAGAGGATGGCGGCGGACTTGCGTTGCAGCTCGCTGCCGAGGTGTCCCCGCAGCTTCAGTCCGTTCGGCACGAAATGCACCACGGCGGCGATGCACGTGCGGTAGATTCCCGCCAGCCGGTAGATCTCGTCAATCAGCGCCACGCTCTCCGCCTCGTCGTTGGCGCAGCGGATCAGGTCTGCCACCCCGTCGATGACGACCAGATGGATGCCCCCGTGCAGGTAGTGGTACCGGTCCATGCTCTGCACGATGGCGGTCAACCGCTCGCTTCTCGACATCCCTGTCAGGCAGTACACGTGCAGGTACTCCGGCATCCGCTCACGCCCGGCACGGCGCAGCAGCCGCCCGTGTTCTTGTGGAGCTGTTGCTCGCTCTGTTCCGTGTCGTAGAGCAGCACCGCACGCCCCTTGCGGTTCGGTTCCACCCGCACCCCAAGAGATCGGCGTCCGTCTCCGTTCCATGATCGCCCCGGCGCCCAGTGCGGCGGTGTAGTTGCTCTTGCCCGTCCCTTCGCCGCCCGTGATGCAGAGGATGTTCTCTTCCGAGCCTAACGGCACGTCCCCGGCGGTAACGATGGCGACCGCCTGTTCGGGCGGGTGGTCATAGTCGATCTCGCACGATTTCAACATCGCCAGCGTGTCCCCGTACAGCGTGTCGAGCAGTTTCAGGAACAGCCCCATCAGCTCCTCCCTCGTGTGCCCGGCTTTGAAGTAGTCCGTCACGTCCTTCTCCGCCTTCGTCCCCGGCAGCGGCAGCACCAGCCGTTTCACCCCGTACTCCGCCAGTTGCGCACGGTGCTTCTCCGAGCATTCCAGCCCCGTCTTGTCCGTGTCGTACAGCAGCACGATGTGCTTGAAGCGATAGACCAGCTTGCGCACGGTCTTCGCCGGGATGACCGAGGTCTCCGAGTTGAAGCAGATGGCGTGGAAGCCGTGCGCCGCCAGCGTCAGCACGTCCTTCTCGCCGCCCGTGAGGAAGAGCAGGTCGCCCTTCGAGGGCAGTTGCTCCAGCCCGAAGCAGTAGTTGTCGCCCGTGTGCCCGCCATAGACGAAGCGCACCTCTGACATCGGGCGATAGACCTTCACGCCCCATTTCCCTGTACCCGAACATCGGTTCCGCCGGGGTGGAGCTGAAGCCGAACGCCTTGCCCTCCTCGTCTCGCCCCGGTACTCGGCGAGCGATACCGTCCGTAGCGGCGCAGCACCTCCACGGTGATGCCCGATGCGCCCCAGTAGGCAAGCTCCGCATCCGTAAACGGCTTTTCCGTCGTCCGGTAGGGCTTCGGTTCGGGACGGTCAAAGGGCGCAGCCGCCTCTTCCGTGTCCGTTCCGGCTTCCCCGGCACCGCCGCCCCTTGCGCCCGGCACGAGCCGCAATCTCCGGCAGCCCCCGGTTCCTACTGTCCCGTCGGTCGGGATGTCCCCGTCCAGTCCGAGGCACAGCTCCCGGTCGATGGTGTGCAGCACCTCCACGAAGTCGGCGGCGTTCCGGCAGTCCAGCCCTTTCAGCTTCGCCACGAGGAAGAAACAGTCTCCCGAATAGTCCCCGTTGCCGAAGTCCTTCATCCGGTACGTACCGCTCCGGCGGTCGTAATACACGTTGCACGAAGCCTTGCTGTCGGCGTACAGCGGGTTCAGGAAGTTCCTGCCCACCCGCCACTTCACGGGCAGGTAGTGGCGGAACACGTCCAGCCCGTTACTGGTTCTTGCCAGCACTTCTTCCTTTCTTACCATAGCTGCCGTTTTTTCGGTTATGCAGGGGATGTTCCGCTATCATCCGGTCGATCTTGGCGGCGGGCGTCTCCACCATCCACCGCTCACGCAGGCTCTCGACAGCCTGCCGGGGATAGCGTATCTGCCGCCCGATCATCGAATAGGGAATGATATGCTTCTGGCGGTAGCGGTGCAGGGTGCGGTGGCTGATGTCCAGCGCCTCGCACACCTCCTTGTGCGTCATCCACTTCGGGTCGGCTTTCCGTCCCTTGGTCGCAGGGCTTTCCGCTTCCTCTTTCCGTTTGCGCTCCGTTTCCTCCCGGTTCCGGGATTCCTCCACGTAGGCGGTTATCTTCTCGATCTTCTCCACGAGCAGGCGGTAGGCGTTGCTCTCGATGGTCATTATTTCCATTGTCGTACTCATTTTTAGGTTTCTGCCGCAAATGTCGCCCGATTCGCCGGTTTTTCCTGCCACTATATTAGCACCTTGGCAAAGATTTTTTTTTCGGGGCGCATTTTCGCCCTTGCCACCGTTCCGGGCGGTAAAAAGGACCGAGACGGGGTAAAAAAGAGCGTCCGGAAGGCTCTTTCCAGCCCTTCGGACGCTCCCTTCCCGTGTCCTGCCGTCTCTGCCGCCCCGTTGCCAACTTGCTACCGGCTATCCATGTCCCGCATCTTTTTTCAGCAGCCTCTCCTTCATCTCGTCCAAGAACGCCGTCGGGTTCTGTTGCCCCCGCAGCCTGCCGAAAGCGTGGTACACGTTGCCCAGATCCACGTGGAAATGCTTCTCGAACAGCGCAGCCAGCTCGCCGATCTCGGCGTTGCCCTCGTCCACGCTTCCCGTCACGTGTATGCCATAGACGAGCAGTATGGCGGCAACCTTCGTGTTCGTCCAGCGGTGTTCCTTCTCCGGCACGGCTTCCGTCTCCGTCCCCTGCGCCGCACGCTCCATCCGGCGGCTCAGGTGTACCAGCAGCATCTCCACCGAGATCAGCCGTGCCGCCAGTATGTCGTAGCCCGTGGAGAACTCCGCCTCCTCGTCCAGCACGAAGCTGCCGCTCTCGGGGCTTAGCTCGCCCTTCGCCCGCAGGAAATAGTAGCTGTCCCGGTACGTCGCCCCGCTGTGGTAATACTGGTAAAGGGCAGGTAGCGTTCCATCATCCGCTCGGCACGCTCCATCGCCTTGCGGTAGTACGGTTCGGCGACACGCAGGCAGGCGGGCAGCCGCTCTCTATCTGGTACACCCGGTAATAGTACAGCAGCCTGCCCGTCAGGGCGGGCTTGTAATACTTGAAGTAGAGGATCTCCTTCGCGTCCCCGGCGAACGGATGGGCGAGGGCGTACTCCTTCAGTTCCCGGTTCTTGCCTTTCAGGTACGAGACCATCTCACGGCAGACGCCTATCACCTCCTTGCCGTCCATGCCGGGGGCTGTGGTCGCCATGCGCTGATCCACCTCCTTCAGCAGCCCGTTAAAATATTCTTCCATATAAATCTTGTTTCATGTTGTTTATAAGGGCGCAAAGTTAGCGGACGGCAGGGAAACGGACGTTCTGAATCCTCACCGCCGGATTCGGATTGTCCGCCAATCGGCTCCGGACGGTCGGTTTTTCACGGCAGGGCTGGAAAAGGGGGCTAAACGGGACGGGCGCACCGGGCGATTTCACGGATTTCGGCAGGAGTAGCCTTCAGGTGCTTCTTGCAGAAGTCCCACAGGTAGCTCGGAGTGGCGAAGCCGCACACGTCGGCGATCTCTTGAAGGGGCATGTCCGTGTCCGCCAGCAGGGAGGTCACGTGCGCTTTCCGCTGTTCCGTCAGCCAGCGGTGCGGAGTGGTGTTCAGCTCCTCCTTGAAACGCCGTCCCAGCGTATTGACCGACATGGCGCATTCCCGTGCCAGTTCCTCCACGTTCTTCACCTTGGGCAGAGCCAGTGCGATTTCTTCCCGGAACGAGCAGCCCCGCAGGTGCGGCAGGTACTTTTCCACCTCCTGCAAGTCCGCCCCGCTGAACATCGGCGGTATGCCCTTGCGGTACTCGGACGCCCGTTCACGGCGGAAGCGGAACAGCAGTCCCGCCAGACGGTTGCAGAGCACGTTCAGGTGCGGGTATTCGTCGTAGGCGTTGATGCTTGCCTGCATCCGGCAGAGGAACAGGAATCCTCCGCAGTCCCTTTCCCGGAAATACGCCTCCGCCGTTTCCAGCAGGAAGTCTGACGAGCTTCCGTGGCGGTGATAGGCGACCAGTATCAGCAGCCCGGCTTCCTCCTTCACCCGGTACGAAAGTACGGGGCGGGGTTCCCCAGCTACTCCACCAGCCGCACCATCCGTCCATTCTCCTGTGCGAGCCGTTCCGCCGCAATCCATGTCACCGGACGCTCCGCATCCGTTTGCGGCAATACCTTGCGTACCTTTTCCATCCATTCCCGCCATCCCTCCCGGACGGCTTCATTCATTAGAATTAGTGTAAGATTCTGTTTCATTTTGTTTCAACACGATATTAAATAATACAAATCTTACACGAAATTACAAATTGTTTGCAATAGATGTCCTGCCGACACCCCGTATCGGTCACGATATTTCCTTGAATTACAGATTCGGATTTTGCTCCATAGGTTCGGATATTCAGTCGTGAAAACAGAAAGGCTGTGCCGGTTCCACCCGCAGAACGGCATGACAGTAAGCAGGGGAGCCGGAAGAAAGTCATTCGCCGGTTGGTGAGTGCGTCTTTTCCACGGGATATTTACCGTCCCGTATCTCCTGCAACCTTTCGATCAGCGGTTGCTCCTTGGAATGGTTCTTTGTTCGGCTATAATGAAGAACGATGCAAAACTGCCGATAACATACAGCCAGAACAGGCATTGACCGAGCAATTTCCGGTATTCGCCCATTGTCTCGTACTTCGCCTGCATCGCTTTCAGCTTCGCAGGACGGTAATACAGCTTTCCGGCAATCCAGATAAAAGGGGCGAGCGTCGCTGCGGCGAACAGGTAGGCAACCGGGTTGAACCTGCTCCATTCCACCTTGTCCGTCAGGGAAGAGAACCAGCCCGTCAGCATATCCCATCCCCATGCCTCGAACAAAAGATGGAGAGCCATCAGGTTAAGAAACCACAGGATTGCCATCGTCCACGTGGCATTGGAGATAACCGCCTTGTCTTTCCTTGCACGTTTGTTCTTGCTCCAGAAGTAATACATCCAGTATGCCGGTTCCTTGAACATAGCTTCCTCCTTTCCTTGTTTTCCGCTTGCTTATCCCGTTACGGAGAACAGCAACAGGGCGCATCCCGTTGCGGCGGCAACGATCAGCCCCAGCCAGAAACGGTAACTCCTTTCACCCAGCGTACCCAGCCAGAAATTCCCTTCCCAACTTCCCGGACGGGAGTACGTCCACCGCCATCCGCAGACAATCCCCACAAGCCACAGCAGCAGGATTCCCGCCACGATCAGGTAGCCGTACCTCGGATGCGCCTGCAACCACTCCGGCAGACCCTCCATAAACTCGCTTATCTTATCGAACCATTCCATAGCAATAACAGAAAAAGCCTAATTCATACCTTACGGACGAACCGTTATACATCAAAGCAAAAATAGTGAAAAGTCCAATCACTCAAAAGTTTCACCGCAAAAATCTTTTCCGTTTGGAAGAAATACGTTTTATTTGCACCTATATAGCCGCAACGTATGAAGAAAGCCTCCCCACATAAAGAACCAGTCGGCCGAAGCTCCCGGATTCTTCGACCACCTCTTTTATTGGACGTGGCGCAGTTGTCGGCACGGCTTCCCGGATCGTAGTTTTGCGGTCATCAGTGTGGTCCAGTTTGCCTGCCTCCTGTTTCCTGTCGCCATCGCTTTACAGTTCTTGGGCACTCCGGCTGTCCGCTTCCTTTACGAAACAGACGACCGCCTTACGCTTTTCCCGCTGATACTGCCGTTCCCCGTATTGCTCTGGAGGAATATGCGCATCTATACCGAGGAGCGTTACCGCATGATGCACGACTATTACGGGGCGTTCCATGTATCGGTGCGGCAACGCTATCGCCTCCGTTTCCTTGTCTGCACGGTGCTTGCAGTCCTTGCCATCCTGCTTGAAATACGGCTGTTCACCCTTTATCATGACCGCTGCACGGCCATATCCTCCGGCAACAGCCATCCCGCAAGCCTCTATGTCCCATACCGGTATGACAACGGCAACGACCCCGTGCAGGAAGGCGTTTACCGCATCGTCGATGAAAAAGGGCGTATCGGATATGCGGACGAGCATGGCAATACCCTCATAGAGCCACGCTTCGCTTTTGGCTTTCCTTTCGAGAACGGAAGGCGAAAGTAACCGACACGGGAGAACAGAAAGAAGTTCCCAGTTCGGATGGGGAATACCACTATTGGGAAAGCGATGATTGGTATTACATCAACCGCAAAGGGCAAAGGATTGAATAAAAGCCCCAAGACTGCCCTAAGCCCGACATTCCAGCCACCCCACCTGCCAAGCCCTTGCAGGGCAAACACGAAGCCGCCAAGCCCTATCGGAACATCCCGTTCATCCCACCTTTCCCCCGAAACAAACACCAAAACTCAAAACCAACTCATTTACAGCAACTTAAAAGAATGTCGGTGCAAGCCGCAAAACAGCCCTGTGTGGCTGGTGCAAGGTGCAGCTATATATATAAATATAGCTGCACCTTGCACCACAGAAATACACACTGAAAATCAACACCTTACACTTTTGGTAAAACCACGGGTGCAACCTCGTTTTTTGCACCACCTCCTGATTTTATGCTTTTCCTGTAATCCGGTAATCCCGAAAAATAAAAAATCCCCGAAACATTTCCCTTTTTCGGTCAAAATCCCTATATTTGCATCAGTTCCAAGAGCAGAGCGAAGCAATGCAGCGAAACCCGCACAGCTACCAAATCGCTACCGGCTACCGAACTTTCTACTCTTTAAGTCTTATCTACCAACCGATTACAAAAAAACGATTGTTTTTGATAAAAAAAGGGAATAATGTATATGCTATCCTGCCACGATACCCCAAAAATAAAATTGTGTTGAAAGACATACAGACAACAGGTAGGACTAAAATAACCCTATTAGGATCGGACAAAAAAGTGCAATGGAAACAAAAAGGTAATGATATTGAAGTAATCATGCCTCTTCTATATGTTGATGAACTACCTTGCGATTATGCTTGGGTACTTAAACTGGAAAAGATTTCAGAGTAAGTTCTTTTATGTTCTTTCATACACTGTCTGGATATATCGGGGTATGAAAGGTATGAGTATTGATTTTACAGGCTGTATATATAGGATATATACGGCCTGTTTTGATTTATCGATAAGTAGGGATATTTATATTTCTCCAATAGCTTTTGTGCTAATATGGTTTTCCTCGCATGTGTATCTCCTGCAATAAGAATAGTCATAAAACTTTAAATTGGTAAAAATATACAATATCTTGTATCTGCGTAATCCATACTCTCCGAATATGTCTTGTTCACACAAATTTATAAAGATTTCAAATATACAAAAGTGTTGTTTGGTATATGTTTTAAAATAGCGTTTTTTTATTGAGTTTCAAGAATCTTTGAGATATTTTGGAATAATACCCGGTTGAGGTAGATCTTCATGTTGCTGGTACTTGTTTTAATTATTGGGTCAATAATTACGATTTGAAATTAGTAAGCTTACATACTAACTATGACTAATCGTATAATTCTACTTTCGATATTACTTTATAGCTTTATATCTGAAGATTGTATAATAATGTTAAATGCATTATTGTGATTATTGCTATACTTGCTTCTTTCTTTGTCTTTCTTTTTCGCACTCGATCAAGAAAAGCATTTTTATTATTTCATGGAATGGATTTATACCTTTTTCCTTTTTCATGGAGTATTTCTTTATTATTTTATACTGTTATGATACCATCGCTTTTTAGCTGAAATAAGTATTGAAATCTTCATTTGTTTTTGGTTTTTTACAGATTCAATGTATTGATTATAAATGTGTTATGCGATAATTCTATTACGTGTTTTCTCTTCATTTTCGCCTACCGTTCCGATAGAACTTAGTAAAAACAATTATAATTTTCTTTATTATTAACTAAAAAGCAATACTTATGAAGAAAACCATCTTCTTGATTTTGTGCATTTTATGTTCTCTTGGGGCCATGGCGCAAAAGAAATCTATCACGGGTGTGATTACAGATGGTGCCGGTGAGTCAATCATTGGTGCAAGTGTCGTTGAAGTTGGTACAACTAATGGTACCATAACTGACTTTGACGGCAAGTTCTCTTTAACGATAGCTACTGGTGCTAAATTTACAGTTAGCTATATTGGGTATAAATCTCAGACGATTACTGTTGGTGCTGAAAATACCTATAATATAGTACTGAAGGAAGACACAGAAGTGTTGGATGAAGTAGTGATAACAGGATATGGAGGTTCACAAAAGCGTGCTACTTTGACTACTGCTATCTCTAAATTGGATAACTCGGTACTTAAAAATGCGGCTTTCAGCAACGCAGGACAATCCTTGCAAGGCTCTGTAACAGGACTCCGTGTTGTTAACAAAACAGGTCAACCCGGTAGTGAACCGGATATTACATTACGTGGTGGTGCCACTATTACAGGTGATAATAGTAAAGCACTTATCGTAGTTGATGGTATTGTCCGCAATAGCATGAGCGATATCAATCCTTCCGATATTGAGTCGATTCAAGTCCTTAAAGATGCTGCTTCAACCGCTATTTATGGAGCGCGTGCCAATGGCGGTGTTATTTTGGTTGAGACTAAAAGTGGTAAAGAAGGTAAAGCATCTGTTAACTATAAATTCAAAATGGGTGTGAATTTCGCTCGTAAAGGTTATGACTTTTGCGATGCGCACGACTACATCTACTACAATCGTTTAGGTTACAAAAGAACCGGACGTACCAATGTAGATACACAAATGGGATATGGTATTGGTAACAATCTATTTGACATCCGTTATTTGACAGATGAAAACGCTAACTTAAAGAATGAAGGTTGGGCTTCTATGGCAGACCCATTTTATGATGGAAAAACAATTCTATATAAAGACTACTCAGGTGAGTTGGATGATGTTGTTTTCAATAATAGCGCTTTGACACAAGACCATTATGTAAACATTACAGGCGGTAACGATAAAGGAACCTTCTCTGCCAGCCTAGGCTATTACAAAGAAGATGGTCAGATTAGAGGTACCGGATACGAACGTTTCAATGGAGCATTGAACGGTTCGTATAAAGTATTCCCTTTTTTGACGGTAAAGGCAAATGCGACTTACTCTTGGTCAACTCAACCGGAACTCTGGATCGGTCAATATGAATTTTCTACCGTACACGCTCTCAACGGCCGACATGGAATCCTTGGAATGAAGATGGAACTCCGGCCTCCGGTTTCGGTACAGGAGACGGTAATCCCGATTATTACAGAGATAAGTTGACGAGCGAGAACAGCACTAATAAATCAACCTACAGTGTTGGATTTGCCCTTGACATTTTACCTAAAAATTAGTGTTAAATGGCAATGCTTCACTTTATCGTTATGACTGGCAGAGAGAGAAGTTTAATAAATCTTATCAAGCTCAATCTTCCGCAACTCCTGACAATACACGCCAGGCTGAGGCTTATGTTCAGAAATACAATCAAATTCAGTTGAACGGAACACTGACATACACAGATACTTTTGCAGAAAAGCATAATCTGGAAGCAATGTTAGGAACCGAATATTTCACTTATGATCAGTTCGATTTTGAAGCTAAAACTCAAAATTCTCCGACTGATGATATTCCTACCTTAAACGCAGGCTCTACAAGAACTTATACTTCAACAACCAAAACAGCATATCGTATTCTTTCCGGATTCGGACGTATTAACTATAACTACGATATGAGATATTTAATTTCGTTTGTTGCTCGTTATGACGGTATTTCGAAACTGAAAGATAATCGTTGGGGATTCTTCCGGGTGTGTCTGTCGGTTGGAATATTATGGAAGAAAGATTCTGGAAAGACTCTAAGATATCAGGAGTTATTTCTAACTTGAAACCCCGTTTGAGCTATGGTGTCAATGGAAATGTGAATGGAATCGGAAATTTTGATGTATATGGTGCATATTCACAAGTAGGCGCAAAAACATACGGAGGTTCAACCGCATTCTACAATTCAGGTTTGGTAAACACTGGATTACGTTGGGAACAAAGTCAGTCATTTGAAGCAGGACTTGACATCGGATTCTTAAATAATCGTTTGAGCTTTATCTTCGACTATTATAACCGTACTACAAAGGATTTGTTAACCAAACAAGCTCTTCCGGGATATACCGGTTTCACGGAAATCATGACCAATATGGGAACTCTGCGTAATTATGGTTTTGAAATGGAAGTCAGAGCTAATATTCTGAATAATCCGAAAGGGTTAACATGGGATGTAACAGCCAACTTGTCTTCTGTTGCAAACAAGATCGTAAAATTGCCCTACAATGGTAACCCCAATAATCGTGTTGGTGGTTATGAAGTAGCAACCGGACGTAAAAAAGCCGATGGAACAGATGAAACCAAATGGATCGCCGGTCGTCAGGAAGGTGGTAAACTGGGAGAACTAGTTGCCTATAAACAAAACCACATATTCAAAGATTGGGATGATGTGAAAAAATATGCCAATAATCGTATCGATGAGGTAGCCAACTTATATGGTCCGGGACTTGCAGCCCAATATGCCGGAAAAGAGGGATGGCAACCTATCGAACCGGGTGATGTTTGCTGGGAAGACATTAATGGCGATGGTGTTATTAATGGATACGACCGTCAAGTAGTAGGAAATATATTCCCAAAAGTTACCGGTGGATTCTCTACTACATTGGGTTATAAAAACCTCTCCTTATATGCCCGTTTCGATTATGCTTTAGGACATACGATTTATAATGACCTTGCAGCACGTTCATTGGGGCAATATCAAGGTTCGTTCAACATCATTAAAGAAGTTAAAAAAACATGGAGTGAAACAAATACCGATACTGATCTGCCTGCATTCTATTATGCCGACCAGTTAAGTAAGAAGAATATAACACGTTCAAATAATGGTCTTACGGCTATTGACAATAACAGTTCACGTTTCTATGAAAAAGGTGACTATTTGGCCCTTCGTGAACTGACATTGAACTATAATCTGCCTAAAACATGGATTAGTAAAGTAGGCATGACAGATGCCTCAGTTTATGTAACAGGTCAGAATCTATTCTATATCACCGGATACACAGGCGTTTCACCTGAACCGGCTGTAGATACGACTTATGGCCGTGGAATAGATAACGGCCGTTATCCTACCCGAGAACAGTTTTATTCGGTTTGTCAGTGACATTCTAATTATATATGACTAATACAAATAGCATTATGAAGAAAATATTTACATATATGTTAGCAGGGCTTTCTCTCCTGCTGTTTTCAAGATGTGATGCGCTGGATATTGATCCTACCAGTTCTATTGCAGATAGTAATTACTGGAAGACAGAGGCCCAGTTCAGCACTTTTAATGTGGGGTTGCACGCATTGCTTAGAGAATGCAGCTTTAACTTTTTCTTGTTAGGTGAGCCTCGTGCAGATATTTACGGAGATGTTCCTTTCGGAGGAGAAGCAACTCAAGGTATGGAGCGTCTGCCTTTCAATACAATCAATAAAGAGAATACAGGAATAAGCAACTTCGCAGGAATGTACAAAGTGATCAATCAGATCAATCTGATGATAGCCAAAACAAAGGAAACGACAGTACTCTCCGAAGCTGGTAAAAACTATTACTTAGGCGAAGCTTATGGAATGCGTGCTTATCTTTATTTCCATTTGCTACGCTCTTGGGGAGATGTTATCCTCTATCTTGACTATACGAATGGGGCTTCTTTGGATTTAAGCAATCTATCGAAAGCAGCTTCTCCTGCGGAGGAGGTGATGAAACAAATCAAAGAAGACATTACAGCGTCCGAAAAAGGATTTGGCAGCGATTATTCTTTCAAATATGGCAGATATTACTGGTCGATGGCTGCTACACAGATGTTAAAAGGTGAGGTTTATTTATGGAGTGGTCGCCAATGGGTGGCGGTACAGCCGACTATACTACAGCCAAAACTGCTTTGCAATCAATCGTCAGCAATGCAAATGTTAGTTTGCAAGATGATTTCTCAAAAGTATTTGCTTATAACAATAAAGACAACTCTGAAATCATTTTCTCAATACGCAACGCTAAAGACGAGTATAATATGTGGGACGATAGATTCAGACAGAACCTAGTGCCCCAACAAGCATATATGACCTCTACTTATTGCAATAAAGAGGGAGTGTCATTTAAAGATTTGCCCGAAGGACAATTGAACGGTTTGATTCGTCTACAGATAAGATATGATTTGTACAATAAAGCATTCCGCGATGGAGACACCCGTAAAGATGCTTCTATGACGGCAGTCTACCAGAAACAGCAGGATGGTACAGTTAAATATATTGCTCCATTTTGTAATAAATACCAGGGAGTTCTACTTGATGGAGCTTCACAACGTAGCTTCTTGAATGATTATCCAATCTACCGATATGCCGACTGCCTGTTATTGCTTGCTGAGGCTAAAGCATTGTTGGGTGAGGATCCGACTGCCGAAATTAATCAGGTCCGTGAACGTGCTTATGGAAAAGAATTCTTTGAAGCCAACAAAGCTACATTGGCTTATCCCAATGATAAAGGAGACTTCTATACAGATAATAAATATATGTCCGGCGACGAAGATCCTTTGGAAGCTATTTTGAAAGAACGTATGCGTGAGTTTATGTTTGAGGAAAACGTTGGTATGACTTAAGATTGCTCGGTGCAGACTATGTGACTAAACGTACTTCAGCCGTTGCTACCCGCTTATTATGGCCGATCAACGAAAGTGTATTGACAGATAATCCGGCATTAAAACAAACTCCGGGATATCAGAATTGATTATCAAGCATATCAACTTTCAGATATGACTGAAAAAAGAAGCTGCCTCCAAGAGTATTGGGGCAGCTTCTACATGTAATAAATAATCGTATTTAAAACCTATTGACTAAGTTTTATTTTTCATATCCGGGGGTCTGTTTCAGCAAGGGGTTGACACTCATGACATTTACATCAATAGGCCATAACAGCTTGTATTCTTCACTCGGATCCAAAATCGATTTGTCTGCCGGATAATTAGCCGTAGCAGAAAATGCCAGAGACTTACCGTTGGCATCATGCATACGAACCACATCAAACCAACGTTTACCTTCCCAAACAAACTCTTTATCGCGTTCATGGAGAATGGCTAATTCGTTTTCCGCATAATTTCCTTCAGTATATTTATTAGCTTCATAATCGGAGCCATATGCACGTTTACGTACTTCGTTGATATAGCCGGCACATGGATTTCCAAGACCATTTTCGACTTCAGCCATCATTAACAGAGCATCAGCATAACGATAGACAATGAAATCGGTATCGTAAATACGGTTATTATTTGAATTGATAGAACCGATAGCTTTCTGCATGACGCAGCCAAAACCTTCCTTGTTCTTTTTAGTATAATACTCTAAGAATGTCGCATCACGGCGAGTATCTTTTCATCGTAACTTTTCCAGAAATCTTCTGTGTATTCATGGCGGAAAACGCCGCCTGTACCTTTCAGATTTAATGTATCTGTTTCGATTTTCTTGTCATCGCGACCGTAAACCTGTCCAATGAACACCGCATCCTGATAAAGAAACATACCTCCCCAATTGGTTGCCTCACCATCTGCAAAATGTAAAGTGAAAATAACCTCAGCATTGTTTCTATTGGAAGTACTGAACACATCACTAAACTTATTCAATAGCTGGAATTTACCAATTATCCCATTTAAGGCGTTTTTGGCGATCTCCAAATCAGATTTTCCGGAAGCAGTATAACCATTAATGGAAACTTTTGCAGCCCACATATAGATTTCGGCTTTTAACATTAAGGTTGCAGCTTTGGACCACATTGTTTTATCATGCTTGTTATTTATTTCCGTTGTGCCAAAATAACTTTCTGATTTTCCGATATCTTCTTTTATGAAAGATAAAGTAGCTTCCGGGGTAGCACGTTCAACGTAGAATTTGTCTGCGGTAACTTTACCATCCAACAACTCCACAGTTGTGACTATAGGTACACCACCATAAGTTTTATAAAGCATAAAATAATAAAGTGCCCTTAAACCGTATGCCTGTCCTAAGTAGGTTTTTCTATCTGCTTCACTTAGGAAAGCACACTCATTTTCAACTTTTTGAATAAAGTGATTTACTTGCATAATAGGACTGTATAGTCCAAACCAGTTAGTGAATCCCGGATTATCTTGACTTAAGGTATTGGTACGCAGTATAGCGTAGTCCAAACTCGTATTTTGAGAAGAGCTGCCAACGCGTTGTGTACCACCACGCAGTTCTCCCAAGCAATAAAACATGTCATAGTTTCCTCTCAATTGAGAATGCATTCCGTACATGAATCCTTCTACCTGGGCTTCATTATTCCAGTAATTACCACTTCCGAAATAATCTTCGGGAGCAAGGTCCAACGCATCACATGACGTATAAAGAACAGATGATACAAATAAGGAAATGATATATATTATTTTTTTCATAATTTATATTTTTATATTTAGAAAGAAACATTAATACCAAAAATCACTGTGCGAGGCAATGGATATCCTCCATTATTATCAGCTTTTTCGGGTGAGAATAAGTGCTTTGCTTCTGTCAAATAACCTAAATTCTGACCTGTTATTGAAAGTTCTACATTAGATAACTTAGCTTTCTGAACCAATATTGAAGGCAATTTATATGACAGTGATAATTCGCGTAATGCTATATAGTTTCCATTATAGGCAAACATGGATGAACTACGGCAATAATTACGTTTACCCAATTGATCGGCCCATACATAAGTCGGATATTTAGCATTCGGATTTTCCGGAGTCCATGTGTTTTGGTCTCCTCAATAGTATTGTATGTACCTTGAGCACATGACATGATCCACATCGTTTTCCAGTCTACAGCAGTGAATCCCAAAGCATAGTCGAAACGTGCCGACAAGGTAAGGTCCTTCCAACTTACAGTTGTATTGATACCACCGGTCCATTTAGGAACAGTATTTCCAACCTTTACCATGTCATAATTGTCAATGACTCCATCGTTATTAACATCTTTCCATTTTACGTCACCCGGCTGAATGGGAAGAGCATTCGACTTCTGAGAATCTGTCAGTTTATTGTAACCTTCAGCGCCACCATACAGAGGACGGCCGCTAGAACCATTGTTACCTGTTGTCAAATCAATCAGATTAGCGGGTATTTCATCTTGAGATTTGTACAGTCCTTCTGCAACAAACATGTAGAGATCACCCGGACGTTGGCCCTCCTGGTATCCTCCGACCCATTTCTTTTCATCTCCGTTTCCTGTATAAACTTGATAAGCACTCTGACGATTTCTTTCAAGTCCGTTATCCGGCAAAGAAACAACCTTGTTTTTGTTCAAAGCACCATTCCAGTTTAAATTCCATTTCCAGTCCTTAGCATCAATAATCCGGAAACCTAATTCAAACTCAAAACCTTGATTCTGGAACTCACCATTGTTTGAAGTAACCGAACTTACACCTGAAGTGGAAGGAACTGTGATATTAGCATATTTATCACTGGTCAGACGATTGTAATAAGTTAAATTGGCATTGATTCGATTTTCTAAGAAGCCCATATCCAAACCTACTTCAAAAGTTCTCGATTTTTCCCACATCAAATAGGGATTAGGAATGTTACTCAATAAGAAACCGGTTGAACCATTATAACGATTACTTCCATAAGCACCTTGCACTGTATAGTTACCAACAAAGTTCTTGTTTACATTACCATTTAAACCAAAGCTGGCGCGTAATTTACCAAATGAAAGAATAGATGCTGTATTCTTCATAAATTCTTCTTTACTGAATACCCAACCGGCTGATACCCCCGGGAACACTCCCCAGCGGTTCTCTTCGGCCAGTTTTGAATATCCGTCACGTCTCAAAACCAAAGAAAGTAGGTACTTGGATTGGTAGTCATAATTAACGCGTCCAAAGAATGACATAATGCGTTGACGAGAATGTGAAGAGTCTATGGAACGCTTACCTTCCTCTTTGGAAGTGTATTCCAAATCCATAAAGTCATCAGTGGGAGCCCCGGAACCAGAAGCGCTAAATCCTTTACTGTATGAATCATAGTACTCAAAACCAACCATTGCATCCAAGAAGTTATCTTTGTTGATCTGATAATTATAGTTCAACACTGCATTATATGTTTGGTCAAGAGTGCGTGCGTATGAAGCAGAAGTAGAATGAGATGTAATCAAATTACCGGGAGAACTCAAATAATCTTTATTGAAAGCTTCTGTTTTTTCTTCAGAATAATACCAAATAGCCCCTAATTTCAATGATAGACCTTTCATGAAATCGATTGTGAAAGACTGATTCATTGTAAACTTATCCGTATTATTATCACGGACAAACTGCTTGAAATTGTATTGCTGATTACCATCACCGGAGTTCGGGCCTAACAACATATCACCATCTGCATTGTAGCCTCGGAACGTAGGAGGTAATGAAAGACAGCGTGAGAAATAGTTTGCTTCAGCTGTTTGTGATGCAGGAAGTCCATTCCAAGTCGCATCCGCAAAATTGAAACTTGAATTAGAAGTCAACCATTCTTTAAGTTTATAATCTGCGTTAAAAGTAAAGGTGATTCGTTGGTACCAGTTTCCCACTGCCGTACCTTCACTTTTATTGTAACCTAAACCTGCATAATAGTTACCTTTATCATTACCACCACTGACACTCAAGTTATAATCTTGAGAGAATGATGGGGTATTGATATTGAAGTCGGCAATATTGGTGTTTTTATAGATAATTTTATCACCATATATCGGATCTATCATGGTTTGCCATCCCTGATCAAGCAGGAATGATAAATTATCCGAATATAGCATCGGACTCCATATAGCGGAGCTTGTCTTATTTCCGTCTAATGGCGTTACACCATCTTTGTCAAAATACAGGTTACCTGTTCCGTAAGGAGTTGCAGTCGTTAGTCCACTTAAAGAAGACCATCCTTTTATGCCGGCACCGTCCGGATGTTTCATATCTCCAACGTAAGCATTCATATAACCTGTACGCATCCAATAAAGATAATCGCCGGCATTCATAAAGTTATAGGAATCTTTGAAATAGTTTAAACCAAACTTAGCTTTCAGATTTACCTCTGCTCTGCCAGATTTACCACGTTTGGTTGTTACAAGTACTACACCGTCATTTGCACGTGCACCGTAGATAGCTGTTGCACCGGCATCTTTCAAAACTTCCATAGATTCAATGTCATCAGGATTAATATCGCTTAAAGAAGAACGTACCTGACCATCAATTAAAATAAGTGGAGAACCAGAACCATCAAAGTTTGTACCACCACGAAGTACTAAGGTTGGAGCACTACCCGGATTACCGGAAGTTTGGCTTACTGACAAACCCGCTACAGCACCCGAAAGAGCTTGAGCCGGATTAGTAAACATACCTTGTTTCAAGGTCTCTTCTTTTACTTTAGCGATAGAGTTTGTCACTTTCGTACGCAGCTGTTTGCCACCGTAACCTGTTACAACAACTTCCTCCAACATTTCAGAGTCTTCTTTCAGCTGAATATTGAAAGAACCTTTACCTTTCACATCGATTGTCTGAGGTTGATACCCAACAAAAGAAACTTTGATCTTTCCGTTAGGATCGACCATTAATGTAAACTTACCGTCAATGTCAGTAATCACACCATTGGTGGTACCGACTTCGACAACACTTGCTCCGATGACTGATTCACCGCTAGCATCCGTAACCACACCTGTGATTGATTTCTTTTGTGCCATGGCTCCAAGAGAACATAAAATGCACAAAATCAAGAAGATGGTTTTCTTCATAAGTATTGCTTTTTGAGTTAATAATAAAGATGTTTATATGTGTTTTTGGTTATTTAAACTAAGTTCTATCGGAACCACATCAAATTATCACCCTCAAATTACTAAATAAGCAATAGCATTACATACCTATAAATCATCTACTTAACCCCATATCAACACATTAATTATCAATGTATGATGTACGAATTTAATTCATTTAGAACAGTATCATAATAGTCATTCCCCCACTTAAAACATGAACATTGTAAAAGCAGGATAATGCTGATTATAAGTCATATATAACATCAAAGTAGTATTTTGCAGCACCAAAACATTTCCTCCTCCCCTCCCCCTTATACAGATATCAGATTACAACTCCAGTAATGATGATATAAGTTTACAACATGAGTGACAATAAAAAACCACCCTAATTATTAATATTTAATAATTAGGGTGGTAATTATATAACTCAACTATATGTTTTAACTAACTACAATTTAACTTTTGCTATCAATTTACGAATCTTACCTTGTCCTATAAGAGGAGCATGAGGATCCTCCGGATATACTATCATGAATTGCCCAGGAAGCAAATCAACAAAGGTGGTAGGTGCATCAGAGTAAAGAGCACAATCACCGTTCGCCTCATAAGGTTTCACTTCATCTTTCAGATCTTCGATAGCCTTCCAACCAATAGTCTCAATACCTTCCAACAAAATATGTACATCAATATAATCGCGATGTAGTTCCAAAACTTGCTTGTCACGTGCAACACACTCAGGATTCACGTTATTGATAAATAAATTATCACCATCTATCTCAATTCGTCCTAATTCGGCATGAAATAAATCATGTGTTTTTACGTAATCAAACAGAGTTTTAAACAGTGGGTGGAGTCTTTCCACCCGTTGACTGTTTTGCAAATTAGATACAATCATTTCCTTTTATTTTTTTATTCCATATTATCTGTCTTCGGACGCAGGAAGTAGAGTTGTACTGCCAAAGCAATAAATACAATGATAGCTAACATGGCAAAACCTAAACCCAAATTTCCTCCATCGGTCCACTTACCCAACAAATCCGTGATAAACGCTCCTGCAAATACTCCGGTCATATTCATGATACCATATGCTGTCGCACGGTACTTTGAAGAGACAAACTGACAAAGAATAGGCATATTATTAGCATCAAAAATACCATAACCGATACCGAATAATAATCCGGCTCCCACAACAGCAACAAAACTATGCCCGAATCCCAATAACAATAAAGAAGGAATAGTCAATCCCAAGCCTATTGCACCGGTATATACACGACCACGGATGTTCTTTTGTACCCATTTGTCAGAAAGGGTACCACCTAGAATCACGCCAATAAATGAAGATAATGCAATCGTGATAGTCGACATAGGTCCGGCCTGTGACATTGGAATATCAAGATTTTCAGCGAACAGAGTAGGCAACCAATTCTTAGTAGCCCAACCCGGCAAACTAGGTGCTGCAAAATAAAGTAATATCACCCAGAAAGCTATGTTACTGAACAGCAACGACAAACCTTTAAACAAGCCAGCTTTTTCACCATTCTTTGATGAAGGTTTCAAACGTTCTGTTTTAACGTGTTCTTTCTTATCTTTCAGAAATAATACCAAAACCAAAGCATAGGCAATACCAATAATACCAAACCAATGGAATGTGGTATGCCATGAGAAAGCAGCGGCAACAGTAGCTCCAAATCCACCAATAGCTTGTCCGGTATAAAGACCAGTCATGTGGATACCGACCGCTAAAGAACGTGACTTTTCAGTATGATAATCGGCAATAAGAGAAAGACCGGCCGGAATATAAAGAGCTTCGCTCACTCCCATTAATGCACGCAGCCAAAAAACCTGATTAAATGTTTCTGCAATACCCATCAAATAGGTTACAAAAGACCAGACAAAAAGACTGCCGACAATCAGCCACTTGCGATTCAATCTATCGGCAATCATACCGGAAATCGGGCTCATAAGGCCATAAATCCAAAGGAAAACAGCCATTAAACGGCCAAAATTGGTTGCCGACTGAAGTTCCACAATATCTACCTGCATAGCATCTTTCATTGTGCTAAGCATTTGTCGGTCCATATTGAGTAGGGCTACCCCCAAAGGAGGGCAACCACTATCCAAGGATAAATTTTTGAGTTTTTCATGATAAAAATAAGAGGTTATTTTTCTGACAGTAATTCCTGACAAAGTGCGTAGCCTTTCGTCATCATTCTAGGAATGTGGAATGGTCCCTTAAACAGATTTCCTTTCGCAGGCTGAGAAATCGTTCCGTCACGATGGAGATACCCATACCATTCACCAAACTCTGCATCAGGAAAATGGGCATAAGTCCAGTCACTGATCTGTTTATGCATAGCCAGATATTTTTCATTTTAGTAGCTTGATACGCATATAGAGTTGCGATAATCGCTTCGGTCTGTGGCCACCAGAACTTCATGTCATGGGCATAATCCTGTGAAGGCAGGTTTCGACAATCACGGAAATTTATAATACCCCGTATTCTTTGTCCCAGCCCCACTCCCACGACCAATCCAGAATCGTAAGTGCTGTATCAACCATTTCCTTATCCCAATTGCGGTTCTTGGCTTCTTCCAAAATAAACCATGAGGTCTCGATACAATGACCGGGATTAATGGTACGAGTGGCGTTCGTATCTATAAACTCTCCATTGGGACCTACAGTCTCAAGCAGAGCTTTAAACTCCGGATGCATAAAGTCTTTGTGCAGAATTGCTATAGACTCCTCTATTTGCCGATCCAAAACCGGATCGTTAATAGCGGCGCGAATGCGGGAAGCTACATTGATAAGAATCATAATAATAGAATGTCCCTTCATCTGTACACGTTCACAATATTTGGGCTCCAGGATTCCCGGAGTCGAAAGGAAGTGACGGATATCATTGAACAATTTCAAAGCTTTTACAGCATAACTATGATCTCCTGATGCAATGGCATATTCGGACATTGCAATAGCAGCAAATGTTTCAGAAAAGACATAACGACGTTTACGAATAGGTAATCCGGTCTCGGTTACTTCAAAAAACATACGTCCATCCGTATCAAAACAATGTGCTTCTATGAAATCGAGAGTGCTTTCGCAGCTGCCAACCATTCAGTATTACGCTCAATGTGATTATATGCATATGAACATGTAAAAGCAAATCTCCCTTGGAACCAAACAGATTTGGTGGTATCCATCAACTGACCATCACGGTCGACGCAGGTATAAACACCTCCGTTCTTGCGATCCCAACCATATTTCATCCAAAAGGGCATGATGTTGCTTATCATGTCATTTTTATAAGAGTCAGACCAAGTCTGTAAATATTCTGTAGTATTCATAACAATCGCAGTATTAGTTTATCTTAAAACTTATTGCAACGATCGAAGAAATGAATAGCTTCCAGCTCAGCCTTCATACGTACTTCTTCATCGTCCGTCATATTCTGGAAAGGAGTACGATTTTACCCAAATCCAATCCTATCAACTTCATGATTCGTTTTCCACCTACGATATTTCCACGGAAATGACAAATGACATTAATAACTTCCTGAGAGAAATTCTGTAATTCACGTGCTTTCTCAAGATCACCTGCTTTCCATGCTTCTATAATACCAACCAGATTTACACCATTGTAGTTGGTAGTTCCGCCAATACCTCCTGGGCACCTCCCATAGCTAGGCATGGAAGGATCGTTTCATCTTGTCCGTGAAGCATATCAAACTTACCCCTTTATACAAACGACACTGATTGTATTCATACATACTTTCAAAAGTATATTTTATTCCGGCAAAGTTAGAATACGACCGTCTACTGCTTCCAAGAAAGCAACCATTGACAAGAATGCTCCATTAAATGCAGGAATATGATAATAATAGAAAGGAAGATCGGGAGCACCGCAAGCGATTTCTTCACAATACTTCACCAGCTCTTCGACACGACCTACTTTAGGAAAAGGAGGAGCCATGGCACCAATTCCCCATGCACCGATTTTTTGAGCGTGTTCGGCAAGCTTGCGACTTGATTTTACACAGCAACTACCTACATGTACAATCACCTTAAATCCTTTAGGTGAAACTTCTACCCAACGTTCAGCAAGCTTCATACGTTCTTCATCGGTCAACATATATCCTTCACCGGAAGATCCATTAATAAATACTCCTTGCAGTCCGTTCTTTACTAACATCTTAGCATACGCTTCAATTGGTTCATAATTAACCTCTCCATTTTCATAAAACGGAGTAAAAGGGGCATTGATCAATCCAATAATCTTTTCCATGATAATTTCGTTTTTATATTAATGATATAGATTTTTAATATAGATTGGGAACAGTTTTTCATAATACACTCTTGATATCCTTAGTATATCGCTACAAATATACGCATATTTATTAAACAATCATCATATAATAAAATATTTTATTAATAAAAAGAGATTCCAAAGATCTACTTAATAAAATTCATTCACTATTATTATTAATTAAAAACAATAGAGAAACATCTTTTCACCTTATAAACCCTAAATTAATAAACAAATTAACTATCTTTGTAGATATTACCAAAATTATTAATCTATATGAAACAACATCTTTTAAAAGAAATAGAACTAGGTACCAAAAGCGCTCTTCTCAAAAGAAAATTATTACACATTATATATATAATGGCAGTTCAACAATTACCGACCTGTCTAAAGAATTGGATCTTAGTGTCCCTACAGTCACTAAGTTTATCAGTGAAATGTGCGAAGAAGGTTATATCAACGACTATGGTAAATTGGAAACAAGTGGAGGACGGCACCCTAACCTATATGGCTTAAATCCTGAATCCGGCTACTTTATAGGAGTCGATATCAAAAGATTTGCCATTAATATCGGCTTGATCAACTTCAAAGGTGATATGATGGAACTTAAAATGAATATTCCTTATAAATTTGAAAATTCAATAGAAGGATTGAATGAGTTATGCAAACTCATTTCAAATTTTATCAAGAAGTTGACAATAGCTAAAGACAAAATATTAAATATCAATGTAAATGTTTCCGGACGCGTTAATCCGAATCCGGATATAGTTTTAGTCAATTCAATTTTGAAGAACGCCCATTATCTGAAGTTTTAGCTGAAAAATTAGGGTATAAGGTAACAATAGATAATGATACGCGTGCCATGACCTATGGAGAATACCTAAAGGGGTGTGTAAATGGCGAAAAGATATTATCTTCGTAAATATCAGTTGGGGGCTAGGTGTTGGAATCATCATCGATGGCAAAATTTATACAGGAAAATCCGATTTTCCGGAGAATTCGGCCACACCAGTACCTTTGACAATGAAATTATCTGCCACTGCGGCAAAAAAGGCTGTCTCGAAACAGAAGCTTCCGGATCTGCGCTACACCGCATCTTGCTGGAACGTATACAAAATGGTGAAAACTCAATCTTATCCAATCGTATAGGAGACATTAACAATCCTATAACCTTGGATGAAATCATTGCTTCTGTAAACAAGGAAGATCTTTTATGTATTGAAATAGTGGAAGAAATCGGGCAGAAATTAGGCAAACAAATTGCCGGACTTATCAATCTTTTAATCCGAACTTGTCATTATCGGAGGAACAATTTCGCTGACAGGAGACTACATTACTCAACCAATAAAAACAGCTGTCCGCAAGTACTCACCAATCTGGTCAATAAAGACTCGGCAATCGTCACTTCAAAACTAAAAGACAGAGCCGGTATTGTCGGAGCTTGCATGCTTGCAAGGAGCAGAATGTTTGAGTGTTAAAGCTCAAGCATTCGCTGTATAAATACTCGGGCCGCCTCCTCATCAGTTGCAGGAGGTGCCCAAGATGCTAAATTTTCAGGAATAAGAGGAGCAAAAGGCCCTTGCTTTATTTCATAAATAACGGTTCCAGATTCTAAGACAACGATAGTATGCCATACACAGGGAGGAATCTCAATTCCATAATGTCCCTCAGCTGGATTCAAATGAACCTTTTCCGTTACATTACCCTCATCATCAAACAGGATAGCCAACAAGCTACCTCTCAATACAAGATAAACTTCTTCCTTATCCGGATTCTTATGACGATGTGGCGGCAAGTAAGTTCCCGGCTCCAAAGCATTCAACATCCTGTGAATAGGAGCATCCATGGAGTCATGGAAATTGTAATTCATCCGCAGGCGTGAATTCTCTTTTGCCTGATCAGTCACTTTATCAAGAAGCCCTTCGGTAATCAGTTTCATTATTCCTCTTTTGAAGCTACACAATCCGTTGAGACTGTAACAAAGCGCATCCCAACCCTTCAACTCGCAGTAACAACTTATTATTTCCTTGGCACTCAACTAGCTCAGCTTCCAATCCTTGTAATTGTCCACTTATTACTCGCACTACGGTTCCAGGAACAAACTCATTGGCGCAAACTCGACCAGTTCGCAAGAGTGCTCTATCATAGTCTTGAAAGTCTCCATTTGAACTTCCGGTATAGAAACATATTGTCCCTTTTCCTTCAGTAAAAAAGCTACTCCATGAATACCGGCTACATGAGCAATCTCCTCAGAGGAGATGTGCACAAATAGACATCCCGGAACAACAGGAATGAAAATCTTTTTCTTGCGATTGTTCCACAAACGAACTACCGGTTGAAGAGGCAAATAGTTTTCAACGCCTATCTTATCAGTTGTTCCTTCACTTTCTTCTCTGCTCTCGGTGCTGTATATACAGCATACCAGCAAGAAGTATTTTCTTTTATTTTTCTGGCTGTTTCTTCCATCCGTTCAATAAATCTTTAACAAAGAGAATCCATCCTATACTACCTACACCCGCTAAGAATACAAAACCAATTAAAATCATGATTTTATTAGGTTTAGCCGGTCTCAAAGGAACTGTAGCAGGTTGTACTACAGTATAAACAGGAGTTATTTCCTGTACTTTAGCTTTCGCCAATTGCAATTGTTGCGACACTTGAGTGAATACTCCATAAGCTAAATTCATCTCATTCTGCAAACGCTCTTGCTCTGTACGGAAACTTTGCATAATGATATTTTGATTACCATCCATAAAACGAGCATATTTCTGCTGCTTCATAGTAGTTCTCCTGAGCTTCATTAAATAGTTTCTCAGTAAAAGCCAAATCATGACGCGCTTTATTGGTACGATAATCTGTGATATAATTTTGCAAACAATGCATACCGTATCTGTTAATGCTGCAGAAATTAATGGATCCTGCATTGTCACAGTAAGTGTAGTCACTCCTGTTTTCTTATCTACCGAAACAGATATACGATGACTCAAAGCATCCGCTATTCCAGCTTGATCTGCAGTCAAATAGAAAGGATCTATCTTTGCATCTCCCTGTTCCTCCGGTGCATCTTTAAACAAAGATACAACCCAACCTAATGCTTTGAAAGGAGCTGATGCAACCGCTCCCCACCAAGGAGCCCGTTGATATTTATCCAAGTACTCATACAGAGTTGTATTAATCTTGCCTTTCTGATCAGCAACCTTCACATCGAACATTTCCAATAGAAAAGGTGTGGAACTAACAATATCAGGATACAATTCGGGAGAAAGTGCATCTTCTCCGGTTGAACTGCCAAGATTAATACCGGCCATAGCGGCTAATGCCCCCCTGCCTCCAGTAGAAGACTTGCTACCTGTTTCCGGTGCCAGTGTTACACTTGTAGAATACTCTTTAGGAATACTAAAAGCCACTACAAGTCCTACTAACACGGCAACACCACAAACCTTTAATACTAATTTACGACCGGCCCAAACTTTCTGAGCCAACTCTATCAGATCAATTTCTTGTTCCTCAGATTGCGGAGTCGTTTTATTTATATTCTTATCTTCAGTCATAGTTATTACTACTGAAAGAGGTTAACCATCGTTGCAATCATAGTTGCTAATGAAGCAGCAAAGTACCCATTCCTATAATTTCGGCTGCCGACATTCTCTTCGGATCTTTACTTGGCACGATCTCACAGCCTGGTTCTATCGCTTAGAATTTCCCGTACGTAAACGAGACACTGTTCCATTCATATAAACCACAGCTCTTTTTTTCTTTGCAAGACTTGCAAAACCACCGGCCTGATTAATATAGTATTTCAAACTTTCGCCTTTCTTATATAATACTGTATTGGGATACATCACAGCACCATTGATTTTGACGGTACTTACATACTCGGCACAAACAAAATATCGCCTTCACGTAATACCATATCAAAGTCTGACCCCGGATTAGCCAAAGCCTTTTTCAACTCAATACCGACAGAATAAGTATCAGAGACATCAGGGTCTTAACAGAAATGGAATCAGCTCCACCCTTATTAGCCATACAGAAGTGCATCCTCCTTGCGGCGCAACTCTTCTTCTGTCATTTTACGAATCAAACGGGCACCTTTCACATAAGCATCTTGAGTAATACCGCCCGCTTTAGAAATCAAATCACTAAGACGTTCGTTCTTCTTTGATAGCATAACGTCCACCAAATAAAACCTCGCCTCCAACTGTAACATTTTGTTGTTGATGATAAGCAGGGCTACGACGAATATATACTTCGTCAAAGGTTCCAAATGGAAATCTGATCACCTCCTACAAAACCATCTTTCAATTCAAAAGAAAGTCTTACCAACTATATTACTCAATTCAGTACTTTTGAATTTTTTATTCGTCGGGACACATCCACACGGGCTGTCGAAGCTGCCTCCAATAATCCTCCGGCTTGTAAAACAAGGTCTTCAACCGACATATTGGATGAATACAAATAAGTACCCGGATTGGCTACTTCACCATGAATCGTAAGGTTGCTTCCTCCTTCAAATCTTCAATACTCGGAATATAAAGGATATCATTTTTCTGAAGAGGAATATCAGCTACAGTACCATTCAACAATCCCTTTAAATCAATTGAATCATC
>VOFL01000009.1_pt1 | contig 28400 bp, 39 predicted proteins | sample 5384111 | NCBI WGS metagenome assembly VOFL01 (sample SAMN12384731, study PRJNA508395) | synthetic metagenome | isolation source: mock microbial community "Gut Microbiome Whole cell Mix" consisting of 8.3%...
GTCTGCAGCTAATTCATCAATTACTTTCAAAAGGTACTGCCTTATATTGGTTTTTCGACATAGGCTGAGCCAATTTCTTCATTTTATCAGAATTAATCCACCCTTGACGAAGTGCAATGTCCAGACATGCTATTTTCAACCCTTGGCGCTTTTAATAACCCTCGATAAATGTACTTGCTTCGGACAAAGATCATGAGTGCCTGTATCCAACCAGGCGAAACCCCGCCTAAAGCTGGACCTTCAGTTCCCGATCGGACAGAAACCATTGATTGACCGTCGATTTCAATTCTCCACGAGGAAGGCTGAATACTCTTGGCTACTTCCACCACCTTATTGGGATAAAAATAAAGACCCACAACGGCATAATTGGACTTAGGGACCTCAGGTTTCTCTTCGATACTGAGAACATTCCCAGCCTTGTCAAACTCCGCTACACCATAGCGTTCGGGATCGCTTACCCAATAACCAAAACAGTTGCTTTGTTCTCCGATTCGGCTGTATGGACTGCTTCACGCAGCATACGGGTAAAACTTTGCCCATAAAAGATATTATCGCCAAGAACCAGCATACAATCATTGCCTATAAACTTCTCACCAATAATAAATGCCTGTGCCAAGCCGTCAGGAAGGTTGCTCGGCGTACTCAAAACGTACTCAAAGTCAGAACCGTCACCCAGCAAACGTTGAAAGCCGGGTAAGTCATAAGGAGTGGAGATAATCAATATTTCACGAATCCCTGCCAACATAAGTACAGAGATAGGATAATAGATCATCGGCTTATCAAATATCGAAGCAACTGCTTACTGACTCTTTGGTGATCGGATATAAGCGAGTGCCCGAACCACCGGCCAAGACAATACCTTTCATCAATATACTTATTAAATTACTATGCAAACATATCACTCCACCTCACTCCAAGGATACGGATTCTCTTGCACATCCTTCAGGCGTTCTACCACCTCACGCTCCTCCGACAACTTTCTGTCCTGCCACGTATCGATGATAGCTTGAGCTTCCCGGGCCAATTCCTCGTCGAAAACCTCTCCGTAACAATAAACTAACAGTTGAACTTTCAACAGAGAAGCAGGCAGATGTTCCAGTACATCCCAGCAACGATCCAGAATATGCTGAATACGTTCCTCCTTGTCACCGTTATTATAGAGTCGCATTATATCCCATCAGGGCGACAGGCACAACCGGGCCTCTTCTTCATGACTATTGCCACGCTTGTCGTACAAGGCATTAGCCTGAGAAAAACATCACGATTCAGACGGGTGAATTGATCACTGTAGATCGGCCGACCGTCCATGCCTAAGTAACAAAGTTCATGGGCAGAAGCATAAAGGGCGGAGATTTCGGATTCTAAATAGTTCATATCTTTTTATGTTATTTTTCGATGACAGGTTCGACCAATGAAGGATGGACAAAAGTGGTGGCGACAGCCATGACTCCTTCAATGGTGACTACGACACGACGGTCATTGCGGACACGGACAAACTCGCCCTCCACCCCTCGAAAAGCCCCGGTGATACGCACACGGGTACCCTTGCGGATGTTCAACTCAGGTTCGAAATAAAGCAGGGATTCATCATAATTCGCAGAGACCGCCATGAAATTACGCATTTGAGAATCAGGAACGATGATGGGACGATGGTATTCACGGTCCATAATGTAACGGATAGGAAGCGTGGTGCCCTTGCTGATGGCATCGATACAACTACGCGAGGAACGGACAAAAACCAGATTATGAACTGCGGGAACAAGCTTACGAACCCGACGCTCGTTTTTAATGGTATATTCGTAGTGGGGATGAAATTCTCGATCCCCTCCGATGAGGTACTCCTGCAAAGCCAGTTCACGCCCGTAAGTGATACGCAAGGCATACCAGTTCAAAGCGGAAGAAGACAGGAGGGATTGAGAACTCCATCGAAGATTCGATAGATGCGGATGTTGTCATGTCGTTCACGTCAGGATGTTCTTTGGGGACACCGGAGTAGCGAAGCATACCTCCCGTCAAGTTATGTAATGCGGATTTTAATGAAAATTCAGTGCATCCATGTTATTTAATGACCCTCCACTATCACAGAAGGAGAGGCAGAAAATAGTTATTTATTATAATAGCCTTTAAACGAGGGTATTGAAAACAAAAAGTGTTTCAATAGACGTTCGTTTAAAACACATGATTTTTATATATAAATCAGAAGACAGAAAACAAAATCAGACAGATAATAAACTGTTTTTGTTAATTCATAAATACCTGTGGTTTAAGATATTGGGATAACAATCAAAAGAGAAAATCATTTTTTTATTAAACATTTTGTAGTTCTAAAATACCCCTATCTTTGCGTTCAATTAAACGAACGTCTATTGAAACACTCACTTTTTCAATTAATATCATACTATATACCAAATAGTTATCTAATCAGAAGCGTTCATTTCTCTTTAATTCCATCTTTGCCTACCGATAGATTCCTTTCTACCTTTGCAACAAATTAACAACATTTAGTTATTAACAAAATAAAAGAAATTATGGACAAAGAAAAAGTTATTTCAGATTGTGGACAAAGTGTAAAAAACGCTATTAACAAAGCGCAACAATCTAATACAGAAATAGTTAAAGAAACAAGAGGCAGAAAGAAAGGAATACCGATACGTGGAATAATTTCGCATAAAGGAGAACTTATCAAAGCGTTGATAGAATCCTACATAGAAGATGCGAACATACAAAATATCAATACATGTCAGGCTTCACTCGCACGCTACATCAATGAAAAAGACTAATCGGAAATATTAAAAACGGTATTTAAACCATTATCCATCAGTTCAATATTAGTCTATATCAGCAGCATTTGGGAAGAAGTGGAAAAGAATAGACAGCACAAACCCGCCATCCACAAAAATACGCACAATGAATTATGATAATCCGCCTTACATGAAACGTCCCCTATCTTCGTGGCGATAACATTTTATCAACTTAAAAAATATACGTATGAAACGGAAAAAAAGACCGGCATCACAAAGTGAAGCCATGAAACTGAGATGGAAGAGACGGATTGTCTTTGAGAAAGGATATACCGTACAATGTGCCGAATGGATGGCGGAACGCCTGGAAGCGTTGACCGACCACCTGCAATACGGGCACGCAGCCATCGCTTATCAGAAGCAGAACGGAGACTTCAGGTTGGTGAAAGCGACACTGATCTACTATGAAGCGGAATTCCACAAGAAGTATGATCCCACACAAATTGAAGGTGCAGTAGTCTACTGGAATGTGGACGAACAGCGATGGACGACATTCCAGGTGGAGAACTTCATGGAGTGGCGACCGATCGTATAGGGCGCCACCACAGATTACACGGATTTTCACAGATGAATGATTTCTATTTTAAGGAATCAAGTGAAAACGTCTTTGGGAATCCGAGTAATTTGTGGTGAATATATTAATGTATTATTGAAAGTACAAACAACTAATCTAAAAAAAACAAATATGGCAACAATATATGACGGGATCAACTATTTCCCGGTGGGCGTAAACTTCATGGAAGAGAACGCAATGGAAGTGATAGAAGCTAAATACGGAATAAAGGGCCCGGCAATCGTACTGAAACTGCTGTGTAAAATATACAAGGAGGGATACTTCATCCGTTGGGATGAAGAACAGTGCCTGATTTTTGCCAACAAGGCAGGAAGGGAGGTACAGGTCGCTGAGGTGCAGGGGATCATTGAGATCCTCTTTATCAAAGGGATAATGGACAGAAACAGTTATCTGGAAAACGGAATACTGACTTCGGAAAACATACAGAAGGTATGGATGGAGGCGACAAAGCGGAGAAAGAGAGTTGTCGGAACTCCCTACCTGATGGTGAAAACGGAAAAGGAAAACGATAAACCGGAAAAGGAAAGCGGCAAACCGGACAATGCATCCACACAACAGGAAATTGAACGACCCAAACCGCTTAAAGAAGGAAAAGTAGCTGTCGGCACAGGAGATGTAGCCGTTAGCCCGGGAAATGTAGTACACGATGTAGCCGTTAACGCAAAAAATGCATGCAATTTCGGACAAAGTAAAGTAAAGAAAAGTAGAGCAAAGGAAAATAAAGAATTCCCCCCCTCAGCTCCCCCCGAGGGGAAGGAGGAAGAAAGGAAGGAGGATTCTGCTTCTCTCCCGATACCGGGATACGCTTTCAATACGATGACGCACAATTATCCGGGACTGACGGATACGCTCCAAAGATTGGGGATCAACGAGGTAAGCGAGGTAAATGGCATTCTCAGGCTGTCGGACTATGGAAGAAAGGGAACGACGGTGTGGCGGCTGATTGCCAACACTTGCTGGAGTGACATAGGGGCAAAAGGAAGATATCTGATAGCGGCACTGAACAAGGCGAAAAGAAGATAGCAGGGAGTATGAGTCCCCGATTTGTAGTTGACAAAAAAGCAAGTATATCGGTTTTAGTCTACAGAGATCTTCAGTGAGCCTAAGAAGTAAAGATCAAACTTAATAAGCTGAAATACAAACTATTAAAAGTTCAAAACATCTGTCAGTAAAAGCTTTGTTTTAACACAAAGTTAAAGTTTATTCTTTAGATGCAAATAACAAGTGTTTTAAATGCAAAAGACTTGTTATTTGCACACAAGAATAAAAATGGCTGAGAAGGGGAGTTAACAATGTTAATTGTTACGATATTATTCTCACCTAAGGATATACCCTTGTTGCAAAAACATTTTCCACACCTCCAACAAATACCTACAATTAGGTATTTTTATCTTGCCCAACATTTTCTGTAAGATTAAGAACTTAAATTAAGTTGCATTATAATATATTTGCGGCAAATACATTAGATAATTTATGACCTAACCTAAACATTATGAAGTATTTTGTATCACTCTTTCTCAGTCTATTTTTTTTAGTTTTTATGTCCTGTGGCAATGAAGACAATGCTTGGGATAATAATATCCCTATTATTACTCTTAATGAACAATCTGATTCCTCAGGACTATTAAAGAGCCAAATAACTGACATCATTAATTACTCCAAAATCAATTTTGATGAAAACTTTAATAATACAGAACTTTATAAGAACTTGATTTTAAGCCCTAAATGGGAAAATGTTTCTATGGTTCTTCAGAAACAAGACACACTCCATTTATGTGTTCCTCTGCTAGCACAGGATAATCCTGAACACAATTCCTATTATTTATGCGAATCAGTAGTTGAAAACGCTTTCTGACTCTGTTTATTAAAACATTATCAATCAGCCAGTTAGCTTATTTGTCTATTTCTTAATCTCCTTAAAAATCAGTATATTAGAAGAATAAAACTACTCATATTCTAATTATGATTCCCAAGGAGAAAGAGCTAAAACTTATAAAAATATATATGTATATCTGCGATGTTATCGGTTTTCACTGAAGTTCAACTGCCGAAGATTCAGTAACAATGCAAATCCTGTCTTCACTGATGAGGAACTGCTTACTGTATATCTGTTCTGTGGAGTATATCAACACTACTTCAACATCAAAGATATATATACATCCACTAAAGAATATTTCAAATATTTTAAAACAACCTCTTAATTATGAGAATGAAAAGTATTTCTATTTATTTTTTTACTATCGTCTGTACTGCACTTTGGGGATCATGTAAAGATGAAACTTATCCTTTTATTGAGCAAGGATCGCAACAAACAGTCTTTAAAGAATTGAATCGTTTTGAGAGATTAACTTTTAAATCATCGCAAGATTTACTTTCTGCAATACAAATGGGGGAAAAGAGTACGAGTAAAATAAATCAAACACGAAGTATTACTTTTGAGAGTTTATTATCACCATGCAACAAACTTACCCGTGCGACTGGTGAGAGTTATTATGAAGCTCTTGGCTACGATACGCTAGTGCCTAACAAAGCTTTCGCTGCACTTTTGAATCCCTTGGGAGAACTACAAGTCAATGATACTATTTATAAGATAAATCATAATGGTACCTACTTTTTCCTAAAGAAAAACCCAATTTCGTAATGTATACAAGATGGATTCTTTGGGAATTCTGGTCGGTGATAAATTATATAAGTTATCTGATGGAATTTACCGTTACAAAACATTTCCTGATAGTATCTTAGAGGAAGAAATATATTTGCCTGATGATAGTTGGAATACTGAGGATATTTCGACTAGAGCGTCCGTTTCCGAGCCTAATTATAATAGTTTTCCCAAATTTAATGCAGATAGGCATACATGGTTAGGAGGGATTAGACAAGGACTCTTTGGCAACGATAAATACTAAAGCGTAAAATTCAATAAGAAAAGACGAGTACGGGGAAGATTATATACATATCATTATGTTGTATATTCTGAGTCAGGTGTTACCGGAATGATGCAGAAGAAGAATTTTATTGGATGGACCAAAACTAAGGCTGATGAATTACGTATCGGATGGAAAAATATCATATTGGTCACTAAGATTGATGATCCTTCGCTTAAGGGAATTCCCAAACAATCTATCCCGATCGTTGGTGGCATTACACCGGCTCAAATATCTTCAATCGGAAAAGGTAATCTTCTTGACCTGTATGTTGCTGAGGTAGAGATGAAAGATATTCTTAATGTCGTGGGAGAAGGCCTCAAAATTTTCCTAAAAAGGGGTAATTCTGCCATAGGTTCAGGGCGTAAACCCACCGTTCATGCCGTATCCTTAGCCACTAGATCACAAGTATATTTGATTATTTTAAATGACGTAAGAAAAACTTATGATGAAAAATCCATAACTCATGTGTTCTCTAGTAAATTTAATATCTATGTGACAATAAATCCAGAAAAACTTCCATCAAATATTATAAGTTGGGCTAAAGCAGTTTCTAAAACATTAAGTCAGAATAGTTTTAAAATGAGAGGAGGGGAAGCCATTATTTGTGGACGTTTAGGTAATGACTGGAGAGGCATGAAAATTGTGAAGGAAGCAAAATGACTATGAGTGTAAGAAGACTGATTATATTTTGTATATTTGTCACATGTAGTCATATTACCGTCCATTCAGAGATTTTATTAAGGGATCTTTTTCTATTGGATTGGATGGTTTGTTTGGAGATTTTGATTCTAATCAGAAGTTAGGCGGTGGAATATTACATGGAGGATATGATTTCTTTTTTCATCGAATATCTTTTTTGAGTGTAGAACCTAAGATAGGAGTTGGATATTTTGGCGGTAATAAGACAAGTACACTTAGTACTGCTGTCGTTGCAAATTACGGTATAACTTGTTTTACAACTAGTATATCACCCAAAGTATACTGTTCGCTCAATCCAGATAATAATATACTTCTTTCTTTAGAGAATGAATTCTCATTATTAAATGGGTTTGCAAACATTAAAGATCAAAACTCTATTCACGTAAGGAGAAATAGTAAATTTTTTCAATTTTATTATACAGTAAAAATAGGCTTAACTTTAAAAACGCCAAAAGGGTGTAAATTTACCGTGTGGGTTGGTGGAAGTACACTTAGATTAGATAATATTCTAAACGGCAATATTCCATCGGGAGAAAAATATTACTCAAAAGAAACACTTCCCTATGCTGCAGGTATAAACTTTTATATATAAATTTAAACAATACAAGAAATGAAAAAAAGATTTTTAACATTAAGTATAATTCTATTCCTATTAGGTATACTCCCTATATCTTCTTTTGCTCAATCTAAAATAAACATATTCTTAGATTATCATTACCAGTTTGGGTTATTTGAGAAAGCAGGATATAGCATTTCGAGGAAAGATAGTAAGATGTATGGTAACTCTTTACATTTATCTGCATTGTATAATTTTACTCAGCAGTTGTCCGCGGGTGTAGGAGTAGGAGCTGACAGATATGAAAATCCAGGCTATAATACGTTTCCTTTGTTCGCTAGTTTACATTATGCGCCTTTTAAAAAACATACTGATTTATATGCCTTTACTAATATAGGATATGCGGTAATAGGTAAACAAGAGACTTATACAGGTATGATGTGGGATTTAGGAATAGGTTATAAAAAGATGTTTCGTTCACATTTTGGACTTAATTTCCAGTTTGGATATAATCTAAAACAATTCCGAAATATTAATTCATATGTAACCAGTGATATAATGCAGCGTGAGAATAGTACTAGAAACTCCTTGTCTTTAGGCATTGGGTGATTTTCTAAAATGATTTCAAAAGTCTTTATGGTAATAAAAGATACATGAGGTATTTTACTCTTATTATCATAGGGAAATTGTCTAAAATCTGAGATAGCTTTGATAGCTCCAACTGGATCTATCAAAACTATCCCGGATTAAGTATAATAACAATTATTCTCTTCCAATAAAAATTTAAACAGGAACTTACTTATATCCAAAATGATTTCTTATATTTGAATTTGATGTCGGTAATAAACACAATCCGAAGATTCACATTGGCAACCATGAAACTTTGCGGAGCAACACGCCACATAAATCCAGCCTTTTCATTTACATGTATCATAACCCTCAATTTAAAAAACCAACATTGCAGCGGGAGGAATATTCAATACCCGACAAAGCAAACGGGCTATTTTTTAAGTCAGTAGATTAGTTGATACCAAATCGCCTAATCTACTGATTTCAATTTACCAAGTGATAACCTTGTCAATGATAGCCTGTTGTTCGGAACTGCTCCTTCGCAGATAGATACGGGTGGTTTCTATACTTTCATGTCCCATCAGGTCAGCAAGCAGAGAAATATCGTTGAACTTCTCCAAAAAGTTTTTGGCAAACCGATGCCTGAACGAGTGGGGATAAATGACTTTTTCATTCATACCGTACTTGTTAGCATAGTTTTTAAGTTGTTGCGATATACCACGAGTAGTGATTCTTTCGCCATATCTATTCAGAAAGAGATAACCGGAGGTTCGTTTGTGCTCTTCCAACCAAACAATGGTTTCTTCTTTAAGCAACTTAGGGATATAAATTCGTCTAATTTTACCTCCTTTCGCATAAATATCGTAGTAGCCTAAATAAATGTGCTCTACTTTTAGCTGGATAAGTTCACTTACTCTCGCTCCAGTAGCAGCTAAGAAGCGGACAACGAAATACCACGTCAGGTTATCTTCCTTTTTCAACTTTTTCTTTAGAAAGATATAATCCGCATTGGTGATTACATTTTCCAAGTAAGAACGCTGTTGCACCTTAACGGATTTAAGGCGAAGTTTCTGCTTACCCATATATTCAAGGTACTTGTTGATTGCCTGAATCCTGAGATTAACAGTCTTGGGCTTGTAAGTCTCAATTAGATACGTTTTATAAATCAAGAGGTTGCGTTTGTTCAATTCTTTATGCCTCTTGTTGTACTCCTTTACGGCATACAGATATGCTGCAACCGTATTTTTCGCCATATTCGCTTGGACGAGTAGCGTTTCAAATGTTTCTTCTGTCATATAGTAATTATATTTAGAGGGAACGACATTGTTCCATTAATAACTTACTATAAATTCATTGAATTCCTATTATGAGAAGATTATTGCTACAGGTGAGGTTAAGTGCATTGATGAGGAGATTCCGTTTGAGATTCCAAAGGGATGGGAATGGTGTAGATTACGTCAGATTACTTCGTTATTAGGAGACGGTATTCATGGAACACCTGAATATGACCCAAATGGCGAATACTACTTTGTTAATGGTAATAATCTTCAAGATAAGAAAATAGTTATAAAACCAGATACAAAAAAAGTAAGTAGGGAAGAATATCTCAAATACAAGAAAAATCTGAATAAGCATACAGTACTCGTCTCTATAAATGGAACTTTAGGTAATATCGGTTTTTATAATGATGAACCCATTATGCTTGGAAAGAGTGCTTGTTATTTCAATTTAATAGTAGAGGATCTAAAGGAATACGTCTATATATTACTTCAATCGCCATTCTTTATGGAGTATACACTTAAAGCAGCAACTGGAACCACCATAAAAAATGTATCTTTAATGGCAATGAACAACTTGCTAATTCCACTGCCTCCACTTTGTGAACAGAATAGAATTGTTGATAGAATGACGATACTCGACACAAAGGTTAAACAGTATCAAAACAAGAAACGTGTTTGAGAGAACTTAATAATAACATATATTCGATTCTTAAAAGAGTATTCTGCAGGATGCTATTCAGGGCAAACTTGTGCCCCAAATAGCAGAAGAAGGAACTGCCGAAGAGTTGCTTGCCGAAATTCACAAGGAGAAAGAACGCCTTGTAAAAGAAGGTAAGCTAAAGAAATCTGCGCTCACTGATTCCATTATCTTCAAAGGTGATGATAACAAGTATTATGAGAGGGTGGGCAAATCTGAGATTGATATATCAGATGAGATTCCTTTTGAAATTCCACAATCGTGGAGCTGGTGTAGACTTTCAAGTGTTATAACTCTATTGTCTGGTAGGGATTTGACTCCTGACAGGTATAATTCAGAAGAAAATGGAATCCCATACATAACAGGTGCTAGTAACTTATATAATGGTGTGAGTAGTACCTTAGCCGTATCAAACATTCGTAATCGGACATACACCAATTACGAAGTCTATTTAATAGGTTATGGATACGGAAAATTTAAGGAAAAAATACACTTTATGGAGTAATATCATTGATCTTCGTTCTCGGGGAGTCAATATTACGAGAACAGCAGAGCGTCTTGGTGTTTCCGCGATACGGTCAAACGTCTGCAGTCTTTGAGTTCCGATGAACTATTCCGGAAGTATCAGGAGTCACGCCGGTGCAAGCTGCAGAATTATGAGCAGGCCGTCGTATCCTTACTCTTCACCTTTCCTTCCACTTCCAGCAGTCGTGTCCACGACTATTTAAAAGAACATTATCCTGATTTTCCAAAAGTCTGTGATAAGACTGTGCACAATTACGTGCAGTTTATCCGGAAGAAACACCATCTTCCATTCCGGTCCTGTCGTTTATGACGGAACCCGAATCTTCGTGTACACATTTTTAATATAGCAAACATTATAGCGGAATATACAATGAATGAAAAAGAAGATTTAGTAAAATGGAAAACGGTCGAGACAATTACTCCCAATTATCCCGATGGTGTAATCTTCATAAAAGAAGACACACCTGTAGAATTTCCGTTAGCTATGGTCGCTTTTCCACTTGGAGGGCATGAGAATGGGACTAAAAGCAACGAGAGAGCTAAGTTAATGGCTGCTGCCCCGAATTACTGAGAGCATTACAGGGTATGCTGGAACGGTTTGATTATAATGATCAGGCAATTTATTCTTTTGCCACCAAAGAGATTGATGCAGCTAAAGCAGCAATAAAAAAAGCTATAGAGTAACTTTCAAAACGGTACAGAAAGGAACATTATGGAAATATTTAACGAATTCACCCTGCAATGGGAAGAAGTAACCTCTTTAAAAATCAGACGAGGATCTTTGGAACTGTCTGTAAAAGAAGGGTATGGAGGGATAAGCATAAACAAAATATCATGGTCTAAAACGGATGACGGTTCTATGATTATCGTGCCAACAAGCAATAACAAGATAGTAGTCAAATAGCTAATAACCATACAGAAATGAAAACCAAATTTGTAAAAGAGACAGACCGTAAAGGCACTTATATCATTGAAGGTTCATTTGATGGTACTTTCTTTAATATAAAGAGGTTCATTTGTCAAGTTCAAAAACAAGAAACCGAAAAAGAGACGCAAGAATTAGCTGATTTTATTTTATCAAAACTTAATTCCTAACCGAATAGAAATGACTCAGATCCATTTATGTGAGATGTGTAAGTATTGTACACATTCACCTAATCTGTTTCAGCCTTACTATTGGTGTTCGTGGTATGGGAAAGAAGTGAGGATTCCGATTAATAAATGTGATAAAAGAGCGATTAATGAAAGAATCACATACCGGAATAGGCATTTGCCATTGTCGCCAGTGCCGACTTGATAAGAAACATTGTAATCCATCAGGCAGGAAGCACGCGAAACGTTCAATCAACAAGTTTCGTCGCCGACAACTGAAATCAGAGGTAGTAACAGGGCACAACCGTTTCGGCGGATATTGGGCCTGAACACTCAGAAAGCAGATAAAAAAATGGATGGGCAGACGCAAAAACCAACCTCCCTGAATGGCTATTGAAAATACAGAGGGCTATCCTCTTATTTCATGGAGAGAAACAATAATTAAAACTAAATATATGAATACCCAACGTCAAACCGGTACCTGCCGCTCTCTTTCGGGACATGCACAGCGGCATGGGTGCGAGGTCCGTCCCTCTTATGAGATCAGCACTTCGCAATTTTCTGATATGAAAGTCAGGAGACTGACGCGTACTTACGGATTCGGTGGATACAGCATCTACCGTTATCTGGTGAGTGAGGCCCTCTACAAGGGGGAGTATTTCCTTCCCTGGTGTGAGGAGACCGCGCGTGCGGTTGCCTCTTACTGGAATGCCTCTTTGGAAGACATTACCCGGATCGTGGACGGTTGCGTACAGGTCGGCCTGTTCAATGACGAACTGTACAGGAAGCACGGAGTACTGACTTCGGCCGCCATCCAGCAGGACTACCTCAAGTTATGCGGCATGGGCTATATCCAGGAGGAGTTCGCTCTTTCGGCCAGTTGATTCATAAGGTTATTATCCACTAATAAATACATAAGTTTATGCCAAGAACAGCTAAAAAAGGTTTCACCTATTACGGGTTCGATACCGATCATTTTTATGACCCCAAAGTCAAGAGACTCAAAAATAAATTCGGGATGGAGGGCTGGGCCGTGTTCCATTTCATCGTGAACGAGATCCACCGCGTGGAAGGCTATTACATGATCATGGACTCCGACGGCCTGTTCGACGTCTCGGACTATTCCCGCATGGACGAGCAACGCATCGCGGGTATTGTCGACTATTGCGCCGAGCTGGGGCTTTTCGACAAAGGGCTTTGGCGGAGCCGTCAGGTTCTTACCAGCGAGGAGATACAGAACAGGTATATGGGCATCTGCAAGTCTATCCACCGCAAGCCTTCCATCTCGGATGACTACCTGCTTTTGAACGCGGCTGCCCCGGCCGCCACCTCTTCCCCGCAGGTTGCCGCTCCCTGTCCCGCCACGCATACGGCACCTGTTGCGGAACCCGCGCGGAGTGGCGAAAAAGAGAAGGATACGGAACTGATGCAAGCCATTGCGGATTTTAAACGCAGGCTGCAAGAACCGGAAAGCTCCGCCGGGGTAGTTCGCGAAGAATCGGGAATAATTCGCGAAAATAGACCACAAAATAAAATAAAAGAAAATATATCCTCCCCAAACCCCTCCAGAGAGGGAGGCTACACTCCGGAGAGGGAGGAGGAGAGAAACTCTCTTTCAGGGAAGCTCCAATACCTGGGTGTGGATTCCAACATCATCCAATGGGTACGGCTCCTGAAAAGCCGTTATCCGGATTTCCCTATCGAAAAGGCGATCCGTGACATGGAGCAGAGCAATTTCCAACTGACCAAGGAAAATTACCTGTATCCCCTGATTAAGAACTATATAGCCAAGTATAATGCCGAGCACGGAAGTGAAGAGCGTGCCAGGCAACAGGAGGAGATCCTGCGCACCCGGCGTAAAACCCTCGAGCTCCTGGGCGTTCCGGTGAAGGACCAGCAGGAAATCCTCCAGCTTGCCTCCGTTGCACCCTTGGTACTGGATACAGCTCTGAAGGAGACCTGGGGAAACAAAAAGATCAAAAGCCCCACCATGTTCCTCCTGAGTCGGATGCGGAGGGCTGTCTCAGCATAAATATCAAAAGATTAATCATATGGAATTCAAAGAAATACAAGTCGAAATACTCAGGGGAAGTTGCAACTTTCCTTCCGGAAACATCTATCTGTCGGATGGAAGTCTGGAGAAGGTATGGCAGTCAGTGGTCTGTCAGCCGGACTTTCCGGAATTCTTCACAAGGAACATTCGGGAGTCCGGAGGTGACGAAAGACTTGCCAGGGTATATGCCGTTCTGCGGGTGGATGCAAGGGATACCGGGGACCCGGTAGTCAGTATCAGTTTCTACCGGTACAAGAGTTTATTTCCGGGTTATATTTGCCGGTATGAATATTGTGCCTTTCCCGGGACGGAATTCAGAAATTATCTGGAGGAACTCTTCGGAAAAACGCAGGAATCCGTCTCCCGTGCCATGAAAGAAGGAAGGTACTTCATGTTGGCAGCGATTCTGCTTTTTCTGCTTGCCAGATTTGCTGTTGTCCCGCTTTTCGGGCTCAGTCCGACAATATTCTGGTTGTATGTGCCTTCCATAATGGCATTTTTTACGGCAATGTTTTTATCGCTACAGGTGATTTGTCCTGGAGAGCCTGAAGAGTGAATTCTTTGAGAACTATAACAATTATATGCTTATGACATCACAGGAAGCCAATTCAATCCCCTTGGAAGATATTCTTTCCCGCTACGGTTACGAACCTTCCCGGCGGTACGGGGGATACGACATGTACCGCTCCCCTTTCCGCTGCGACAGCTCTCCGAGCTTCAAGGTTTTCAGGAACGAGAACCGCTGGTATGACTTCGGAGACAGCAGCCACGGCAGGGTTGTGGATCTGGTCATGCGCATCCAGAACTGCTCTTTCCCACAGGCTATGAAAGAGATCGAAGGACTGGGCTTTTCCTCCGGCATGATTCCGCAGCCAAGGCCGGTACCGGTAACGGCGCAGAAAGCCTCCGGGATGACTCTCCTGAAAATCATTCCGGTGGAAAACGGGCATCTGCTTGATTATGCCGCTTCACGGGGCATCGACGCGGATATCGTCCGTGAACACTGCGTGGAGGTGCATTACTGCTTCGAGAAGAATCCCCGCGAGAAATACGCGCTGGGCTTCGCCAACGACCACGGAGGTTTCGAACTGCGTAACAGCATGTTCAAGGGATGTGCCGCCGCCAAGGATATTACCGGCCTGGCCGCAGGCAACAGGTCCTGTGCCGTTTTTGAAGGGTTCTTCGACCTGCTGAGTTTCAAGCAATACGCGAAAGAGCATCCCGAGATGCCGGCACTGGGAAAGCTGGACCTGTGCGTCCTGAATTCCACCTCCATCGTTGAGCGGTCAAAGGATTTTCTTTCAAGGTATGAAAAGGTACACGCTTTCCTGGATAACGATGCTCCGGGACGCGAGGCCCTGAGAAAGATGCGGCATTTCCTTCCCAAGGACACGGTATTGGTGAACGAGGCGGAACGCCTGTATCCGTCATGCAATGACTTCAACGAGTTTTTGCAGAAAATCAAGTGCCCGGCAAGCGGGCGGGAAATGTGAAGAGCCGGAAAACGGAACATTTAACCGGCCGGATTTACGAACCGATAACAAAACAGAATAATGAAACAGGAAAATGACATACCGGACAAGATCCTGGAACGTATCCGGAAACTGATACGCCTGAAGGAATCGACCACCTCGGAAGGCGAGGCCAAAGCTGCCGCCACCCATGTGAAACGGCTTCTGAAGGAATATAACCTTTCCCTGCTTGACGTGAACGAAAAGCGGCCGGAGACGGTGTTTGAAATCAGGGAATCCGGAGCGATCAGCTATAAGGACAGCTTCGGCAACTACTGGAAGCGTGACCTGCTGCGCGTATTGTGCGAATACAATTACTGCCGGATGCTCCGTTACCGGGGAACCACCGACATGCTGATTGTGGGTACGCAGGAGAATATTGCAGCCGTAACCGTGCTGTATGATTATCTACGCACCGCTTTCCGCCGGCTGGCAGATAAAAGGCACATGGAGTATGTATCGACCAAACGGGGATATTACCGTACCGAGAAGTACAGGAAGAAGTATATACGTTCGTACCTCGAAGGCGTGACACCGGGACTAAGAGACCAGTTTGAAGCGCTCCGGTGCGCTCCGGCGGAGGAAGTACGTGAAACCGCCCTGGTGCATTGCCATAACGCTCTTATCGAGAGATACCTGGAAACAATCGGGACGCGCATTGCCAAAGTACAGCCCAGACAGACAAAGACGGACTATTCGGCTTACCACTCCGGAATGGATGACGGACGGAGTATCAGCCTGCACCGGCAAATAAACGGAGGAAATGTATGATGACAGTATGGATACCGCTTACCGTCCTGTATATCCCGGTCATCTTATGGATGGGATACCAAATCAGACATGCCCCCACTGACGTGGAGTTATGGGGCGAAGAAATAGAATAATGCATCAAGTGAACAGGAATGGAAATTACATATAACATACAGACTATTTACACATACCGCAACGAAAACATGCCCGAGGACAGCACGAAAGTGTACAGGTTCTCCCGGAAAGTAAGCCGGCGTATCTGGAAGTATGCCTTGTCAACCCCCGACTTCCGCTCTTTTCTGGAAGCCAAAAGCCGGGAGTGCTCCGATACAATCTCCCGAATGAACCAAGAGCTACGGAACGTAGTGGTCACATTTCATATCTCCTTTAATGGAGATACCCCTTTTGTGGGGAGTGCAGTGTGCTTTTTCAAGACAGTCTCAGGAGGAGAGCTGCGCTGCAGGTACAACCAGTCCATCCTCTTTGAGGAAATACTGCCCGGCGGGAAGTATCTCCGGGACAGTTCCATAGAGGGAATGATCCAAAAGGAAAGACTCGTGAATTCCGTCTTCGGGCTGCTTCTGTTTGCAGTTTCCCTCGTTTCGGTTTTCGGAATATTGACGGCACCCTTTGCGTTTAATCTGAAACGATCCCCTCTTGTGCCGGCCGGATTTACGGTTATCGCAGTCCTGATCTTACTGACGGTCTGTCTGAGACATATAAACCGTAGACGTATCACGCGGAGAATGGAGATACAGGATAAAAGACAGGAACCCATTAAATAACAGCCATATGTATTTCATACATTACATACAGACATACGCATCGGTGAACCGGAAGGGAAGCGAGCTCCAGGAATATGTCTTGCAGCTCAAGGACAGCCTGATAAAGAACAGGGAGGTCCTGGATGACCTGAAAGAGGAGCTCCACTGCCGGATCGTGGAGCTTGACGCCAAGTATCCTCGTACACAACCCCTGCATCTGGATGCGGCAAGCGGCAGGGATAGCATCCAATGGATCATCCACGTGAAAGGCAAGCCGGATAACCTGATATGTATTATTTCGATTACGAAAGTCAGAAACCTGCTGGGAGAAGGAACCGGTTTCTTTCTCGGGGAAAAGACAGGAGGTAAAGAATGAAGGGCACATACTGGTATGCCGTGGACTATGCCGGCACGGGGCATCTTTTTACCTACAAGCCCGAAAGGGATGCGGGGATCTGGAACGGGAGGAGGCCCTGCAGGTTTCCCAAGGGGCACTCCGGGAGGTATTCCCCAAGATCACCTGGCAGGACTCACCCGTAGTGGTAACACTGGAGGTACTACCCTGTGAGGAGACCTTCCGCCTGCGCCTGTCAAAGAACTGCGGTTATATCCTGAGAAAATATCTCCGTTTCCCCCGGAAAGAAAAAACAAATGATTGAAAAAATGAAGGAACAAGATTGTGACAAAAACAAGGGCATCCCCCGAAAGAAGGGGAACAGCCTCTTTTATAAGATGATTATGAGCCGTAAATGCTTAGGAATATTTTTTTGGATACATGGGACAGTACAGCTTTGCGGATTCGCCGCAAGAGCGGAGGTCCTGTCCTCCACCCCTTCCATAGGAAGCCGGATACTCCTCTTACTGAGTATATGTTTTCCTTTCGTTTATGGCACATACCTGCTTTGTACCAAGGATAGAAACTGATAAGGAATGATTCAAATCCATTTATGTGATACGTGTAAGTTCACCGGATTTATATCAGCCCTACTATTGGTGTTCCTGATATGAAAAAGAAATCAGAGAAGCAAAATATGAATGTGAAAAATATGAATAAAATAAACACAGAAAAATCTCCGGCCATTACGCTTAACAACCGGAGACTACACAAACAAAACAAACAATACATAGCTTTATCTTCCCAGACCAAGCTGACAAAAACATTAAATATTAGGATACAAATATAGATTATAAATTAAATACATGAAGTTAATTAATAAATAAAAAGATGAATATCATAGAAACCATCATTTGTGGCTGCATAGGCGGTTTAACTGTCGTTCTGCCCTACATTATATATATGCGGATAAGAACCCGCAGAAAGCCCGCGACAGCAATAGGCAAGCCAATCGGGGACAGGACAGGTGCGGTCATGCCTGATAAAAAAGAGGATCTTCCGCCGGATGATCTTAAGGCTGATCTATATGCCGAACTAAATGAAGAAGCCGGAAAGGCCGACTACATTCCATATTCTCCCGACAAGCTGATAATCGGGCAATTCGGGAAGGTCATGCACGGTGGCAGGGAGAATCTCATTGAATACGTATTGCTATCCGACCGGTTCCTGAACAGGCAGGAGAGCTTCGAAACCTATTTCTACCCGCTAAGCATCCCAATTTCCTGCGGTTCCTTTCATAAAGAGACCGGAGAAAGGTCAGAGGGTTGCAAGGTTATAGAAATGGAGGTTATCGACGAAGCCAGGGCCGGAACGGTACAGGCGTTTTCTGGCCGTATGGAAAGAATAGGCGTGCCGGCCAAATATAAAACAGCGATCTAAAAACCAGTAATATATAGAATCAGGATCCCCCTGTTTAAAGTGACACATTCATTCTTTCATCTCAAATAAAACAGTCAGGGTGTATCCTTTCCTTTTCGCAGCCCTGCGGTAAGCTGTGACAGCCTGCCGGAGGGGTGCGAAAATAAACAGACCATTAAAAACCCAATATTGATAAAAATGGAAATACGAGGAAAAATCATCGCCGTACTTCCCGTCAAGGACGGGATCGGCAAGACTACCGGCAATGAATGGAAAAGCCGGGAATTCGTTCTGGAGACAGAAGAGAGCAAACCGCAGAGCGTATGCCTGCAGCTGATGAACGCCAACATCGAGCGGTACGCCGTCGAGGTAGGTATGACCGTACACGTACGGTTTGACATCTCCGCCCGCCAGTGGGAGAACCGCTGGTTCAATACGCTGACAGCCTGGGAAGTGACTGTCATTAAGCAAAAGGAGGAACAGCCGGCATGAAAAAGAGATCATTTCTTTTGGGAAGCCTGCTTGCCTTCACTCTGGGAGTATCGGCCCAGTCCTATTCCCTGCGTACCAATGTCCTGGGTCTGGCTACGACCAACCTGAACCTGGAGGCATCCATGACCCTGGGCCGTAAATGGTCGCTTCACCTGCCCGTGCAGTATAACCCGTTCCGCTTCAGCAAGAACCGGCAGTTCCGTAACCTATATGTCGCTCCGGGTGTACGCTACTGGCTGCTCGAGAGCTATATGGGGCCATTTATCGGCATGCACGGCACCGCCGGTACATACAGTGTGGGCAACCTCTTCGGCAGCAGGTACCGCTATGAAGGTGAAGGCTACGGTGTGGGCGTGAGCATAGGCAAAGCCTACCAGCTCAGTACGCACTGGAACGTTGAGTGGGAAGTCGGTACCGGTGCGGTATGGCTGGGCCATGACAAGTACCTGTGTAAGCGCTGTGGCGACCTTGTATCCAAAAATTATGGCTGGCATTTCCTTCCCACCCGTGCAGCGGTGAATCTGGTGTACCTGTTCTAACTTTTAAGAAAATGAGAAAGACGAGACGTATCATACCTTTTGTTTTCTGCGGATTACTGATTTCATGCACCACCGAGCGCCGTCTGGCACGCGTACGTATCTCTCAGCCGCAGATGAAGGAGACGGTTGCGGATACCGGCAAACAGCTGCCCGGTCAAATTGCCTGGACGGATGACAAAGGTGAAGAACACCTGGTCAAACAGGTATCCCATGACAGTGTCACGGGCGAAAATATGACCCTGATCGAACTCTCGGAAGTTACTGTCATGGCAAAGAGCAAACAGGTAGCCGAGAGAAACGGAAAGATCAACCTGGACTTTCTCGTAACGGTTCCCGGTGAGCTGATCAACAACAAGTGGCAGGTCCAGCTCACTCCCGTAGCCTATAAACCGTCCGACACCCTGTACCTGGACAAGATCTTCCTTTCAGGGGCCGACTTTGCCAAAATGCAGGAAAAAGGGTACATGCGTTACCGGGCCTTTATGAACTCCATCATACCCGACAGCCTGTATATGCAGAAACTGCTCGACAGCAAAGGCTACAAGAAGGCACTGGCCGAGCTGGAGGAGGAATACTTCCAGGCCTGGAAGCACGAGGTCATCGCCAAGGAGCGCTGGGTCGACTGGTCAGACAAGACCAATGCCCGGTTCGCACTGTTCAACTACAAGATGGAACGTAACCGGCAGGCCATTGCCGGATACAATTCCATCCTGGAGTACCTTCCCGCCTATTGGATGCGCCGGGAAATAGACGGCAAATACATTCCTTCCAAATGGAAGATGTTTGCCGAAGGTAATTATAAAATCCGCACGAGAAGCATCACCCCGGAAGATTCGGCGGCCATAACGGAACGCTTTACCGATTACAAGAAGATAGCCGAGAACCAGAAAAGAAAGGAGCAAGCCAGTGAGGTCTATGAAAAGTATGTGCGGTTTCCTTATGAACCCGCACGCCTGGATACGGTCATCAGGCAAGGCAGCAACTTCGTGTATTATTACAAGCAGGAGCTTCCCGCCACCGAAAACACGAAGAAGATAGAGCTGACGCTTGACGGACAGATCCTCTCCAGGGACGAGGTACGGACCCAGCTTCCGCCATCGGACACGATCACCTATTATATCTCCAGCATGGTGCAGTTCCTCGACCGCACGCCGCGTTACAGGAAGAAGATCATCACCCGCAAGGATGAAGTCAGCCTGCGGGCCTATGTGACCTATAAGAGCGGAAGTACCGGGTTCGATGAAAAGACCGGGAACAACAAGGCTGAGATCGACAAGGTGTTCGAGACCATCCGTGGAATCAATTATACGGGAGAGTTCCTCATAGACAGCATCCGCATGACGGCCACTTCATCCCCGAGGGCAGTTCCGAAATGAACCTTTTCCTTTCCAGGGAACGTGCGCTGGCACTGAAGAAATACCTTGCTGCACGCACGGAAGACCGGGAAGGGGTCGATACGCTTTTCCGCCCGCGCTGGACCGGTGAGGATTGGAGCAGGCTGCACGAACTGGTCCTTTCAGATGACAGCCTGGCAAACAAGGCCGGCATTTTACGTATCCTGAAAGAGACGAAGAATCCCGACAGCCGGGAACATGCCCTGCGCGAATATGCTTCCGACTACAAACGCATCCGGGAAAGGTATTATCCGCTGCTGCGCTGTGTGGAATTCAATTTCCACCTCCACCGCCGGGATATGATCCAGGATACGATTGTGATGCCGGTCATCGACAGTACCTACATGCACGCGGTCAGCCTGATCGAGAACAGGCAATACAAGCAGGCGCTGTCCATGCTGGAAGAGTCCTACGGGGAGGACTACAATACGGCGGTCTGCCTGATGTCCTTAGGCTATGACAGCCGTGCCCTGGATGTCATGCTCAAACAGCCGGATACCTCTGACAGGAACTACCTGCTCTCTATCCTCTACAGCCGTCTGGGACGGGAGAAAGAAGCCCTGAAGATGTATGTCAGGGCCTGTGACCAGGATGACTCCAAGATCTGAGGGGCAAGCTCGATCCGGAGATCAACAAACTGATAGTAACTTATAATTTATATAAAGATGAACTATACTAACAGATTCATATCTTTTACAGTCCTTGCGGCCGTTCTCAGCGGCTGCGAGTTCAACGAGGATTTCTGTATCAGGAACGGGGAGCTGGTCGCCTGGTGTGATTTCAGCGGGATCCGGGAAACACCTCCCGTACCGGAGGAAAGGCACATCATAGCATTCCCTTCCGGTATGGATATTCCTTCCGGGGAACAGATGACATTTACGCAGGATACCCTGCGCCAAAGCATTCCACAGGGTGAATACCAATTCCTATTTTATACCGGGAATTATGAAGTGAGCGACATCCGGGATTATCACGAGGCCCGCCTTATGGCACGGACAGATACTCTGGAGGGCGAGGTATACATTTCCGGCGTGCAGAAGTTCTGCTGTTCGGCCGGTTTCAGCCAGCGCCTGGAGTACCAGAGGCCCAAGCGCGTTCCCATAACACCGTCCGCATTCGTCCAACGGCTGAATATCCAGATCAACGTCTCGGGTAATATCACTCCCCTGGCCGGCCTGCAAGGTACCCTCACCGGTATTTCCACCGGCCGGTACCTTGTCTCCCGGGAAAGGACAGGAAACGCAAGTGTCACAAGCCTGTTCTCGCGTAAACCGGAAACCGACCGGTGGAAGACAAGCCTGTACGCTTTCGGGTTCAACCCCGCAGCGGAGAATATCCTTTCGGTAAAGATTGAAATGGACGGGAAGGATTCGGTATTCAACGAAGAGCAGAAGGTGGACCTGACCCCGTATCTCCGGGGATTTGACAGCGATGAACTTTCTCTGGAACTGGACCTGCACATCGGCAAGGAACTGACCATAGGAGAACCGGTTGTCATTCCGGATTGGGAGGATATCCCGGAAACAGAATTACCAAACTATAATTAATTATTTATTTTTTTCAGATGAAAATGAAAACAAGTTTTTTTCTTTCAGCGGTAATGGCCGCAGGCCTGCTGGCTTCATGCAGCAACAGTGAAGAAATTTTTACGGGCAAGTGACGGACGGCGAGCATTCGGGGCACAGCTGAATATCGTACCTACCGTAAGTTCCGAAAGCACCGAAACAAGGGCCGGTTTCGATCCCAAGACAGATTGGGCGGCAGGCGACGCGCTGGGCCTGTTCATGTACAAGTCCAGCGGCTGGGGAGACGCCTACCCGCGTTATGATGCCCAGAACAACAAGTCGACCAGGCAGGCGAACGGCTGGTCACAGGCCAGCCCGGTGTACCTGCTGGTAGACAAGGCCACCATATGGGCCTATTATCCGTATAACCAGGCCGTGACGGACGGTACCAAAATACCGGTTCCTATCAATGTTGGTACCTCCGTTGATTACATGTGGGGCAAAAGCACTAACCAGGTATCCGTAATCGAGACCGATGCCAGGATTCCGATGAAGCATGCGCTTTCACAGTTTGTCGTGCGGCTGAAAGTTTCACCCGAGTACCATAACGACGGAAACCTGACCTCGGCCAAACTCAAGGCGACAGGTGCCAAGTTCGCCACTACCGGAACCATGAACCTGAACGACGGGGGAAAAATTACGTTCCAACCTACCAGCACGGAGCTGACCTGGAGCCCGAACACGACCGTTCCGGCACAGGGACAGCAGGCGGTGGATTATGCCGCAGCCATTTATCCGATGACGCTGGCCGCGGGCGAGGTGTCGCTTGAAGTGGTGATCGACGGTGCAACCTATACCTATGCCATCCCGCAAATCACCTGGGAGGCGGGAAAGAGATACATCTACTCGATCACCATGCGTTCCAACGATGCGGAGATCGGAGGAGAGAACGGACAGTCGGTAACCATAGAAGGCTGGACTTCCACTGAAGAAGACATCACCCTTGTTCCGGTCAAATAGATTACTAACCCGCGGGGGAGCCTTCCGGTTCCCCCATAAAAAAGAGAATAATGGTAAGAGCAATAACAACGATTGTCTGCAGTCTCCTTCTGCTGTTGTCCTTTTCCTGCAGCCGGGAAGATACCGGGCCGCAGGAACCCATTCCGGGCAGCGGGATCGTGACATTTACCGCCATGACCGGGCAAGGGGAAACGCGGAGCAGCCAGGAAGGCAGTTTCGAGACAGGCGATGCCATAGGCGTATTCGCCATCGAACCGAAGACCGGCGTGTACTGGGCGGTGAACAACAAGTATACGTATGACGGACAGAAATTCAAGCCGGAGGCGGAAGCGGACAATATCATAGTAACGGTAGGAACCGACTTTGATTTTTATGTGTATTACCCTTTCAAGACAGGGCAGACCGATATAACCGGGATCTCCCATACCGCCGGCAACCAGAACGAAAAGGCGGGCTGGATTTCCGCGGACTTCATGACAGCGACCTATACCGATCCTATCCGGGACTACACGGTCCCACTGAATTTCAAACACAGGATGTCGACCGTAGAGGTCAGGATCGATAGAAATGACGGTGTGAGGGAAGCCACGATGGAGAATGTGAAACGTACAAGCCGTTTCAATCTTCTTACCGGGGGAATCAGCACGGATGAAAGCAAGGGAAACTGTACGATGTACAAGTACTCGGAGGCGGGAGGAACCACAGTGTTTCGGGTAACCATCCCCGCACAAAGGCTTACGACCTCCTCCAACTATGTGTCCCTTACGGGAACCACTCCCATAAAGCTACGCGGAACCTCCGACATGGTTACCGAAGAGGGGAAAATACATAATTACCGGATGGACTACAAAAAACAGGTCACCATCCTGGATTATGCACCCGGAGGAACCACCACAGGTGCGGGACTGTACAATACGGGAAGTAACTGTACGGTGTCGGCGAGCGTGAAGCCGGGCTATGAGTTTGCCGGCTGGTATGAAGGGGGAAGGATTGTATCCGGTACCGCACAATACAGCTTTGAGGTGCTTGCGGACCGTACCCTCGAGCCCAAATACCGGAATTACGGATCCTGGAGAGTTACCCTGACGGCCAATCCTTCCGCCATTTCTTGGAAAGGGGGGACTTCGACGCTCAGTGCGGGCGCCTCACGGGACGTATTCGTCAATGGGGTTAAAGAGACTCTCCAGGGAGGCTCACCCTCTATCAGCGGAGGTACGGAGGATTTTTCCTTTCAGGTAATACGGTGAGCGTATCGGAGAACAATACGGCATCCACGCGCAGCTGCGTATTTACGGCAAGTCATGGCGGTAGTTCCGCAACGGTCACCATCAGTCAGGAAGCAGCTCCGGTCAGCTACTATTTCAGCTATGGGGACGGAAGCACGACCCACAGTGAACGCGTGGAAGCAGGCTCAGGCTCATTTACATTGAGCATTACAAGCTATAAGATAGCGGGTAACAGCCGGAAGGACCTTTCCTGGAGCGCATCGGGTGACAGCTGGATTCACGTATCGGGAAGCTCGGTCAGCTATGACGAGAATCCGACCAAGGAGATCCGCAGCGGAAGCGTGACCCTTACACAGGCGGAAAGCGGAAAGACACTGACACTGACCGTCAGACAGAAGGGTAAAACTTCAATTGATATCAATCCTTAATTAAACGAATAGCAAAAAATGAAAATAAAAGTGTATAAACACATAGTCATGTTTCTTTTGCCGGCGGCCCTTACGGGCTGTTCCGGCAAAGAAGATTCCCTCCCCGGGACAGGAGAGGTGGGACTTGAGATAGAAAACTGTTTCAGCCGCAGTGCCGGTACGGATACGGGCCATGTTCCGGTAAAGGACTTCGGCATGGCGCTGCTCGATGAAACGGGAGGCTCATATACCGGTGTCAGCAATCCGCTGCATGTGACCTATGGGGAGAGCTGGAATTTTCCGCAGGTGACGCTTACCCAGAAAACCTGCCGGCTGTTCGCTTTCTCCCGTTCCGGAGTATCCTGGAAAGGAAGTGGCTGTCAGCCTGAGTCCCCAGACGGATTACCTGGCATCGGATGAAGTGCGTCTGGACTGGCAGAACCGCCGGGCGAGTATCGAAATGAAGCACCTGCTCTCCCTGCTGGCCTTTACCGTGGACGGGAGCCGGGCGTGCAGCCTGAATGTGGAAGCCGTACCGACAGAGGCCACATACGACCTTACAGGCGGTACATTGTCCGTAAACGAGGGAAGCGGCACCGTTTCTTCCAAGGAGAACATCCTGCTGCTCCTGCCAGGCAGGCTTGAAGAGAGGAAAGCGCAGATCCGCTACCTGGACCGGACCTATGACTGGTATCTTCCGGCAAACACCTTTGAAGCCGGTAAAAGATACGATTACGCGTTGACCCTGAGCAAGGAAGGGGTACTCATGCTCTCCGGTGTGAGTGCCCGTCCCTGGGAAACGGGAGGAGACTATACCGGAACCATACAACCCTAAAATAAGCAACCATCATGAAAAGAAAATTTCTACTGTCCGCTTTTTATTTGCGTCCACCCTGCGCGGATATGCACAGGATGCCCGCGGCGCGATGAACCAGATCCTGGACGGTTACACCCTGCCGATTTTTTTGGCCTGTATGCTTGTGGGGCTTGCCTTAGGGGTGGTCCAGCAGTTGGATAACATCATCGACAAGGAGAACCGGGGAACACGCAGGGACGGCCTGTTTGCCCTGGGCTGGTATGTGGGTTTCTCCCTGCTTGCGGGAGTCGTGATAACAGCGGCCAAAGCCGCGATATCCGGCATTAAACTGACCATATGAGGTACACTGTCAGGAAAGGACTGGAAAGCCCCTGCATGATACGGGGCTTCCTTTCATCGGACTACTGGATTTTTGTGGGATGCTGTGCCGCCGCGCTTGTCCTGCTTTTCCTGAGTGTCCGTACAGGCATCATGACCGGTGACTGGACCCTGACGTTACTGGTCCTTTCGGTCTCGCTGCCGCTGCTGCCGGTACTGGGGCACAAACTCAGGAAAAAGGCACGGCCAACGAAATTCAGGGAATCGAAGTACGGCATGACCGTGAGTAACTTAACCATAAACAGACAACTTCTGAAGAAGAAACAAGATGAAAGAGGAAGAGGCATACAGCATACTTGACATTATCAGCGAGTCCGATGGACAAAGCGTGATCCTGACCCGGGCGGCAGCATATGTATCCCGTTCGAGCTCCGGCAGCCGGAGTGCTATTCCCTTTCCCGGAAGAGATCGACGAAAGGGACGGGATGTACCGGGAAGCCTTCAGGCACATGCCCGACGGTACCTACGTACACAAACAGGACGTGTTCCTTAAAAAAGAGTACCACCCGGGCAAAGGCACCGGCTCTTTCCTGGACCGTGCCGACGCGCGCCACTTTGAAGGACGCCTGTACATCGACCACACCTGTATCCTGCACTTTGTACTTGCAGGGCTGAAAAGCCTGGAAAAGGCGTATGTATCCTCACCCCTGGCCTATAAGGAACATCTGCACAGGGAAGACTACAGAAAGCTGGAAGCCTTTCTCGAAGGGGTGGACAATGCGGTGAGCATCCTGCAGAACATGCGCGGGAACTCGGTGCTGCCCATGTCCTGTGAAGGGATATCCGGATTCACCCGCGCATACTCCGGCCTGTTCGGTGATACGGACGCCGTGGTGGATATACACGTCGACGGGAGCCTGCATGTGGGAAAGAACCATGCGCGCTGCTATGCGGTGTGCGACGAGACCTTCCTTCCGGAAGGAAACATCGAGTCCTATGTCAGGGACGAGTCGCTGCCACCGGCCGCTTCACAACTGTACCATCCCTGATGGAACAGTTAGGCATGTACCTTCCCTACAACCACATCGTCAACCAGGTCATCTATTTCGAGGGAAACGAGAGGCTGCGCTCCCGGATCGCACGCAACATAGACATTTACGGGAGCAATTCTTCCATGAACAAGGGCATCGAAAGGGAATTTAAAGAGCTGGACAAGCTCCAGACAGAGATCCTCGAGGAGAACCAGATGCTGGTGCGCTCCTTCTTTTCGGTCTGTGTCTTCGACGGGTCGGATACCGAACTGGAGAAGGCTGACAAAAGGATCAGGGAAATATTGAACCTGAACCGGTTCAAATATTACATACCGGGCTACGGGAACCTGGCAAGGATGCACTTCGCCTGTGTCCCCGGACAGATCAGCCTGATGCCGGTGGAATATCTTTTCCTCACCACCCTGCCCATAGCGCTCTGTTTCTTTCTCCAGTGCAGCAAGTTCAGCAATGACTCCGAAGGGATCTACGCATGACAGGATGTACCAGGTGCCCCTGCGAAAGGATATCTGGGACGCGGCGAAAAAAGGGTGAATGCCCGAAACAGGATGGTCATTGCCGGCACGGGCGGGGAAAATCAGCCTTCACCCTGAATTTTACGCAGCAGCTGATCGAGCAGGACTATACGACCATCGTCGTGGAGTTCGGAAACTCATTCAGCCAGCTGTGCAAGCTCTATCCGGATATCTCCCTGCATGTGGACTATGACGGCAAGACTCCCTGGGGATCAACCCGTTTGACCTGCAGGGAGGAACCGGACAATAATGACCTGGAAACGCTCTCCGGCATCGTACAGCGATACTGGAAGCACATGTTCACCAAGGACGAGTCGGAGAAGGAAGTCGCCCTGACACGGTTTATCCAGGACTATTACGAACATGTCCGGCAAGGGCATAACTTTGAGAGTTTCTATAATTACGTCATAGACAATTACAATGAGATCCTCGAGAGAAAACATATCCCCGGTACGTATTTCACCATTGAGTCTTTCAAACTGAACTGCGGGGAATTCATGCCCGGGCAGCGGTATGAGAATAGAATGCCTGCAGAAGATCGATTTCTCCGGAAAGAAGTTCATCGT
>VOFL01000096.1_pt1 | contig 26638 bp, 28 predicted proteins | sample 5384111 | NCBI WGS metagenome assembly VOFL01 (sample SAMN12384731, study PRJNA508395) | synthetic metagenome | isolation source: mock microbial community "Gut Microbiome Whole cell Mix" consisting of 8.3%...
ATCAGCAATGATATAAAAATAAAACAGGCTTCATCTACGGCGGTATCTTTCTTACTATTATAATACAGACCTCAGTAACTCAGGAATCTCAATATTACAGCATTCCATCTCCTTCAGTATTTTCTTTCCTTCCGCCGTAAGCGAGAAATACATCTGGCGTTTGTCACAATCTCCCAAATTACGCTCTATATAGCCTTTATCCTCTACAGATCTGATAACCTTAGAAGTATTCGAATTAGAAAGCCCCAATTGCTCTGCTATCTCTCCGAGGACAGGCGTTTCTTTCTGGAGACAGCACAGCAACATTCCTTCGTTCAGACAAAGGTGGTGCGCCTTTTCAAACCGTGTTTCAAATTCTGCAATAGCGCGATAGAGATCTCTTATTTTACATAAAGTTTCCATATTGCTCTTTCTTCTTGATGCTATTGCACAAAAGTACTTATTTTTTCAATAAAAACTCATCAATAGCCTTTTTAAATGACGCTTTGGGCATAGCCCCCTGTGCCATCTCCGGCTTTCCTTCCATGGGGATGAACAGAATGGACGGAATACTCCGTATACCAAACGCGCCTGCCAGTTCCTGTTCTTTCTCCGTGTCCACTTTATAAATCACAATCTGGCCATCGTATTCTTTTGCCAATTCGTCCAAAATAGGAGCTACCATTTTGCAAGGACCACACCAGTCAGCATAGAAATCCACAATAGCCGGTTTGTCACCTTCATATTTCCACTCTTCCGGGTTTTCTCGAAATTATATACTTTCGCCAAAATTCAGCTTTAGTCAAATGTATGACCTTTCCATTTCCTTCTGTTGCCATAGTTTCTTCTTTTACAGGGTTATTATTACTGCTTCCTCTGCCGCAAGCTGTTGTGGCAGCCAGCACAAGGGCTAAAAAAAATAAAATCGTTTTATTCATACTTATTCCTCCTTCTTTATCTTTTTATGCTCCGGCATAAATGAACTGAGCAACAATCCCCCCATTGCCGCCCCCCAAATGGAACTGTTGACAGGAGAAGAAGTGATAGGGCAAGTCCCAGTGGTGCAACCTACATACCGCCAATACAAATATCCTCCTACCATTCCTGCCACAATACCAAGCAATGTCCATCCATACCTTTTTATAAACTCTTTTTTCATACTCTTCTTCATAATTAAAACCGGACTCTGTTATGTTATCTCCTTTAATTATTTCCTCAGGAAACTTTTCCAAATATATTCCATACTTTCCTATATAACAAATTTCCTTAGGAAAATATTTAAATAATAACTTTCCTTCACGATTCGGCACCTACATTTACACAATATTCAGCAACACACAAAGGTCAAATCATTATACAACAACTATTTCCCGGCCCAAGACAGCACCACAGGACTCTCTACACGCACTCCGTATTCAGCCGCTTTTTCCAGTATATTCCTCGCCAACTCAGGCTTCTGATCATCACTAGCATAACGGAAATAGGCTTCCGCCGCCCGCACATGTGCCGCATCGGGCATCGGGAAAGCACGCTCTTCAGGAATTCCGAAATCAGAACTGCTCAGTTCTCTACGCTCTTCGGCATCCAACCGGTCTGATTCTACTGGTTTCATAAACTATAAGGTTTTAAAGTGAATAATCTTCATAAGAAAACAGAATGAATGGAATAAAGATGGCAGGAAAGTGTTAATCTATCACATTTTTCACGGATTACTTAAAATAAGAAAACTATTAATGCTGTTATTTCCAATGATTTATTATTTTTGTACCCACCTAGATAAACACAATGACCATGAAAAACAAACTATATTTTATTATAGTAGCCACGCTGCTGTGTCCAACATCGCTATATGCACAATCCGGCACTGACAAACGATCCGTTCTATCCTTTCAGACAGGTCCTACCCTCTACACCGGAAAGCTGATAGGAATAGCAGGATATTCCTCGAATTTGCGCAACGGCATAGGTTGGTCAGGAAGTTATACCCTGGTAGGAAACAAGCCTGCCATTAGAGCCGGATTCGGAATACTTTATCAAGGCAGCCGATATACAGGCAACACGACAAATACCACAGACAAGATTCAAACACATTATTTTGCTCCACAGTTCTCCCTGCATTGGCTGAAACAACAATTCGATTGGTATTTTACTACCGGAACCGGATACCAGTTATATAAAGACGACAGTATGGTATATGATAAACCACGAAAAGTATCCATGAACAAATGGGCGGCAAACTTTGGAGTAGGCGGAGAATACCACCTTTTCACCCATTGGGGGATCAGTGCAAGGATAAGCTATATCCTGGCGTATTCCGGTGAATATTCCGTCCGCTATCATCATAAAGAATGGATGGTACAACCACATTATCCGATGAACGGTTCGGATGACATTTCTCAATTATCTTTCTCGGCAGGGATTAACTAGCACTTTTAAAATTCTGGCTATGATTAAATATCTTATTACAATAATATTAACTGTCGCGTTATGCTGTGCCTGCGATGGAGAAGACTTTTCAGCAGATCCTACTCTCATGCCGCCTGCCACTCAGACAGGTGCCAATACCTTTGGCTGTCTGATAGACGGCTGGATATATACAGGACAACGCTATGGGCCGGACCATAAAGCATCCTACTATCCTGCTTATAATGAAGATGAAAAAGCAACAGTCCATGTATACGTTTGGGTAGATGACAATACGTCTATTTCTTTCAATATCATTGACCCGAAAGAAAAAAATATCACTGTTTACAGTGCTCTTGAAAGGATGAATAATGATCAGACCATCTATACCGACGCCGTATTCAAAGATGGTAATAAACAAGAAGAAAGACTGGAAGACGGCATTGTCAATATTACCCGCTTTGATTTGAAAAACAGAATAATCAGCGGAACTTTTGAAGGAGGAAGAGTGACAGAAGGGCGTTTTGATTTAACATTCTAACATATACCCGTTGACAAATTAGACCCAGCTTGCCAACGGTAAATTAATCTCTTCTTTATTTTATCTTATCATACTGATCATTCGCACTAATCTCCGTGTATTTAGGCGCATCAATCATTTCCACCAAAGCGCGTAACACAGGCCCTTCACCCATCGGATCATTTTCCTGAGTGGGACGATTATAATAAAATACGGTGGAAGGCATAATACCTGTACCGACACAAATAGCCGTCACATCACCATTCTCTGAAATTTTTGACAACATTCCTTTGAATCCCTGCCATGCTACATAAATGAAATCCGGATGCAACCATCCTTCCTTCACACCTTTAGCTATGCCAAATACAAACATAGAACTACCGGTAATTTCTTCATAAGAATCTTCTTTATCCAACAACTGATGCCACAAACCGTTTTTCCCTTGATACCGCGCTACCCCACTAGCCTGCATCTGGAAATTCTTTATCACATCCCCACGCATAGGATGATTTTCCGGCATTCTTGCCAACAGATCGGCTGTCGCCATAAAAATCCATCCATTGGCCCGGGACCAATGCGCCACTCCATGTTCCTTATTATCTGTATGATAGCAATGATAATAAATCTGTTTTTCAGACACCACAAATATCGTGTATAATTCAATATCTGATTGGCAGCATCATCAAAATACTTCTTTCACCAGTACCCTCTCCCATGCGGGAAATAAAAGACACCGCCATAAACGCATCATCTGCCCAAATTGTATTTTCATGAGGCCATAAACGGGCTATGGTTCCATCGGCCAAACGAGGTTCTGAAACCATAATATGATGATTGGTTGTTTCAATATATTTTTGGAAAGCATCATCCGGATGACGCTGGTTCAAAGTTATCAAACTAGCCCCCATAGGACCGTTGTCATCCAAACGCTTGTTTCTATAAATCATATGCCAAGTAAGACGGGGAACCGCTCTCCATCCTCCTTCACGGAAAGTCTTATCATACAAACGATGAAAATAGGACTGGTTAGTCTTATCAAAAATGAACTTCATATTCTTCAGCACATAATCCTCATATTTCCGGTTCTGTATTTTATCACCCAACTCCATCAAAGCCATATTTGTTACTCCGTTTGTGTAATGCCAATTCAAATATTTACTATTGACACGCATATCCGGGTTTAAAGAAACATTATCCAAAGAAGTGTATACTTTACCTGTTTTTACATCCTTGAATTCATAAACCGTAGAAGCAACAATACGATCGGCTATCTTTATAGCCATCTCTTTAGCCACAGCATTGTCCTGTGCCAATAAAGGAAATAATCCCATTGCAAACAATAAAATGCCTGCACAACCATAACGTTTAACCATACAACCTAAATTTAATTTTTTATTTTTATACTAACAACCTCTATATTCCACCGAAATAAAAAGTCCGGCTATCTTTAATATTCTTCAAAGATAAAGCCATCTTCCCGTTTCGTACAAATTTTCATCCTACTTTTTAAGGGTAATATCCACATTTTCAGTTTTAGAGTATATAATGTGCTCATGATTTTATACTAAGAGAAAGAAATTCTGTTCATGATTCCTGTAACAAGAGTAACAAATGTAAATCTAACTCATTATCAACACGCTAATTATTTCTGTGTAAGTTCTGAGATCAACACTGAATTTATTATGTAAATTTACTAAAATGTTTGCATGAAAGGTTTAGCTCCACACACGCTGCAAGTTTTTGAAGCTGTTTCTAAGTTGGACTGCATCAAATCCTATCTCTTGGTAGGTGGCACTGCCTTGTCATTGCAAATGGGAACTCGGCAAAGTGAAGACTTGGACTTTATGAAATGGCGTACCTCTAAAACAGAGAAAATGGAAGTGGCATGGTATCAGATAGAGAAACAATAGTGAAACAACAGCTATATATTAGGAGTAAATCAACCAAGAGCAACAGATTTATATCTGGAGGGTCTGCAAACAAAAAAGGCTGTATTCCGTTAGGAATCAGCCTTTTAGTTTGTGGACCAGCCTGGGCTTGAACCAGGGACCTCCAGATTATGAGTCTGTTGCTCTAACCAACTGAGCTACAAGTCCGTGCCACAATTTCCTGTTAGCAGGTGCAAAAGTAGTATATTCCCTTGAAACTTGCAAGATTTATCGCCCAAATTTTGATAAAAAGATTTAATTCCCTTATTCGTAAGGATATAAATTGTATTTTGTGCACCATTAATTAATTTTGCTAAGCCGTATGGCACAAAAAAAGGAAACAGCCCTAACAGGGCTTTCGGACAAAGAAGTCCTTATCAGTAGAGAGAAGTATGGGAATAACCTCTTGACACCTCCCAAACGTCCTTCCATGTGGAAACTTTATCTGGAAAAGTTCCGCGACCCGGTTATACGTATTCTTTTAGTCGCAGCATTCTTTTCCTTAGTGATTGCCATTATTGAAAATGAGTATGCGGAAACAATCGGCATTTTCTTTGCTATTTTTCTGGCAACCGGTATCGGATTCTACTTTGAATACGATGCGAATAAGAAGTTTGACTTACTGAACGCTGTAGGCGAAGAAACACCAGTTACAGTAATCAGAAATGGGAAAGTACGGGAAATTCCCCGTAAGGAGATTGTAGTAGGTGATATCGTAGTTTTGAATACCGGTGAGGAGATTCCTGCCGACGGAATCTTGCTGGAAGCTATTTCCCTGCAAGTGAATGAATCCAACTTGACAGGAGAATTAATGGTCAATAAAACCATCCATGAAGAACTATTTGATGAAGAAGCCACTTATCCCAGCAATGAAGTGATGCGTGGCACCACAGTAGTTGACGGACATGGAATAATGAAGGTAGAACGTGTGGGTGATTCCACCGAAATAGGTAAGGTAGCACGTCAGGCCACCGAACAAAGTGAAGAAGAGACTCCATTGAATATCCAATTGACAAAATTGGCGGGTTTCATCGGAAAAATAGGTTTTACCATTGCCACGCTTACCTTTATCGTTTTCACAGCTAAAGACCTTTACTCCTACCTCAGCGTAAATGAAATAACAGACTGGCATGGGTGGATGGCAATAGCCCGCATTGTATTGAAATATTTCATGATGGCTGTCACTTTAATTGTAGTAGCCGTTCCTGAAGGCTTACCGATGAGTGTCACCTTAAGTCTTGCTCTAAATATGCCGTATGCTGAAAACCAATAATCTGGTACGTAAAATGCATGCTTGTGAAACAATGGGGGCCATTACTGTGATCTGCACCGACAAAACAGGTACATTGACACAAAACCTGATGCAGGTACATGAAGCGAAACTTGATGCCACCAAAGCAGATTTAATAGCTGAAGGGATCAGTGCCAACTCCACAGCTTTCCTTGAAGAAACAGGAGAAAACAAGAAACCATCCGGAGTAGGTAATCCTACTGAAATAGCCTTATTGCTTTGGCAGCGGCCTCGATGCCATCCATGCGAGGCATCTTGACATCCATGCACACCACGCTCGGGCGGAACTTACGGGTCAGTTCAACGGCTTCCTCACCGTTGGCGGCCTCTCCGACGACCTCATAGCCGTTATCCTCAAGCATGGCGACCAAATCCATGCGGTTCACGGATTCGTCTTCGGCAACGACGACGGTGCGCTTGTGCGCCTCGTTATTATTGGCAGAATCCGGCTCGGGAGCCGCAGCAGCTTGGAGCTCCTCATCAGTGAGTACTTCGTCCGGTTCCGTGGTCTTCTCTGCAGCCATGTCGGTCTCTTTCCACTGTCACACCCAAAGCCGGCCTAACATGCTAACCCGGCTGGATTGATATTGATTTCTTACGTGCCTCGGTGGGACTCGAACCCACACTGCGCAGATTTTGAGGGCTGCTTCCTCTACCAATTGGGATACGAGGGCTTGCACGCAACTCTGGAAGAATACCACATGATTGCGATTTGCGCCAAATCTCGGCGTTGTCATCATTCGGAGACATCGCGTAAAAACAATAATCCTCCCATCGGGAACCAATGGGAGGATTATGGAATCAGCGTTTAACGCGACGATTCAAATCTCAGTCGCAGGCACCAACGGTGTGGACGTAGATGGAATCGGTGCGACCCGGCTGGTGTTCGCCCTGGGCGGAGCTCAGCACGACGATCTTGTCGCCATCGGAGACCTTGCCGGCGTCCTTGAGGACCTTGTCGGTGAAAACCATGAGGTCCTTGCGGGACTTGTCATGGTAATCCTCGTCGACGAAGGACTCGGTGCCCCAAGACAGGGCCAGCCAGTGGAAGGTGTGCTCATTGTTGGTGATGCCGTAGATCGGGGTGGCCGGACGTTCACGGGACACGCGGTGCACGGTAGAACCGGTCTGGGTGTAGGCGACGATGGCCTTGGCGTTGAGCTTGTCGGCCAGGTCGACGGCGGCGGAAGAGACGGCACCGGTGGAGGACATATCCAGGTTCTTCAGCTCCGGGATGCGGTCGAAACCATGCTCGGTGGCGAAGGTGGAGATGCGGCTCATGGTGTTCACGGTGACTGCCGGGTACTTGCCGACGGCGGTCTCGTTGGAGGTCATGGTGGCGTCGGCACCGTCGAGGACGGCGTTGGCGCAGTCGGATGCCTCTGCACGGGTCGGGACCGGGGAGCTGACCATGGAGCCGAGGACTTCGGTGGCCACGATGACCGGCTTGGCGTACTGACGAGCCAGCTCGATGCAGCGCTTGGTGGCCAGCGGGACCTCTTCCAGCGGGCACTCGACGGCCATATCGCCACGTGCGACCATGATGCCGTCGAACGCCTTGACGATCTCCTCGAGGTTCTCGAGGGCCTGCGGCTTCTCGATCTTGGCGACGACCGGGATACGGCGGCCTTCCTCGTCCATGATCTCATGGGCGCGATCGATGTCGGTGGCGAAGCGCACGAAGGACATGGCAATGATGTCGGCGCCGGTGCGGATGGCCCAGCGCAGATCCTCTTCGTCCTTCTCGGTCAGAGCCGGCAGAGACACGGCGACGCCCGGAAGGTTGATGCCCTTGTGGCTGGAGACCGGTCCGGCAACGACAACCTTGGTGTACACGTTGTTGCCTTCGACCTTGGTGACCTCGAGGCGGACCTTGCCGTCGTCGATGAGGATCGGATCGCCTGCATGGCAGTCGCCCGGGAGACCCTTGAAGGTGGTGGAGGTGATGTGCTCGTCGCCTTCGATGTCATCAGTGGTGATGACGAACTCCTGGCCTTCGGTCAGCTGGACCTTATCCTCGCCGTCGGCGTTCTTCTTGAACCAACCGCAGCGGATCTTCGGACCCTGCAGGTCAACCAGGGCTGCGACGTTGCGGCCAGTGGCCTTGGCGGCGGCACGGAGGTTGTTGTAGACCTTGAGGTGGTCTTCCGGAGTGCCGTGGGAGCGGTTCAGACGAGCGACGTCCATACCTGCTTCGACAAGGCTGGTGATGCCTTCCAGGGACTCGGTAGCGGGACCGATGGTATCTACGATCTTGGCTTTACGCATGAATGCCTGCCTATTCTTGTTGATATTGATTTTGGATCTGACGACCCTGTTTCCAATGGCATAGCTTACTAGCAAAAAGCGCCCACTTCCACCTCAGAACTAGGTGTGTTGTGAGCGCTCACAATTTCGTAGGAGAATAGAAAAGCTCTATTCTCCCAACGTTTGCCGGACTGTCACTTTTCGTTCGCTTTCATGGTGCGCATCTTAATAACACTTGCCAAAGCCGCACCACCAATCGCAAGAACGATGCGACAAGCGACAGCCATGTGGGCACTTCCGGAACCCAGGAAATCGGCTGGCCGCCATTGAGGAACGGCAGCGAATTGCCATGCAGGGCCTCCATGATGAGTTTGACGCCGATGAAGCCCAGTACCACGGACAGGCCCAGCGGAAGATAGACGAGCTTGTCAAGCAGCTCTCCGAGCAGGAAGTACAGCTGCTGCAGACCGAGCAATGCGAACACGTTGGACGTGAACACGATGAACGGATCTTTGGTCAGACCGAAAATGGCGGGGATCGAATCGAAAGCGAACATCACGTCGGTGGTGCCGATGGTCAGGAACACGATGAGCATCGGGGTCCAATGCTTCACACCGTTCTTGATAGTACGCAGCTTTTCGCCGTCGTATTCATCGGTGATCTTGATGACCTTGCGCAGCGCGTGAATCAACGCGTTCTCATGGTATTCCTCGTCCTCGTCTCCCCCGGTGACGAGTTTGATGGCCGTGACGATGAGGAACGCGCCGAATAGGAAGAACACCCAAGTGAAGCGCGAGATGATGGCAGCGCCCACCAAAATGAACATGCCTCGCAGTACGAGCGCGACGGTGATGCCGACTGACAGCACGAATTTCTGTAGTTCCTTCGGCACCGCGAAATTCGACATGATAATGACAAACACGAACAGGTTGTCTATGCTCAGCGAATATTCGGTCAGCCAACCTGAGTAGAACTCGATGGCAGGCTTCGAGCCGGCGAAGAACCACATGAGTCCGCCGAAGATCAACGCCATGACCACGAAGAACGCGATATGCTGCACGCATTCCTTGGTGGACGGCACATGCGGTTTGCGCCCGATGATGAACAGGTCCACCACGAAGAAGACGGCAAGCACCGCAAACGTGGCGATTTCAAAAACAAGTGGTGTTTCAGCCATAATCCACTATGGTACGGATGCCGTATGACCGGTCGAGAACTATTTGCTCGCCTCCGTCATCTGCCGAAGTTCCTTTTTCAGGTCACGGATCTCGTCACGCAGACGAGCCGCAAGCTCGAATTGCAGTTGTTCTGCGGCGGTATGCATCTGCTCGGACAGTTGTCGAATAAGATCAGCTAGATCCTGCGCGGGCAATCCGGCCTTGAGAATCTCCTCGTGCCGCCTGCCGGATTCCTCCTTGCTGGTATGTGGCACGCCGAGATGCGAATTGCCGGCTTTGTCCGCGTTTCGGTATCCGGTACCGAGCAATGTCTGGGTGTCGACGTCCTCCTTGGCGAGCATGTCGTTGACATCGGAGATCTTCTTGATGAGCGGCTTCGGATCGATGCCATGTTCCTTATTGTAGGCGATCTGGATGTCACGGCGGCGGTTGGTCTCGTCGATGGCCTTGCGCATGGCTTCGGTGATGTCGTCCGCATACATGACGACGGTGCCGGACACGTTTCGCGCCGCACGGCCGATGGTCTGGATGAGCGAACGGTAGGAACGCAGGAAGCCTTCCTTATCCGCGTCGAGGATTGCGACCAATGACACTTCCGGCAGATCGAGGCCCTCTCGTAGCAGGTTGATGCCGACGATGACGTCGATCTTGCCTTCACGCAGTTCACGCAGCAGTTCGACACGACGCAAGGTGTCCACATCGGAATGCAGATATTCGACTTTGATGCCGCGTTCCAGCAGATAGTCGGTCGATCCTCGGCCATTTTCTTAGTGAGCGTGGTGACCAGCGCACGTTCGTTCCTTGCCACGCGGTCTTTGATTTCGGCGAGCAGGTCATCGATCTGCCCTTCCACCGGCCGCACGTCGATCTGGATCGACTAGTCCGGTCGGACGTATGATCGTTCGACCACGCCGTCGCTCAAACCGAGTTCGTAATCGCCGGCGTTGCCGACAGGTACACCGTCTGACCGACGCGTTCCCGAACTCCGGCCATTTGAGCGGTCGATTGTCCATTGCCGACGGCAGGCGGAAACCGTGTTCGACCAGCGTGCGTTTGCGGCTCGCGTCGCCTTCGTACATGGCACCGATCTGCGGCACGGTGACATGTGATTCGTCGATGACGAGCAGGAAATCATCGGGGAAAAAGTCAAGCAGCGTGTGCGGAGGCGTGCCCGGCGCGCGTCCGTCGAAATGCCGCGAATAGTTCTCCACGCCGGAGCATGTGCCGACCTGCGAGAGCATTTCCAGATCGTATGTGGTGCGCATGGTGAGACGCTGCGCTTCAAGTTCCTTGCCTTGCTTATGCAATTCGGCGGTACGCTCGTCAAGTTCCTGTTGGATGGTTTTGAGCGCCCGTTCCATACGTTCCGCTCCGGCAACGTAATGCGAGGCCGGGAAGATGTGCACCTGCGATTCGTGCGCGATCACGTCGCCGGTCAGCGGATGCAGAGTGGAGATGCGGTCGATTTCGTCGCCGAAGAATTCGATGCGGATGGCCAGTTCCTCGTATACGGGGATGATCTCAACGGTGTCGCCGCGCACGCGGAATGTGCCTCGCGTGAAGGCGATGTCGTTGCGCTTGTATTGCATGTCCACGAATTTGCGCAGTAAATCGTCACGGTCGATCTGCTGGCCTTCCTGGAGGAACAGCATACGGCCAGCGTATTCTTCCGGCGTTCCCAAACCGTAGATGCAGGAGACGGTGGCCACGACCACGCAATCGCGACGGGTCAGAAGGTTCGCGGTGGCGGCGTGGCGCAATCGCTCCACATCGTCGTTGATGTTGGAATCCTTCTCGATGTAGGTGTCGGTCTGGGGAATGTACGCTTCCGGCTGGTAGTAGTCGTAGAAACGAAGTAGCTCACCGCATTGTCCGGCATGAGTTCGCGGAATTCGGCGCACAACTGCGCGGCGAGCGTCTTGTTCGGCTCGATGATAAGCGTCGGTCGCTGCAGACGTTCAATCAGCCACGCTGTAGTGGCGGTTTTTCCGGGGGCGGGGGGGCCCATGCGCACCACGACGGTCTCGCCCTTCTCGATGCGCGTGGCCAGCTCTCGATGGCCTTCGGCTGGTCGCCTGAAGGCTTATATGGAGATTTGACCACAAACGGCTTGTTCACTCGTTCAATGTTGAATCCCATGGTTCCGTCTCGCTTCCTTACGCCACTGTTCCATCAGCCTATCAACACAGTCGAACATGTGTTCTACATCCCGGATGAGTCAATCACCGCATCGGCTATGGATTCTCGTGCCGCACGCGTGGGCTGATGCGCGATACGTGCCTCGCCTGTGCCTCACTCATGCCACGGGTGCGCATCATACGTTCCACACGCGTCTGTTCCGGTGCTTCGACTGTTACGATATGGTCGAAACGCATGGGTATGTCATCGATTACTTCCGCCAAAAGCGGAATATCATGTACGACCACGGCATCCGGATTCTTTCGACCGCCTGCCGTTCCTCCGACAATGCAAAGATCGTAGATCAACGGATGTTCGATATCGTCAAGGATTCTACGTTCGGATTCGGCATTCGGATCGGAGAAGACGTGTTCGGACATCCATCGCCGATTAAGACCACCTTGCGCGTTCATCGCATCCGGCCCGAAATGTTCCACGATTCGTTGCAGGCCCACGCTTCCGGGTTCCACGACTTTTCGGGCGAGCACATCATAATCGACAAGCGTCGCGCCCAGTTCACGCAGATGCGTAGCGACGGTGCTTTTGCCGGCGGCGATGCCTCCGGTCAACCCAATTCGAATCATCACAACCGCCATTGTAATGTTTGACGGACTCGCAACATACGCAAATGGCCCCACACCATCAGGTGCGGGGCCATTTATCAGCGGTTTACGCGAATCAGTTTATTTTGATTCGTCGAAACTCACTTGCCGAGCAGCTGGTCGCGCAGAGCGGCGAGCTGGTCGGAATCGGCGAGGGTGCCGTTGGAGGTGTTGTCGGAGGAGTAGTTGGACACCTCTTCGACCTTCTCTTCCTTCGGAGCCTGGCCGTCTTCGGCTGCGGAATCCTCGGCGTTCTCGAGTTCCTTGGCAACGAATTCCTTGTGCTGCTCCCACAGATCGTGAGCGGTGGCGTACTGGGACTCCCACTCCTCACGCTGCTTCTCGTAACCAGCGATCCACTCGTTGGTTGCCGGTCGAAGCCTTCCGGATACTTGTAGTTGCCCTGCTCGTCGTACTCTGCCGGCATGCCGTACAGAGCCGGATCGAAGTCCTCGGAAGCCGGATCAACGGAGACGTTGGCCTGCTTGAGGGACAGGGAGATGCGGCGACGGTCGTAAACCACGTCTATCACCTTGACGAAGACTTCCTCGCACGGCTTGACGACGGTCTCATGTTTAACACGTGGCGGTTGGCCAGCTCGGAGATATGCACGAGGCCTTCGATGCCGTCTTCGACGGAGATGAAGACACCGAACTGAACGATCTTGGTGACCTTGCCCTTGACGATCTGGAACGTGGGTGCGGCGAAGCTGCCACGGATCTTCCCGGTGGCCTTGAGGGACAGGGAGATGCGCTCACGATCGAGATCAACGTCAAGCACCTCGACGGTGACCTTGTCTCCGACCTTGACGACCTCGGACGGGATCGATGTGCTTCAAGACAGCTCGGAAACGTGGATCAGGCCGTCAACACCGCCCAGATCGACGAATGCGCCGAAGTTGACGATGGAGGACACGACGCCTTCACGGATCTGGCCCTTCTTAAGCTGGGACAGGAAGGTCTCGCGCACTTCGGACTGGGTCTCCTCGAGGTACTGGCGACGGGAGAGGACCACGTTGTTGCGGTTCTTGTCGAGCTCGAGGATCTTGGCCTTGATCTTCTGGCCGATGTACGGGGACAGATCGCGGACACGACGCATCTCGACGAGAGATGCCGGCAGGAAGCCACGCAGACCGATGTCGACGATGAGGCCACCCTTGACAGCTTCGATGACAGTGCCTTCGACAACGCCATCGGCTTCCTTGATCTTCTCGATGTCGCCCCAAGCGCGCTCGTACTGCGCACGCTTCTTGGACAGAATCAGACGGCCTTCCTTGTCTTCCTTGGTGACGACAAGGGCCTCAATGGTGTCGCCGACCTCGACGACTTCGTCAGGATCAACGTCCTTCTTGATGGAAAGCTCGCGGGAGGGGATGACGCCCTCGGTCTTGTAGCCGATGTCGAGCAGGACCTCGTCATGATCGACCTTGACGACGGTACCTTCGACCGCATCATCATCGAAGTTCTTGATGGTGGAATCGACTGCCTTGATGAAGTCCTCTTCGGTGCCGATGTCGTTGATGGCGACCTTGGCGACTTCGTTATTGTTCTCTGCCATTAATGTGGTTTCTTACAAAATAGTGGATGGATAAAATCGTTCTTCAGTTATACGTGTGCGCAAATACACACAAGGCGAAAGTCTACAAGAAGCCATGCACAAAAATCGGGCGTGTCGCATGTCACGACACGCCCGAAAGCACTATCGCGAAACTCACAACTGACGTTCGGCCATCTCCACAACATTCTGCAGCAGCATGGCACGCGTCATCGGCCCTACGCCTCCAGGATTCGGCGTGTATGCAAAAGCCTTCTCGTAACAGGCTTTATCGACATCACCCTTGACCTTGTATCGGCCGGATTCCTCGTCGAACACGCGGGATACTCCGACGTCGACGAGAATCGACCCTTCCTTGATGTCTTCCGGCTTGACGAAACCAGCCACTCCCATGGCTGCGACGATCACATCGGCCCGTCGCATGTGGTCACGCACATCCTTGGTTCCCGTATGGCACAGCGTGACGGTGGCGTTGACCGCCTTACGAGTCAACAACAGACCGATGGTGCGGCCGATGGTGATGCCACGGCCCAGCACGCACACCTCCTTGCCGTCCAAATCGATGTCGTAGGCGCGCAACAGCTCGATCACGCCGCGAGGCGTGCATGGCAACGGTGGTGATGTCTCCTCGGGCATGCAGCACAAGTTCGCCGAGATTATACGGATGCATCCCGTCGGCGTCCTTCTTGGGATCGAAGATCGATGATGGCGTTCTCGTCGATTCCCTTGGCAAGGGCAGCTGCACGATATATCCGGTACAGGCGGGATCCGCCTTGAGCTGGCGGACCGCATCCGCGACCCGGTCGGACGTCGCCTTCTCAGGCAGCTCGCGCTTGATGGAAATCACGCCGATTTCGGCGCAATCGGCATGTTTGCCGGCGACATATTTCACGGAGCCGGGGTCTGATCCGACCAAAATGGTACCCAATCCAGGTTGGATTCCCCTCGCCTTCAGCAGTTCCACGCGTTTGGCGAGGTCCGCCTTGGTCCGTGCCGCCACCTTTTTGCCATCAATCCTTGTTCCCATGTGGTCCACTTCCTCGCTAAGTCGCTTGTCGTATTGGCATTTGCAAGTATCGTAGGCTATCTTGGTTTCAGTCGTAAGTCGCGCATGTGCTATATGAGATGGACACGACCGAAACGACGGACGACCCAAGAGGAAGGCAATCGACATGCGCTCTCACCAGCGTCCATTTTTCCGCATCCTTGCCGCGGGAATCACATTGTGCACTGTGCTGGGCACCGCTTCCTGCTTTGGCGCTTCTTCGGAGCCCAATCAACCAACGGCACCCGACGCACCAAAGGAGCAGACCACCCCGATCAACGTGGTGGCGTCGGTCAACCAGTGGGGGGCTCTGGCGGAGCAGATCGGCGGCGCGCACGTCAAAGTCACCTCGATTCTGTCCTCCACAACAGAGGACGCCCACACGTTCGAACCGAAGACCACTGCTGTCGACACCCTGCAGAAGGCACAGGTCGTCGTGTCCAACGGAGCGGGATACGACTCCTGGGCCACAAAAAACCTGGAAAGAGACACCGTTTCCGTTTCGGCCGCGCAAATGGTCGGAGCCGTTGAGGGAGACAATCCCCATCTCTGGTTCTCCAGCGACGCACGCAACGCCATGGCGAAGGAGCTTGCCGACACCTACAGCCGCATCATGCCCAAGCAAAGGAAATATTTCACAAACAAACTCAAGGCGTGGAACAGACGCGAGACGGTAATCGAGAGAAGCATGAAAGAGTTCTCCGATACGCATAAGAACGTCTCCTACGCAGCCACCGAGCCGGTCGCATATTATCTGCTCAGCGACATGGGCCTATCCGATAAGACTCCCGAAAGCTACACGCAGTCCATCTCGGAAGGCTCTCAGCCCTCGTCCAAGGAACTCCAGGACTTCCAGAAGATTCTGGAGGGTCATCAAGTGGATATGCTGATCAACAATGTTCAGAAGGCGGAGGATGCCACAAATATTCTGACCGGCACCGCACACAAATCCGATGTGCCGGTCATCGACGTCACGGAACAGATGCCGGCCGACAGCAAAAGCCTGATCTCATGGATCGCGCAGCTCATCAAGCAAATGAATGAGGCGGTTTCCTCCAAAGATGATGCGACATCATCAGATTCGGACGTCTCTCCCTCTGAATCGAATGGCGAGCAGCCGTCGAGCGACAATCCCGACTCCGATTCCGACGCCGCAACGCCGGACAACACAGGGCAGACGGATCGCGGTAAATAAAGCCACGGCCATCCTCCCTCCCCGATTCGCCGATGTCGAGCAATTCCCCGACATCGGCGAATTCTTTTTCCCAGCAACAGTTACGATCCAGGCGGATTCATCATGAGACTTTTCATCGTCCATGCATGCTTCTTATTGAGAATGATTGTCAACACCGTTTGTGAGAATACTATCGTTGACTTATCAAGGGAGCGAGCCATGCACGACAAGGCATCATTCTGTATCGAATTCGACGACGCAGGGGTCTCACGCGGCGGACACATCATCTGGCAGCATGGCACCTTCCGTATCCCGCAAGGCTCGGTGACAGCCATCGTCGGCACCAACGGAACCGGGAAAACCACCATGATGAAAGCCGAACTCGGATTGATTCCCATCGCCCACGGCGGCATAACCGTACTCGGCAAGCCGGCCGGCGCCATGAATCACCGTATAGGGTATGTGCCGCAGAGCTACGCATCCGACATCGAATCGAACATCACCGCCGAACAGTCGGTGCTGCTTGGCCTGACCGGGGCAAGGTTCGGCATTCATCCCATCACCCGCCTGCAAAAAGACAAAGTACGCAATGCGCTGGAATTCGTCGACATGCAGGACAAGGCGAGATACCGGCTGTCGGAGCTCTCGGGAGGCCTGCGGCAACGCGTCGCCATCGCGCAGGCGCTGGTGTCGGACCCCCAACTGCTCATGTTGGATGAACCGCTCGCCAATCTTGATCTGGCCAGCCAACGTGCCACGGTGCACGTGCTCGCCAAACTCAACCGAGAACTCGGCATGTCCATTCAAGTAGTGGCGCACGATTTGAACATGCTTCTGCCGATTCTCACCGGTGCCGTATATCTGCTCGACGGGCATCCGCATTATGCGAAGATGAACGAGGTGCTGGATTCGAAGCTGCTCACCCATCTATATGGCACCACGGTGCAGGTGGTCACCACTCCCCAAGGAGATATGTTCGTCACTCCAAGCGAGGATGAGCCTGATGACATTGACGTCGACGCCCACGCGCCGGAGGAAATCGCAAGATTCCACCGACACAACCGCATTTCGCAGGAGGCATGATCATGAACGAAACCGCTTTCTCCTTCGATCCGGATTGGATGGGCACGCTGACCGCGCCATTCATGACAAACGCTTTCCTCGCCGGCCTGTGCATCGCCTTGGCCGCTGGAGTGATGGGTTACTTCACCATCGCCCGTCATTCCACGTTCGCCGCGCATGCGCTGGCGCACATCGGGCTGCCAGGAGCGACCGGAGCCGTGCTGTTGAGTCTGCCGGTCAGTGCCGGTCTCGGCGTGTTCGCTCTCGGCGGAGCATTGGTGATCGGCGCATTGGGCAAAAAGGCATCGCAACGCGAAATCGCCACAGGAACCGTATTGGCGTTCGCCACAGGCATGGGTCTGTTTTTCGCACGCTTGTCCAGTTCCGCCTCGCAGCAGATGCAATCGATTCTTTTCGGCTCCATCCTGACAATCACGGACGGGCAGATCGTCGGGTTTGCGGTTTTCGACGTGTTGTTGCTGGCCGTTTTGGCCGTTATCTATCGACCGCTGCTGTTCAGCTCGCTTGATGAACAGGTGGCGCAGGCAAAAGGCGTGCCGGTGAATCTCATGAACATCTGCTTCATGGCCATTATGGCCGGTGTGATCACCATCGCGGTGCCCGCCGTGGGCACGTTGCTGATATTCGCTCTTGTGGTCACGCCCGCCGCGACTGCGAACATCATCTCACGGTCCCCATTCGCCGCGATGGTCGTCTCCACCGTGATCTGTTTGATCTCCATTTGGGGTGGACTGTTGGTTTCCGCCATGTTCCCCGCTCCCCCGAGCTTCATCATCGTGACGATTTCCACACTGTTCTGGATTGTCGCCAAAATAATCGAATCGGCACGCCGCAGGTAGCGAAAGTATCAGCCGATCGGTTCCACCAAGGCGCTGGCGATGGCCGCGATGCCCTCGCCCGAACCGGTGAATCCCATGCCGTCGGTAGTGGTGGCCGTCAGCGACACTTCACAGCCGATGGCATGGCTCAACGCCTGTTGCGCCTCGTCACGGCGCTTGCCGATTTTCGGACGATTGGCCACGACGACCACGCTTGCGCTCACCGGCCTCATGCCATGCGCACGCAAATACGCAACCGTCGCGCGGAGCATCTCGTCGCCGTGTTTGCCGGCACCGGCGGAATCGGAACCGACTCCGAAAAGCATGCCTATATCACCCAATCCGGCTGCGGAAAGCAACGCGTCAATCAACGCATGGGCTGCGACATCACCGTCCGAATCGCCTTCGATGCCGTCACCATCCCAACGCAAACAGGCAAGCCATAACGGCTTGCCTGCATCATGGGACGCGAATCGATGGGCGTCAAATCCCTGACCGATACGCATGGAAATTCCCTTACTTCTTCTTGGACTTCTTGTTCTCCGCCTCGACGCGCGCCAAAGTGTCCATGGCCGCCTCTTCAGGAGCTTCGGTGTGATGATCCTCGTCGCCAGGGCGCGGCGGTTCATAACCAAGGTTCACGTCAAGCAGACGCTGGGCCTCATTCTCATCAAGATGCTCCGACAACGCGATCTCGGAAGTCAGGATGCTGCGAGCCTTGGTGAGCATGCGCTTCTCACCGGCGGACAGCCCATGCTCGTCGACATCACGCTGGGCGAGGTCTCGCACGACTTCGGCGATTTTATTCACATCGCCGGTGGCGATCTTCTCGACGTTCAGCTTGTACCGGCGGGACCAGTTCATTTCCTTTTCGATGATCGGAGTACGCAGAATCTCGAAGACCTTCGCGACCTCCTTGGCGCCGACGATGTCTCGGACACCCACTTTCTTGGCGTTCTCCACCGGAACATTGATGACCAGCCCGTCGGACGACAGCACCGACAGCTGCAGATATTCTCGGGTCACACCCTTGACCGTTCGCTCGGTGATGGCCTCCACCTTCGCTGCGCCGTGACGCGGATAGACGACCATGTCGCCGACCTTGTAACCCATGAATCCTCCGTGAAAAGCTTACACAAAACCCGAATTATTGTGCCATCAGGGTTGGACTTGCCTAAAAATCCGCCAAAAAACCAAAAAAAGACGCGACACGGGCCAATTTTCAAGCATTTCATGCTTACACTTTTCCCATGGCTACAGAATCCAAGATCAAAGAAGATAGCGTTGCCGTTCCTGTTGCACAGGGCGACCTGGATGCAGTAAGCAACGGTACGTTCTACAATCCACACGAGGTGCTCGGCGGGCATCTCGGTCCCGACGAGCATGAGGATGTCGTCACGATCCGCGTGCTTCGTCCGTTGGCGAAATCCGTGACGATCATCACCGAAAATGCCCGAACCCAGGCGGTGCATGAACACAATGGCGTTTTCATGGCACTCATTCCGGCCATCAAGACCGATGACGGCTTCGGCGTGCCCGATTATCGCATCAGCACCGAATATGAAGACGGTTCCACCGTGGTGTCCGACGACCCGTACCGTTATCTGCCCACCATCGGCGATTTGGACATGTACCTGTTTGGCGAGGGACGCCATGAGCGCCTTTGGGAGGCTTTGGGAGCGCGCGTGCTGCGCTATGACGATCCGTTGGGCTCCAATGACGGCGTCAAGGGCGAACAGCTGGCGGGCACCGCATTCACCGTGTGGGCTCCGAATGCCCATGCGGTACGTGTGGTGGGAGATTTCAACGGCTGGAACGGACGCACCCACGCCATGCGTGAACTGGGCTCCTCTGGAGTCTGGGAGCTGTTCATTCCTGGTGTCGGAACGGGAACGATTTACAAGTACGAGATCCTCAACGCCAACAACGAATGGGTCATGAAGGCCGATCCGATGGAGCGTTCGCATGAGATTCCGCCGCGCACCGGTTCCATCGTCGTCGACTCCGTCCATGCGTGGCATGACGAGAACTGGATGGACCAGCGAGCCAAGACCGACCCGCACAACGGTCCGGTCAGCATCTACGAGGTCCATGCCTCTAGCTGGCGCAAGGATGTGAAGAACTATCGCGAACTGGCCGACAAGCTGGTCCCCTACGTCCAGAAGGAAGGTTTCACCCATGTGGAATTCATGCCGCTGGCCGAGCATCCCTTCTCCGGCTCGTGGGGTTATCAGGTAACCGGCTATTACGCGATTGATTCGCGCCTTGGCGGCCCTGACGACTTCAAGTATCTCGTCGAGAAGATGCACGAGGCCGGCATCGGCGTGATCATGGACTGGGTTCCGGCGCATTTCCCGAAGGACGCGTTCGCCCTTGGCAGATTCGATGGCACGCCTCTGTACGAGGATCCGGACCCGACCCGTGGCGAGCATCCGGATTGGGGCACCTACGTGTTCAATTTCGGACGCCGCGAAGTGCGCAACTTCCTGGTGGCCAACGCCTGCTTCTGGCTGGACGAGTACCATATCGACGCGCTGCGCGTGGACGCGGTCTCCTCGATGCTGTACTTGGATTACAGCCGCAAGCCGGGCCAGTGGCATCCGAACATCTACGGTGGACGAGAAAACCTCGAGGCCATCGACTTCCTCAAGGAAGCCACGGCGACCGCGTACAAGAACAATCCGGGCATCATGATGATCGCCGAGGAATCCACCGCGTATCCCGGCATCACCGCACCGACCGATGCCGGCGGTTTGGGCTTCGGCCTCAAGTGGAACATGGGTTGGATGCACGACACCCTGCAGTATCTGCACGAGGAGCCGATCAACCGTAAGTGGCACCACAACGAGATCACCTTCTCCATGGTGTACGCATACTCGGAGCATTATGTGCTGCCGATCAGCCACGACGAGGTCGTGTACGGCAAGGGCTCGCTGTTCGGCAAGATGCCGGGCGATGACTGGCAGCGCTATGCCGGCGTGCGCGCGCTGTTCGCCTATCAGTGGGCCCATCCGGGCAAGAAGCTCTCCTTCATGGGCAATGAGGTGGCGCAGTACGGCGAATGGGATCATGACGGTTCGGTGGATTGGGATGTGCTCAATTGGCCTGACCACCGTGGCGTGCAGAAGCTCGTCGCCGACCTGAACACCCTGTACAAGGCGTCTCCCGCATTGTGGAGCCAGGACTTCGATCCTGCCGGATTCCAATGGCTGACCAGCGATGACGCCGACCATAACACGCTCAGCTTCGTGCGTATCGGCAAGGATGGCGAGCAGATGGTCGTTGTCGTGAACTTCTCGGGCGAGGCATGGGAGGATTACCAGGTTCCGCTCACCAAGGGTGGCAAGTGGACCGAAGTGCTGACCACGGACGATAAGAAGTACGGCGGTTCCGATATTCACAACGGCACCTTCAAGGCGGTCAAGGGTGAGTATCATTCCCGTGATTGGTCCGCGAAAATCACCGTTCCGGCACTGGGAGCAGTATTCTTGAAGCCGGAACTCTGAGAAAGGCGGAACGCTATGCTCAATTCATCAGCACAATCCACAGTAATTCCACGTACCGTTCTGGTGGTCGAGGATGAACCGACCTTGGCCACCGCCATCGCGCAGCGCATCACTGCGGAGGGTTGGACCGCGCGCGTGGCTTCCGACGGCGCCAGCGCCGTCCAGGCCGCTTCCACGCTCCGTCCGGATCTGGTCATCATGGATATCATGCTGCCCGTGATGGATGGTCTTGAGGCCACCAAGCGCATCGTGGCTGAACGTCCTGTGCCTGTGCTGATTCTGACGGCGCGAGACGACGAGGCCGACAAGGTCATCGGTCTTGGTGCCGGAGCCGACGATTACATGACCAAGCCGTTCTCCATGCGCGAGCTCATCGCCCGGTGCAAGGCGCTGCTTCGTCGTGTGGACAGGGCGAAGGTCATCGCCAAGAACTCCGAAAACGAGAAACTGCTTGATTTCGGCTCTCTGGTCATCGATCCGGCCCAGCGTATCGTCACCGTCAATGGGGAGCAGGTGCATTTGACCCCAACGGAATTTGATTTGCTGGCCACTTTGGCCCGCAAACCGAAGTCCGTGCTCACTCGCGAGAAGCTGCTCGAGGAAGTGTGGGATTGGGTGGATGCGTCCGGCACCCGTACTGTGGATTCGCATGTCAAGGCGCTACGTCACAAGCTGGGTTCGAAGACCATTCGAACCGTGCATGGCGTAGGCTACGCGTTCGAACCGCCGGAAGAATAGTATGATGCGCTAAGATCCGGAAGAATAGTATGATGCGCTAAGATTTGGTGGTATGCGTACCACTGATTCAAAACCAGGGCGTTCGGTCAATCCGTTGGATACCGAACGCCCTATTGGTTTGTTCTCTTCGCTCAAAATGGAATTGAGCGTGCTGATCACCATTTCCACCATCATCGCGTTCATCATGGCTTGGTTCCTGCTCAAAGTCGGATTGAGCCTGTGGATAGCCATGCCGATCACCCTTGCCGTGGCTTTGGGCATCACCTATTTCTTCTCTAGGGGACTCACCTCTCCCCTGCGCGAGATGCGGGATGCCGCGGAGGCTATGGCGGACGGCGACTACACCGTCCGGGTGCATGTCGATGCCAACAGCCGCGACGAGGTCGGACAGCTGGCTTTGTCTTTCAATGAGATGGCGGAGGAACTGCAGCATGCCGACCAGATGAGACGGGACATGGTGGCCAATGTGAGCCACGAGCTACGTACGCCTGTATCCGCGTTGCAGGCCATGGTCGAGAACATGGCCGACGGCGTTGTGGAACCGACCCCATCGAATCTGGAAAGCATTCTCAACCAAACGCACCGTTTGTCGGATCTGATCGCGTTTCTGCTTGATTTGTCCCGCATGGAAGCCGGTGCGGCGAGCCTGCAGATCGATAAATTCAATTTCGCGGATTTCATCGACGAAACCGTGGAACCGTTGGAAATCGCCGATGCCGGGCATGCCCACAATATCGAAATCCACGTGCCCGACGACATCGAAATGGAAGGCGATCAGGATCGTCTGCGCCAGTTGTTCACCAATATCATCGCCAATGCGCTCAAACACTCCGCAGACAATACCGCGGTGCTCATCGAAGCGCATGAAAACAAGGATTTCGGCACGATTGTGACGAATGTCGTCAACTTCGGCTCGCAGATTCCCCAAGAAGCGCGGTCCGATATCTTCCGTCGATTCGTCAAAGGCAAGACGGGACCGGGTACCGAATCGGGAGGAACCGGTCTTGGACTGTCAATCGCCCGATGGGCGGCGCAATTGCATGGCGGCACGGTACGAGTGGTGGATGATCCGCGCGGCGCCGATTTCGAAATCACTTTGCCGAAATATCACATTTCCGATGACGAGTGACGATTTACGCCGCCAAAGGTCTGCCGGCCGGAGTGTGTGCCAACGCCAGCACGGTAATGACCAAAGCTCCCTGTGAAGTTAGAGCGTCAACACAACGACGCATGGTGGCTCCAGAGGTGACGATGTCATCCACCAGAATCACCGCCTTGTTTTGAAGGGTGACGCCCGGACGAACCATGACATGCCCCTTAAGGCGTTGCGCCCTCTGTTCCGTGCCCTTGGTCTCGACGGATTTGCCTTTGATTCCTTTGTTCGTCAACGCATCGCATACCTGTACGCGGAAACCTGTCCGGCACCGTAGAAACGCCGACAACCGTTTTGCCAGCGGCATCATGTGCCGTCGTCCGCGCTGACGCATGGAAGCAATCGACGACGGCGCGGGAACGACCAGTATGGTATCGCAGATCTCACGAACGCCATCCATGGCATCAATCACACCGGCGCGTTCCGCAAGCCTGCACAACGCATCCGAGAACGGACGGTCGCATTCCTCGTCTCCGTGGTCTTTCCATGCCAGAATCGACTGTCTGGCGGCACCCCGATACCATCCGCACGCGAACCATCGACCCATCTCAGCCGTTTCCAATGGCTGGGACAGTTCGCAGTCGAATGACGCAAGACAGGCATCGCACAACACGTCATCAGGCTTGTCGCATCCCGCACAGCCTCGTGGGAACAACAGATTCGCCATATGCGCGAATGAGCCCGCCATCAGATTCACACCGGCTCCGTCATCGGGACAATCTGGCGATAATCTCGCCGCATAATTTCACGGTATCCGCGGGACCGTTCACTTTGACAGCCCTTGTGCCGGCCTTCGCCGCGGGATAATCATTGCCGTTGGGTTCCATCCGGTCTCCGATGAACACGATCTGACCGACCTCGATATCGAGAATATCCGCGAGTTCACGGACGGCGAACGACTTATCGACGCCACGCTGTGAGATATCAACACTGCTGGAGCCTCCAGGTCTTACTTCAAGATTCGGTAGTTCGGCAGCAACCGCACAGGCCAATCGGTTCTTCTTCTCGTTGGTGGGGTCCCATGCCTCCTTGGCCTCGACGGGGGCAAGCTGCCCCAATGCGGAAAAGGTGATCTGACTGCCTCTGTCCTCGATGCGCTCGCCCCAGACATGAGTGGCCCAAATGCCCTGCTCACGAGCATTCCGTTCCAGCGATTCCTTCGCCTTGGCACGGTCCTCGTCGCTTAGATCGTGGGAGAACACTTTCCCCCACCGTTGCCCGTCCCACCGGTAGTAGCGGGTTCCGCTGGTCGGCATGAGGTGAAGTTTCGACTTGTCGGCATGGTCGGACAGCCTGTCCACCACCTGACTTTGCAGCAACGAGTATTTGCCGCCGGTGATCACCGCGACGTCAATCAATGATGTCAATGCAGAGAAGCATTCGGCCATGTCCGCTTTCATAGGTTTCTTGGACCGCGCCAACGTGTTGTCGAGGTCAAACCCAATCAGCCGCGCGCCTTCGCACAACATGTTGACATCAACGATGTTCCAATAAGGTACGGAAATATCCGCCATGATCATTTCTCCCCTTGTCGAGCAGCCCATACCATGGTATCGCATGTTTCGAATAAGCCCTGATAAGGTAGAAACCATGCAACAGATGCCTTGGGAGACCCCGATATACCGCAACCGCCATGGACGTGGCACGCGTACGCCCATGTTTGGTACCAGACTGCCCCGGTACCGTACCAGAAGCGGTATGTTCGACGATATGCTGGTGGCGCAAATCCGCAGACTCAACGGGGCATGGCCTGAACTCATAGCTCCGGTCCAATTCGCTGTGGAGGATGTTCCGCCATCCGATCCCGCGCCTTGGGAGGACGTTCCGCATCTTGGATCGCAGTCATTCCCCGCCGGACACGGCATTCCACCCCGTATCGTGCTGTACCGCATGCCGCTGCAATCGCATGCCCGTAACCGTATGGACCTGCAATTCGCAATCAGGGACGAGGTGGTCTCACGTCTGGCGGAAATCTACGGACGCCGTCCGGAAGAAATAGATCCTGATTGGGGCATGTGACTTTCAACGGACAACAGTCATATCCTGATTCGCCCAGATCGCTCTCTGGCCTCCTTCAAATCGACGGCGCCGATGATGGCAAGTCCGGCGAGTTTCGCACCGGACATCTTTCTGTCCGACACGAAGATTCCAGACCACGGCGGGCGGGATCAACTTCAAACGGATGGCGGCGACATCGCCATCATTAATATCGATGCGCACCGACGTCGAAGCCGAGGGACGGATGGCGATTTCACGCCTGTCCACTGTTTGCCGTCCGTGTCGTAAGCCGTGCCATGTCGCTGTCCGATCCTCATCCGCGGTGTTGACGAAACCGTCGCGGTGGATTGGTCAGGAACCGCGATGGCGGAGATCTTCGCCGGAGCGGACGCATTGACTAGGGCGAAATCGGATTGTCCATCGGGGCCATCGTCTGAAATCTTCGCCGTGGCAGACACCGGTTCGGAAGCGGCTATGGCGATGCCGGTAGCGGATTTTGGAACGTCTCCAAGATCGATGGCGGACGCGCGGTTCGCCTTCAGCTCCTGCTGATTGGTCTGCTGCGCCCCCTTGGAGTCAATCCAGGATACGGTGACATCCGTTTTGCGGGACGTATACAGGTACAGTGTCGCATGGTCTCCGCCATTCAAGCCGTAGAGGGCCAGAGATTTCGCGAAAGCGTTATTCGGAAGCGCATAATCCGATCCCTTTGGGGTCAATCCGTCCATGGAGACGGTGCGGACGATTGCGGCCACAGGAGTGTCAGTTCCAGTCACCGTGGCATACAGCGCGTCTTGGCCGGAAGCAGCTGCGGAAAGATTCAGTACCGTTTCCTTGCCTGAGGCCACGGTCAGCGTCGATCCGGTGGAGAGCGCCAGCGCGCCGGATTTGTCGGAGCCCCAGATTCTGATGGTCACCGATGTGTCCTTGGCGGAGGGATTGGCCACAACAAGCTGTTGCGTCAAGCCGGTCTTCGTACCGGAAAGCAGGAACGCCTGTTTCAGCGCCGGCACGACGCAGGAGGCTGCTGATACGCCCTTCAAATCACCGTCCGTGGCCCATGACATCACTGAGGAAACCGCGCCGGTACCGTTCGAAGCCGTCAGCAGACGCGTGTCTTGCAATCGAGAGCCGTCATCGACATTGCCGGAAGCCACAAAGATGTCATCGGACGAGTCGTCTTTTTTGTCCAGCATCGACACGGATGCCGTCATGTCGGCTCCCATCGAGGCGACGGATGAAT
>VOFL01000007.1_pt1 | contig 26555 bp, 40 predicted proteins | sample 5384111 | NCBI WGS metagenome assembly VOFL01 (sample SAMN12384731, study PRJNA508395) | synthetic metagenome | isolation source: mock microbial community "Gut Microbiome Whole cell Mix" consisting of 8.3%...
CTTCGTTCAGTTACGTATTGCTGGAACATACAAGAACAGTTTGTTCTTGGAAATAAAGAAAACTAAAGTGTTTAGCGCAGAAAAGGAAGACACAATTAGAAAGTTTATGCAGCTAGGTTTTGAAGAGCCAGCATGAATAAGGCTTAACCTTGAGAGGTATTCTTATGACAAAAATAAGTTATTTCATTTAACAGATAAGTCCAATATCAATAGCATTAGAAAACACGGTTTAGTAGAGATAAAAGCAAAGGATCTTTTAAAAGAAGAGACAGGAACAGACCATACGCTCTTTAATCAGCAAACCTATTCTATTCTAAATACTTACGGGTGGAAAGGCTACGATCTTAGATGTGCTACTTTTATGTTTGAAGAAGATAGTTGTCTTGGCTATGAATTGCTGCAGCTAATGAATGACGATCCATATATTTTAGAAATAGAGATAGACCGTTTAAATAAAGATAAATTATTTGTGTTTAATACGGAAATTGCTAGCCATTTGCTAAATTATTCGAAACAAGATCAACACAGGCTAGCTAAGTTTTATTGGAATACAGCAATTCCATACAACACTTATGTACAAAACAAGGACAAAGTAAATGACGCTTTTCAATTAGGCAATATCATGTATCAAGCAGAATATGTTTATTTCGGTGAAATTTCACCAAAATATATAAAAATTATGAAAGAGGTAAGAAATATGACAGCGGAAGTGATTAAAAAAGTTTTAGGAATTTGTAGATGAAGAAGGGCAATTTGACATTGATAAAGCTTCGGAAGCATTAGAAGAGTTGATTAAAGAAAGCTTAGGTGATTCTACGGAATCAGATAAAGAGGATAAGAAAGAAGATAAACCTGATCCATTTAAAAAATCATGTCTAAATATGATAAATAAGGGTGCTATTATAATGATAGAAATTAACTACGATTTTCCGGGAAAAGTTGAGCTTATTTCCGAGCTAAAAGAAATTTTAGCGGGTAGATAAAGTGATTAATGATTTAGAACAGGAAAAATCTGTCTTAGAAAGAGTTAGAAACGCTAGAAAATACGAAAACTTTTACGGTAGATAGTCTTAGAGAAAACCTGAAATAAACAGGCTTTTAACTGAAAATAATCATTTACTAACACAAATGAAGAAAGAACGCGAGGAGCTACAGCAATCTTGTTTACTCATTTTCCTAATAAAGTAGGAGATATTGACTCTCAATACAGACAAGCAATTGAAAAACAACTAGAGCCCGTGGAACAAGAAATAGCACTTTTGCTTAAACAATTAAATGAAAAGGCTATGTTTATAAAATCAGTTAAAGTAAAGCTAATGCAATCTATAATCGTGAGGTAGTAGACGAAGGAAATAAAATCATCAGGTTACTCGCCATAACAGAAGTGTAATAGGCATTTCAAGCTATGTTTCAGCTCTAATCTAGTAGAAAGAGCTATGAAATTTGATCGTGGGCAAAAATCATAATACGGGGAAGTATAAGTGAAAACTGGAACAGTTAAAAGTTTTAATCATAAAGAGGATATGGCTTTATTATTGCCGAAGATGGATCAGAGATTTTGTACATCAAACAGGTATTTGTATGCCAGGCTTTAGAAAATTGCTTGAAGGCCAAGCAGTGGAGTACCGGCAGAATACGCAAGGCGAACAAAAGCGGCAAATGAAACTGCAATTGAATAGAGTGTAAAAAGAAGGCGGATAGTGGGCTACCTTTTTATACCTAAAATATAAAAAAACACAATAATTAAAAATTATTACAAATTATTTTGCTGGTTCTCTAGTGACTTTATTATTGCTCGTTTGTTTGAGGGAAGAAAAGATTTTTATCAGTGAAGTCTTTTCTGATATAATTAAAATAAAAACCAAAGAGGTCAGTAACTATGAAAATAGAACTAAATAATCGATCAGCAGTTGTTGCGAGTGTCCTATTCGTTCTTTTGAATATACTTGTATGGATTAAGTACCTCTTTTCTACAATCCCTATCATGGTGCCTTTGATTTGTTGTGGACGTTACCAATTGGCTTGATAGGAGCTATTCTAGTATGTACATAAAGCACTTAGGGTTAAAACTTATATTGCTTGTCGCTAATCTTTTAAGTGCTTTTAGTTTTTAGTTCCTTGGATATTATTTATTTTGGCAATGTCTTTAGGATAAAAAAGTGAGATTGGAGGTTTTTATGTTACCTATAGGGATAGATTTTGGCACAAAAGATGCTATTCTAGCATCAGCTGTGTTAGTAATTCTAGGGATGACAGTTATTTTCTTTGGTCGGTAGGGGAGTTTGTTATTACAGAGGCAATGATTATTCTAGCTTTTCATGCAGGCGGGAAAAAACAGGATAAGCGTATAGAAGACAAGTATAAGAGAATGAAAAGGGATTAACTTATGAATTGGGGAAGAATAAGGGCATTATCGTCGAAGGTTCCTGATGAACTTTGGTATTCTATAATTCTATTGTTTACTGTACCAATGGAAGGGTTCCTAGTTATATTCGTTTTATCCCAGTAATTGGCATAGTGTGCAGTCTTTTAGCTTATAAATTTTCCCAAAAAAAAGATTTATTAGTGATAATCAGTCAGTTGGCAATATTAATATTTACATTTATAGCTTTATTCTATGTACGAAGTTTATTCTGGACTATTCTGTTAACAGCATGGGTAGTAATTGAATTAGGAACTTTATTAGCTTATATTAAAAATAAACTTTTGGAGAGCAAACAATGAAAAAAATTATCGATAAAATAGTATGCATCTATCGATCTAACACTTTATGTCAAGTATTACTACCAATAATATTGATTATTTTGATTAATCTAGTGTGGGACTTATTCGATGGTCATTATTCTATCAGTAGTTACATCGTATGGTTGGTACTGATAGGCGTGTATTTGATGTATTACGTAATGACAATAAAATTAAAATTAAGGTTAAGATATCAGTGGTTAGTCAGTGTGATAGTTTTGTTTTCATATTTTTCAATTTCAGGTTATATAGATGGGGTACCGCTGACTGGACAAGTTACCTCATTTATTTTTTATCAGTATAGGTATATCAGGTATAACTATTCTTTTCCCGTTGGGTTTAAAAACAGTAAACGTAATATGTAACTATTGGCGTGATGGATTAAAAAAGGTCTGTGCTTTGGTCTGTGCTTTTGATCAAAACTATGTGTATTTAACTAATTATGTTTTGTTGCAAATTCCTATTGTATCAAGTAAAATGGGGCTATTCGTGCTTAATAATATCCACTCAAGGAAGCACGTTGTTTCATTAATAAATTGAATATTTTACGAACATTGTAAAATATTTAGATTTTAGGAGGACGGAACATGAAAGAAAAAATAAGTTCATATTTTGAACTTGAACAATTGAATACGAATATGAAACGAGAAATGTTAGCTGGTTTCACCACGTTTATCTCAATGGCGTATATTTTGTTCGTTAATCCAACCGTACTTGGTGCTTCTGGCATGGACGAAGGCGCTGTTTTTACTGCCACCGCTTTAGCGAGTGCCTTAGGTTGTATTTTAATGGGTGTGTTGGCGAAATATCCGATTGCGACAGCACCAGCTTTAGGAATTAATGCATTCTTTGCTTATTCAGTCTCTGTTGGTATGGGGATTCCTTGGCAAACGACATTAGCGGGCGTTTTGTGGCTTCATTGATATTTATTTTAATTACAATTTTAAATTACGCGAGCTAATTATTGATGCAATTCCTGCAGACTTGAAATTTGCCATTTCAGGTGGGATCGGGTTGTTTATTGCTTTTCTTGGTTTAAGCCAAGGTGGCTTAGTGGCTAATGATGCGACACTCGTTGGCTTAGGACCTTTGAATGTTGGTTCAACGTGGGTTACCATTGTCGGCTTAGTCGTAACTGCAATTTTGTTAGTTCGTCGAGTACCGGGTGGTATTTTTATTGGGATGGCGATTTCAACGATTGTTGGTTTAGCGACAGGCGTTATTCAATGCCTGATAAGATTATTTCAAGCGCGCCAAGTTTAGAACCAACATTTTTAGTGGCGTTAGGACATGTGAAAGATATCAATACGATTCAAATGTGGGTCGTGGTTTTAACGTTCCTATTAGTAACATTCTTTGATACGGCTGGTACGTTGGTGGGCTTAGCCAATCAAGCAGGTTTTATGAAGGACAATAAAATGCCGCGTGTGGGGAAAGCTTTAGCCGCTGATTCAACAGCGATGTTAGCTGGTTCTCTATTAGGGACATCGCCAGTTGGCGCATATGTCGAATCATCTGCGGGGATTGCTGTGGGTGGTCGTTCAGGAATCACAGCTATTACAACCGGGATTTTATTTATTTTCAGTTTGCTATTTTCTCCTTTGTTAGCAGTTGTCACTTCGCAAGTTACAGCACCAGCGTTGATTATTGTTGGTGTTTTGATGGCACAATCCTTAAGCAAAATTAAATGGAACGAGATGGAAATTGCGATTCCTTCCTTCTTAATCTTGTTAGGAATGCCATTGACATACAGCATTTCAGATGGGATTGCCAGGCTTTATCTTCTATCAATTACAATGATTGCGGCAAAACGTGGGAAAGAAGTTTCGCCAATTATGTATGGCTTGTTCTTTGTTTTTGTCAGTTCATGTGGATCCTGAATGCGCAATAAGCAAGAGAGAAAGTTATCAAATAGTTGATTCATAAGACAATGAACTTATGAATCAACTATTTTTTTCGACTAAGCACTAGAAAAACGCCCCTTATTTGATGTATAATTTGCAAAGACATTGACCTGTGAAGATACAGGAACAGAGAGGAATTAATTGAGTGAAGTATACAGAAATTATGGTTCGCTATGGCGAATTATCAACTAAAGGAAAAAATCGTAAAACGTTTATCATGCAGTTAGCACAAAATGTGAAACGTGCGTTAGCTGATTTTCCAGCATTGAAAATCCATGCAGATCGAGACAGAATGCATATTTTATTAAATGGGAAGATAGTGAAGAAGTGATTCCGAAACTAAGTAAAGTGTTTGGAATTCAAAATTTTTCGCCAAGTATTCGTATTGAAAAAGAAATGCCAGCGATTCGTGCAATGGTTCAAGAGGTTGTTCGGGAAGTTTATACGCCAGGTAAGACGTTTAAAATTACTGCTAAACGCTCGGACCATTCATTTGAACTTGATTCAAATGGCTTGAATCAAGAATTAGGTGGGGCCGTTATTGAAGCCATTCCGGAAATTCAAGTACAAATGAAAAAGCCTGATATTAACTTAGAATTGAAATTCGTAAAGATGCGGCGTATTTATCTTATGAAACGATTCGCGGTGCGGGTGGATTGCCAGTGGGCACCAGTGGTCGTGGTATGTTGATGTTGTCAGGAGGCATTGATTCACCAGTTGCTGGTTATTTAGCTATGAAACGTGGCGTGGAAGTGGAAGCTGTCCATTTTGCTAGTCCGCCTTATACAAGTGAACAAGCGTTACAAAAGGCTAAAGATTAGCTGAAAAATTAGTCCCTTATGTAGGAACTATTCAATTTATTGAAGTGCCCTTTACAGAAATTCAAGAAGAAATAAAACGAGTTGTTCCCCAAGGCTGTAATGACCATTACACGACGTTTAATGTTACGCTTAACAGATGCAATTCGTGAAATGCGGAAAGGTTTAGTCATTATTAATGGTGAATCGTTAGCACAAGTGGCTTCGCAAACACTTCAAAGTATGGTAGCAATTAATGAGGTTACCTCAACACCGATAATTCGACCCGTTGTTTCAATGGATAAGACAGAAATTATCGAAATTGCCGAAAAAATTGACACGTTTGAATTAGCCATCCAACCCTTCGAAGATTGTTGTACAATTTTTGCGCCACCGCAACCGAAAACACGACCTCGCTTGGATAAAGCGCAAGAGTATGAAGCGCGCTTAGACTTGGAAGGTTTAATGGCTCGGGCCTTAGAAGGACTCAAAATTACAGAGATTTCAGCAGAAACAGCGAAAGATAAACAAGAAGACGAATTTGCAGATTTCCTATAAGAAATAAATACAGTGACGGTCGCTTAGACGTCACTGTATTTATTATACTATTCACAAACAAGTTGCTCGGAGGGGAACCGTGATAAACTTAATATGTGAAGTAGGGAACAAGGAGGGCAGAGGATGGAGAAAAATGCCTAAAGCAACGGCAAAACGTTTGCCGGTTTATTTACGTTATTTAAAAATGTTAGGGGATTCTGGTGTTAAACGCATTAAATCACGAGAGTTTAGTGAAATGATCCAGATTCCTTCTGCAACGATTCGGCGTGATTTTTCCCACGTTGGTGAACTGGGTCGAAGCGGTTATGGTTACGATGTGCCGTATTTAATTGAGGTATTCAGTAATATTTTAAATACGCAAGAAGAAAAAAGAATTGCTCTGATTGGTTGTGGCAATTTAGGCAAGGCATTATTAAAAAATAATTTTAGACGCAACGAGAATTTGAATATTGTCTGTGCTTTTGATAATGATTCGGCTTTAGTTGGCACCACGATTAATGGATTATTAGTTCATGATATGTCTGAGTTAGAAGCATTCGTTCGACAAGAAGGGGTCACGGTAGCCATTTCTACAGTACCAAGTCACCATGCTCAAAAAGCCATCGACAAAATTGTACAAGCAGGTGTGACTGCGATTTTAAATTTTGCGCCAGACCGTGTCAGTGTGCCAGCTAACGTTAGTGTGCAATATATTGATTTAACAACGGAACTGCAAACACTGATTTATTTTAATGAAACTTTTCACTAGCAAATAGCCCAAAGCAATAAAATTGTCTTCATAAAAATCCTCTACTATACTTATTATTGAAAGTGGAAAGGAGGATTTCAGAATGAATGTTACAAGAAAGGGCACGTAGAATTGACAGGTGAGCAGCCTAAAGTTGGCACAAAAGCTCCCGTCTTTTCTTTGAAAAATTTAAACAACCAAAAATCAACTTGGCAGATTATAAGGTAAAACGGTTTTAATTAGTGTGGTTCCTGATATCGACACACGTGTTTGTTCACTGCAAACGAAACGTTTCAATCAAGAAGCGGCGAAATTAGACGGTGTTCAGATTATCACGATTTCCAATAACACAGTTGAAGAACAAGCAAATTGGTGTGCCGCTGAGGGTGTCGAAATGGAAATGCTTCATGATACTGAAGACTCATTTGGTGCAGCTTATGGTTTATATTCAGAAATGGGCCGTTTGCACGTGCTATTTTTGTGATTGACCCAGAAGGAACGTTGGTTATGAAAATCGTCTCAGAAGTTTCGTCGGAACGATTATCCAACAAGCGTTAGAATCTGCAAAAAAGTGTAATCCCTCTGGATTACAATTTGATTTGCAGCCTGTGAGGTGTAGCATCCTGTACCGTGAACATCCATCAACAGTTCACCGTCGAATACCGGTAATTCCGGATGATTCTTATAAGGAAGGTAATCTTTGTAAAGCTGGTCGCTGGTTGCACTGACAATTTCTACCGGACCGTTTCCGCGAAGTCCTTTTTCCACTGAACGGACAGAGGCCAGTGTCGGTGATCCGCCGATATCGCCTGTACCGTAATATCTGTATACTGTATTAAGTGGTGTACGGCCTGCCAGTTCTTTCAGTTGTTCGTTTTCTGAAAGGTCTTCGTCGTTCCATCTTCTGCCATAATCATATCCATGTGCCAGCATGATAGACGATCCATCTATTCCTTTCCACAAGCCGATTGTAAACGGATGCTTGCTCTTACCATAGAACGGATGCACGCCAGTCAAGCTTTGTGAAGAGAAACCAATCAGGCCGCAGTGCGAAGCGATAGTAGGCAGTGTCCAACCAAATCCGAAACAGTCGGGCAGGAAGATGTCCGTGCTTTCCACTCCGAATTCTTGTCTGTAATACTGTTGTCCCAGCATAATATTGCGGATGAACGATTCAGTCGAAGGTACCAGAGCGTCCGTTGCATCCCAGCTACTTCCGGAAATGTGCCAGCGGCCTTCCCCGATGTACTTTTCATTTCTTCGTATTGTGCAGGATAGTACTCCTTCATCCAGGCATATTTCACTCCGCCTTCAAAGTTGAATACATAGTTCGGATACTTTTCAGCAGAAACAGGTTCTGGTTGATCGTGTTCCATACATACTCTTTAATGGTAGTCTGTACATCCCAGTTCCACTGAGTGTCCAGATGGGCATCTGCCACCATGTAGGCTTTCGCCTTTTTCTCCTGTTTGTTCCCTTGAGCGTACGAGGCTCCTCCGGACAACAGCAGGGTAGCTGCCAGCATAGCAATGTGTAATTTCATGTTTGCTTAATACATTATTTAATTAATAAATGAGGAATTATACAAAGGTGACCAAATTCGCAGAAAGGAGATGAAAAATACTGTTCAATAAATAGCAGAATCTGTTCAGATGTGCTTTTAGAGCTCTGTGAGGGGGATTGAAATGTTGAAAAGAACAGATTTTGTTGTTTATTGAACGGAAATTATCGTCTTATTAGTTAAAAATAACTTTCCTTTGCAATGTTTCGAAACCGTAAAAGCTATACTATGAAATACATCCCGTCTTATATTCCGAGGATTATTTCCATAACGATGCTTTTATACATTAAAGATTTATAGAACCTGTTTTTTAAATTTATGTACTATGCGTAAAAAAGAACAAATGTTTTGGCTCGCAAGTCGTAGCAGAATGTGGCGCATACCACTTTGTATGGCTGCCTTTTCGCTTTTGCCAAGTGCCTACAGTTTCGCTAGCGCCGAAAACCCGGCAACAGAAACTGTATTGGCAGTGAACTCCGTTCAACAACAACGGACCGTAAAGGGTATAGTTATCGACGCCAATGGCGAAGCGGTAGTGGTGCTAACGTAAAGAGCCGGGGAGTACAACTGGTACCATCACCGATATGAACGGTGAATTCTCGCTGAGTGTCGGCCCTAAAGCTACACTTGAAATCTCATTTATTGGTTACACAACACAAAAAGTAAACGTAGGCGCATCAAACACAGTTAAAGTTATTCTAAAGGAAGACACAAAAGTACTCGATGAAGTCGTTATTACCGGTTTCGGTATGTCACAGAAAAAGGCAACACTGACGGGTGCCGTTGCTGCAATTGCTTCTACTGACATTGAACGTTCCAATGCAACAACAGCATCAGGTGCATTGGTTGGTAAAATAGCAGGTATCAATACCCGTCAGAATGATGGACGTCCGGGTGCTTCTACACAACTACAGATACGTAATATGGGTGCTCCATTGTATGTAATTGACGGTGTTGTATCTGATGATGGACAGTTTAATAACATGGACTTTAACGATATAGAATCTATCTCTATATTGAAAGATGCCTCTGCTGCAATTTATGGTGTGCGCGCTGCCAATGGTGTAGTAGTGGTTACATCAAAGAAAGGACAGCGTAATTCGAAGAATTCCGTATCTATTAATGCTTACTATGGTTGGCAGCATAATTCACGTTATGTTCAGCCAGCTAAGACTAAAGATTATGTGAACGCTTATGTCTCTGCAGAAACTTGGGCTAAAAGGCGGACAATGATCGCAGGTACAACAAAGAGGAATATGCAAAATGGATGGCCGGTACTGAGAAAAACTACCAGGGTTTTGATTGGAGCGACTATATTTGGATTACTGCTCCTCAATCATATATTAGTGCGAATCTTTCAGGAGGTACCGATAAGGCTAATTATTATGTAGCAGTTTCTCATATCGATCAAGAAGCGACTGTACGTGGTTACGGTGGATTCAGACGTACAAATGCCCAGATGAATATTGATATGAATATTTCTGATCGTTTCAAGATTGGTGCTACGATGAATGGACGTATTGAAGATCGTCACCATCCGGGTGTTCCGGTGCGGATGATACATGGTTGCCTCGTTTTGCAACAATGAAGAATCAGCCTACAAAGCGTCCGTATGCCAACGACAATCCTTTATACCCACAACTTGTCTCTGACCAGAAAGAAACAAACTTTGCTCTTTTAAATTATGATACCAGTGGTAAAGTATCTGATGTATGGCGTGTCCTTCAAATGCAAACAACTGCTGAATATGAAATCCTGAAAGGATTGAAGGCTAAAGGTATGTTGGGCTATTATTATGCTTACAATGAACTGGATAATCAGGAATACACATTCAAATTGTATGGATACAATGAAAAAACGGGTGAGTATTATGAAACGGCTGCTATGGATAATCCTTATCGCGAACGTAATCGTGAGAAGGTAGAGGATCAATTGCTAATTTCCAGTTGAACTTTGATCGTAGGTTCGGTAATCATTCTATCAATGCTGTTGCTTCTTTTGAGGCTACACAACGTAAGCGCCCCAAATCATGGGTACATTCAGTTCCGGTTGCCAACGGTATGGATCTGATTCGTTTTAAGGAGATTGTGGAGTATAATGATACTGGTAACAATACGGAAGCTCGTATGGGATGGTTAGGACGTATCAATTATAGTTTTGCTGATCGTTATCTGATCGAATTAATTGGTCGTTGGGATGGTTCTTGGAAATTTAAACCGGAAAATCGTTGGGGATTCTTCCCTTCTGCCTCTTTGGGATGGAGAATCTCTGAAGAAAATTTCTGGAAAGAAAGTAAGATTGCCAACGTGTTTTCTAATTTGAAGATACGTGGTTCATACGGTGTGGTTGGAGATGATAATGTGAGTGATTATGCTGCATTCGATTACCTGCCTGGTTATAAATACAATAACGGTGGTGCTGTATTGGATGGCGATTGGGTTGTTGGAACTGAGACTCGTGGTTTACCTAATAAAACTTTATCATGGATGGAATCTAAGATCCTGGATATTGGTGTAGATATGGGCTTCTTTAATAACCGTTTGAATGCTCAGGTAGACTTCTTCCAGCGTATTCGCGATGGAATTCCTGAATCTCGTTATGACGTGTTGATTCCAAATGAAGCAGGTTTCTCTTTACCAAAAGAAAATTTGAGATCGGACAAACATGTTGGTTTTGATGCAATGGTAAACTGGACCGATCATGTTAGTGATTTCAATTATAGCGTTGGTGCTAATATGACTTATTCACGTTTCTGGGATTGGGAACAATATGATACACGTCATAGCAACTCTTGGGATGTTTATCGTAACAGTATTTGGCATCGTGTTGGTTATGTAAATTGGGGATATGAAGCTGTTGGCCGTTTTACAAGTTGGGAACAGATTGCTACTTATCCGATAGATAACGATAGAAAAGGAAACAAGACAGTTGTTCCGGGTGATATTATGTATAAGGATGTCAACGGTGATGGTGTAATAAACTATATGGATGAGCGTCCAATCGGTTACCGTAGTGATAGTACTCCTACACTCAACTTTGGTATTAATTTGTCGGCAAGCTGGAAAGGTTTTGATTTGGCAATGGACTGGACGGGTTCGGGTATGACATCATGGCAACAGCAATATGAAACGGCTCGTCCGTTCCAGAATGATGGTAACAGTCCGGAAGAGGTATTTAAAGATGCTTGGCATCTGGCAGATATCTGGGATGCAGACAGCCAGTTGATTCCCGGAAAATATCCGTTAATTCGTTTGAATAATGAAGAAACAAGTGCTTATGATAAGAGTACATTCTGGCTGCATAATGTGAAATATATTAAGCTGCGTAATCTGGAGTTTGGTTATACTTTGCCCAAACGGATTGTTGCGAAAGCTGGTATCAGTAATTTGCGTTTATATGTGTCTGGAACCAACCTGTTCTCTATCAGTAATATACCTTTTATGGATCCGGAGTGCATCGATTCAAATGGTTTGGACTATCCGACGATGCGTGTGGTTAACTTAGGTATTAATCTCAAATTTTAAGTAAACAATGAAAAACAGATATTTTTTAATGGCTCTTGCTGCTGCAGGAGTATTATCGTTGAGTAGCTGTAATGGCTTTCTGGATACGAAGCCAAACGACATTATGACACAAGATCAGGTGTATGCTGACCCGGCGTTGGTGAAATCTGTTCTGGCTAACTTTTATGGCCGTATCACTTTTGGACAACGTAATGAAGCAGTAGAAGATTATTTTATGCTGGATGAGGCTATTCATTATGATAACAATAGTGAGGAGAATATTGACAGAAATAAATGGCGTCCTTATGACTATACATTGATTCGTAATTTGAATCAATTCTTACAGGGCATTAAAGGATCTACTGCTGTAGATGAGGAGACTAAGAGACTTTATGAAGGTGAAGTTCGCTATATTCGTGCTTGGACTTATTTTTGTATTGCCCGTGGGTTAGGTGGTATTCCAATTGTAGGAGATGATGTATTTGACTATACCGGTGGTATGGATATTACTACAATTCAGGTTCCCCGCTCTACTGAAGCTGAAACTTATGACTACATTATTAAGGAGTGTCAGGAAGCGGCTGCTATGATGAGTAAGCAGACTAATAAAAATAATTCTCGTGCAAACTATTGGGTAGCAAAAATGTTGGAAGCACGTGCAGCAATTACGGCAGCGTCATTAGCTACATACAATACGGTGGCCGAACATCCTCAATTGAGGACTGCTGGTGGTGAAGTAGGTATACCCGCAGATAAAGCAGAAGGCTATTATCGTACAGCTTTAGCTGCTGCAAAGGAGGTTATCGAAGGAGCTGCAGATGGTACGGCTTCTCCATATAGATTGATGTTAGCTGCTGATAAAACTTCAGAAGCTTTGGCTGATAACTTCTTTAAAGCAGTTTGTGAGAAAAGTGGTAATACTGAAGTTATTTGGACACGAGACTATGCTACTCCTGGCTATGGTCATGAATTTACAAAGAATTGCTTACCTAAAAGTATCGAACAGGATACTGGCAGTGATAGAATGTCTGTATTATTGAATTTGGTTGAGGCTTATGAATCAACAGATGCAACGGAATCAGAACGTGGTAAAGCTGCAAAGTTCGATATAGGTACATTAGATGATCCTAAATTCTTTGATGATCCGATGGATTTGTTTGCAGACCGTGATCCACGTTTGGCGGCTACAGTTCTTTTACCGGGCTCCACTTTTGATGGAAAATTAATAGAATTACAGGCTGGACAACTGAACAAAGTAAATGGTCAATGGGTAGAAAGAACAGGTCGTAGAAATGAAACGGATGCCCAAGGACGATTGATTACTGCCAATAATGGTCCGTTCGGAGGTAATGAACGTGAAATTAACCGTACAGGATTTTTCGTTCGTAAATATCTGGATAAAACTCCTTTGGCCGGTACTCAAGGTACAAAATCAGCTATGTGGAATGTATATTTCCGCATTTCGGAAGCTTACTTGATTGCTGCTGAGGCTTCTTGGGAATTGAGTCGTAATAACAGTGATGTAGAAGCTCTGAAATATATCAATGCCGTTCGTGAACGTGCTGGTATTCAGTCTCTAACTTCTATCGATCACCAGAAAATTATGCATAGTATCAAGTGGAATTTGCATTTGAAGGTCATCGTTGGTGGGATTTGAAACGTTGGATGGAAGCTGATAATATTTGGACTGGAAATGAAAATGATCGTACAGCACAGCGTCTTGGCTTATGGCCTTACCGTGTAGTTGCAGATGGGGATGCTAATAATGGTAAATGGGTATTTGTAGAAAAGAATATGCAGACATTAGATTTATGGCGTAAACCGCTGAAGTGTACTGATGTTCAGTATTATTCAGAAATCGACAATGGTTGGATTAATAATAATCGAAATTGGTTAAAAACCCGTATCAATAATCTAAAATTAGAAGAGACAATGAAAACAATATCAAAGATTTTTCAGTATTGCTGTTAGGAGCGATGATGTTTACCAGTTGTATGAAAGACAACTATGACGCTCCTGAGTCAATGTTGACAGGTCGTGTGATGTATAATGGTGAAGCATTGCAACTTCGTGGCAATGAAGCTGTACAATTACAGCTTTATCAACATGGTTATGCTAAACACGATCCTATTAATGTGTATGTTAATCAAGATGGTATGTATTCTGCTAATTTGTTTGATGGTGAATATCAGATGATAACAAAGAGTGGAAATGGCCCTTGGACTTCTGAAGGGCGTGATACTATCAATGTAACTGTTGCTGGCAATACAGTGCAGGATGTTGAAGTTACTCCTTATTATCTGGTAAGAGATGCACAGATGACCTTAGAAGGTAATAAGGTAAATGCATCTTTTAAAGTAGAAAAAGTTGCAGGTGGAGGAATTGACCGGGTATTTTTCATGTTAAGTACTACTCAGTTTGTGAATGATGCAGAACATAATGTAGACCGTTATGATGAAACTGATAATTTGGATGCTTACGATGAAACAGGTAAATTATACACTTTTGCCACAAGAGACTATACGGATAATAGTATGTTCCAAACTGCTTTGAAAAGAGGCACATTGTTCGGTCGTATTTGCATCTGGCCTAAAGGCTCTGATCAGGGTATTTACTCTAAAGTAATCCGACTGAAATAATTCATATCAATGTTTAATGTGGGGAGGGTGTCGGGTTTCCTGGCACCCTTTCTGTTTAAATAAACTTTTTATTAACTCTTAAAATAATTGTATTATGAACAAAAGTTATTTTATTGGAATATTAATATTTGCAAGTATGACAGATATAATGGCAAATACATCGAAAAATGAAGAAGTAGAGGCTATTGTTTCTAGCATTGAGCAAACGGAATTTAGTGGTTATCAATTAGTTTTGCTTACTGGCGCTGGTAGTGGTATTATTCAATCAGTAGAATTGATCAATAATAAAACAATTAGAGTTTCAGTTATTCGGGGCTCACATGTTAGAATAGACCATCGTGCAAATGGCTTACCTGTTTATACGGAAAACTTCTTTATGGATGATAGTTCCACTTTTGAGTTTGAAGCTACGACCGAAAGTTTTTTGATTGAAGCTGATTATAATGGGGAAAGTTCTAGTAGTGGTACTAAACGATATGAAACAAGAATGTATGACTTAAAGTGGGTTCCTTAAGAGATAATAATGGTTTGTAAATATGACTGTATTTTAAAAATAAATTAATATAAATGAGATACTCCCCTTATTTTGCCTACATTTTAAAAGCTTTAAATAAGGTAATCTTTTTATTGTAATGATATGAAATTCTTTTTATTTTCCCTTTTACTGTTTTTCTTTCTGTGTTCCTTCCATTGCACAGCAGTATTCCAACCCGTTATTAATTACAGCCTTCCCGACCCTACGGTTATCAAGGCAGATGATGGTTATTATTACCTGTACGCAACGGAAAATATCAGAAATCTTCCTATTCACCGATCGAAAGATATGGTAAACTGGAGCTTTGTGGGTACGGCTTTTACCAATGAAACCCGCCCTACATTTGAGCCGAAAGGAAATCTTTGGGCACCGGATATAAATAAAATCGGTGATCGGTATGTGATGTATTACTCCATGTCTGTTTGGGGTGGAGAGTGGACCTGCAGGATTGGTGTGGCTACGGCAGATAAACCTGAGGACCTTTTACCGATCATGGAAAACTGTTCCGGAGTAATGAAATAGGGATTCAGAATTGTATCGATCCTTTCTATATAGAAGATGGTGGTAAGAAATACCTTTTTGGGGAAGTTTTCATGGCATTTATGGAGCAGAACTAAGTGATGACGGGCTCTCCCTGAAAGAAGGAATGAAACCACAGCAGGTGGCAGGCACAGCCTATGAAGGAACTTATATTCACAAACGGGGAGGCTATTACTATTTGTTTGCCTCTATCGGTCGTTGCTGTGAAGGATTAAAGAGTACGTATACCACAGTGGTGGGGCGGTCGAAATACTTATTTGGCCCTTATGTAGATAAAAAAGGGGAATCGATGCTGGAGAATCATCATGAAGTGCTGATTGATAAAAATGAAGCATTCGTGGGTCCCGGGCACAACTCGGAGATCGTAACAGATGATAAAGGAGCGGATTGGGTGTTTTATCACGCTGTCAGTGTGGCCAATCCTGAAGGAAGAGTGTTGATGCTCGACCGTGTAAACTGGAAAAAAGGGTGGCCTGTTGTAGAGGGTGATACACCGTCGTTGCAAGCAAAAGCACCTGTTATCCGGCACAAATAAGGGAGTAAACATCAGTATGCTACCTACTTCTAATGGTATGGATACCTGTATATTACGTCTTATTCCGTAATCTTTATCTTGTCCCGCGTACCCGGGCTGCCGTGCCCGAGTACGTGGATTCATGGCACAGGCACCCGGACTCATGGGCCCGGGTATACAGGACAAGTAAAGATCGCACCATTTCCAACTAATTAATAGAGAAAAACAAAATGGTTCTTCTTCAAATTTGGTGGTAAGCTTTCTTTACTCATGGAATCTAATTCAGTTTTCGGACGTGTAAGCCCTCTTTTATAGTTGACAAAAAGGAAGTATCCGGCTTTCGCCCGAAGAGTCCATCCATGAGGTGAAGAAGCTAATCTTAGACTAAACCATCTGAAAATCAATATCTTTAAGAAGTAAGATTTCTGTCCTCAAAAGCTTTGTTTTAACACAGAGTTAAAGCTTGTTCTTTGGATGTGAATAAGAAGTTCTTTAAATGCAAAAGACTTGTTATTTGCGCACAAGAACCTGCCAACTTGCAAAAGGCGTTAACAATGTTAATTGAAAAAAGGTATAAAGATGAAGATACCGGTTCAGACGGCGTAAACTCACTTCCGAAACTTGAGCTATCTTATTCAGCCGGTGTCTGTTTTTTCTTATTAAAGCAAGCAAAAAGGACAATTATCAACTTGAAAATAAAGAAATAAAGAATTTACCACCAAATTTGAAGAAGAACCATTTTTCGTATGAGAGACGTCCGGTTTCGGAAGATTCTGTGGAACTCTGTGTGGCTCTGTGGTGAATGATGCCACATCCTCAGCCGTGAGAACCACAAATGATTTCTTTTAATATTACCGGATGTTTCCTGACCTTACGGATGGAATGGACAAATTTCGGTCAAAAGCCTGCTACATATGTTCCATTATTGATAGTAATCGGTTTATCCCCGTTTTTGGTCAGTTTTGCTATTTATTGAATAATAATTATCCTCCTTTCTCCAATATTTCCCCAATCTTTGTAACATGAAAATTTAAAATCTGAGGCAAAAACATGAAAAACAAAGTACTGATCATAGTAGCTATCTTATTACTTCTTCCCAATGCAATGGCATGGGCACATCAGCCCGCAGACGGAAACCTGAAGCATTTTACAAAGAAAGACGCGACGACGGCGATGGATGCTTTTCATTCTACTTTTTATAATCCGGATATGAAGTTGTATGCCATATCTTCGGATATGAAAGGAAGAGCTGCCATCTGGGTACAGGCTATCTATTGGGATATGATTATGAACGCGTATAAACGTACGAAGGCTCCTAAATATCGCCGGTTGATAGAAGAGGTGTATCAGGGAGGATACGAACAATATGATAAATACAATTGGGACAATAAAATCGAATGGTTTATTTATGATGATATGATGTGGTGGATTATTTCGCTGGCACGTGCTTACGAAATCACGAATGACCCGAAATACCTGGCACATGCCTCTTCGGGATTCTACCATGTCTGGAAAGAGTCGTATGATAAAGAAAGGGGGGGCCTGTGGTGGAACTTCAAGCACGATGGAAAGATGGCTTGCATCAACTATCCGACTACGGTGGGCGCCATGACTCTTTATAATGTAACCAAAGATCCCGATTATCTGGAAAAGGCAAAAGTGTATATGCATGGTCGAGGGATGTTTTTTTCGACAAGGAGAAAGGCCGCATAGCAGACAATATGCACTATCATTTCCAGAGACAGAACGGTATGGACATAGACTGGACAACCCAACTTTATAATCAGGCTACATTTATCGGTTCGGCCGTGATGCTGTACAAAGCAACCGGCGAGAAAGCTTATCTGGACGATGCCGTTCTGGCTGCCGACTACGTCCGCAACGAGATGTGTGATGCCGATGGATTGCTTCCGTTCAAAAATGGAGTGGAACAGGGAATTTATGCTGCCATCTTTGCACAGTACATCATTCGCCTGATAGAAGATGGCAATCAGCCCCAATATATGGACTGGCTTCGTCACAACATAGACGTGGCGTGGAACAACCGGGATGTAAACCGTAATGTGACATTCAAGGATGCAGCCAAACCCTGCCCGACAGGTGTGATGGAAAGCTATGATGCCAGCGGATGTCCCGCACTGATGCAAGTGATTTCTCCATTCAAATAACAACACAAACACGTGACAACACAAACACATGAGTAAGAGGGTATTAGTTTTGATTGGTTTGTTTTTGGCCTGTGGCGGCGTCTATTCTCAAACCGCCACAGGCACAAAAACGAATTTCCAGACAGCAGAGTCGTGGAAACCGGAAACAGATGTGCGTGCCGATGCCGTGATGGTATACGGAACGCTGGATAAGAAAGGCGTTACTTTTGAGCAACGCGTTCAATCGTGGAGAGACAAAGGATACCGGGCCGAGTTTATGACAGGGGTAGCCTGGGGAGATTATCAGGATTATTTTCTTGGAAAATGGGATGGGGTGAAAGATCACCTCAAAGAGGGCCAGCGCGACCGCGAGGGGCGGGAGATTGCGCACGGGCACTTGATTCCCTATATTGTGCCTACTGAGAGTTTCATCCGTTACATGCAGGAGAAGCAGATCAAACGGGTGATCGATGCGGGCATTACTTCTATTTATCTGGAAGAACCGGAATTTTGGATGCGGGGCGGATACAGTGAAGCCTTCAAATCCGAATGGCAAAAATATTATGGATTCCCGTGGAGAGCTCAACATGAATCTCCTGAGAATACCTACTTATCGAATAAACTGAAATATTATCTGTACTACAACGCGCTTAATCAGATATTCACGTATGCCAAAACGTACGGCAAATCGAAAGGACTGGATGTGAAGTGCTTTGTGCCTACACATTCACTTGTCAACTATACATCGTGGCAGATCGTAAGTCCCGAAGCGAGCCTGGCTTCGCTGGATTGTGTGGATGGGTATATCGCGCAGGTCTGGACGGGAACCGCCCGCGAACCGAACTATTATGACGGAGTGAAGAAAGAACGGGTATTTGAGAATGCTTTTCTTGAATATGGATGTATGAAATCGATGACAGCCCCGTTAAACCGCAAGATGTACTTCCTGACCGACCCCATCGAGGACCGGGCGAAAGACTGGCTCGATTATAAAATAAATTACCAGGCTACTTTTGCCGCCCAACTGATGTATCCGGCGGTAGACACATACGAAGTGATGCCTTGGCCGGACCGTATTTATCAGGGGCTGTACCAAGTAGCGGGAACAGACCGGAAGAACGTATTCCGCGTGACTACTCCACACAGATGCAGATTATGGTGAATACGCTGAACGACATACGGACTTCGGAAACTCAGGTGAGCGGTACGCACGGCATCGGGGTACTGATGGCAAATTCGCTGATGTTTCAGCGTTTCCCCGGTCATGATGGCTATGACGATCCGCAATTCAGCAGTTTCTATGGACAGACCCTGCCGTTATTGAAAGAGGAATACCGGTGGAGTTGGTACACATGGAGAATACTCCGTTCGGCGACACATTCAAGGGGCTGAAGGTGCTTGTAATGTCTTATTCGAACATGAAACCGATGGAACCCGATATCATGATTTTCTGGCAGACTGGGTGAGAAAAGGCGGAGCGCTGATCTATTGCGGCGAAGATATCGATCCTTATCAGTCGGTGCTTGAATGGTGGAATTCCAACGGAAATCAATATAAGGCTCCTTCGGAACATTTGTTCGAGAAACTGGGACTGGACAGAGTACCTGCTGCCGGAACTTACCCTTGTGGAAAAGGTATGGTGACCGTTATACGTGAAGATCGAAACACTTTGTGCTGAAAAGCGGAAATGACTGGCAATATTTCGATGCGGTTTCGGCTGCTTACAGAAGAGTGCCGGGAAAGAAATAGAACTGAAAAACAGTTTCCTGCTCGAACAGGGACCATATACCATTGCTGCCGTATTGGACGAAAGTGTATCGGATGTGTTTTTCCCAATACTTCGGATGTACTCATGGGATTGATATTAGTCGCTTTTAAAATATCGAAAGAAAGAAGCTCTTGAACTGAACCCACACAACTCAGCCAAAGCACTCAAAGTGTATTTAGCATATTCATCTTTCTCCACCAAGCGCTTGAATTCAGCCATGCGATAATCATTGATATAATCATAATAATTACGGTTTAGATACTGATTAAATAAATAGGACAAAGTATGAGATGATGTGCCAATGGACACAGCCAAATCGGCAATCTTCAAATTAGGATTAGTATAAGGTTTTTCTCTATGCATAACAATCTCCAATTTCTCAGCCAACCGTTTACATTCCTCCACACTTATCTTATTTGTCCTGTATTTCTCTTCCTTACAATATGGGATTCCTCAACTGGCTGAATCTCCTTTCTATAACTTTAGCAGAGTCAGGCATCAGTTCTTCCCTTTCGTTCTCCACCTCTTCTTTTTTGATAAGGACAGCAATGCTTCCGGTCACCACAGCTATCACGATGAACACTATGCTCCATATACTAATAGAAGACGCTATTTTAACCGTTAGCTGAGTTTCTGACTCTGGATTCCCCATCTGTCTTACTTTAAAAGTATAATTACCGGACGGTAAATCATAATAAGTAATATCCGAACGACCTGTCAAAGCCATCCATCCGGTATCCTCACCCTCTAATTGATATTCGTATGACATAAAAGCAGGTGCCGTATAACTGAAATCAGAAAAGTAAAAGGTAACATTCTTCTGAGAAGCTTCCAATGAAATTTCACTCTTGCCGCCATCTCCCACAGATTGCACTACAGATTTTCCATTTACACATATATCTGTTATGGCAACCGAATAGGGAACGGATTTCCTCTGATTCATCCGCACTGTATCCAAATACAGAAGCCCTTTGGAGTTTCAAACCAAATGCCGTTCTCATCACGTACCGGCGGACAAAGAGTAAAAATGGAACTGGGAATACCATCAACAAAATTATAAGGAATAAAATGGTCTTTCTTATCATACCGGAACAAACCATTGTTAGTTCCCAGCCATAACCACTACGATCCTCTACAATAAACATACCATCATTCCCATCCAAAGGAGTCCCCAGACTGCAAACGCCTAAAATAGTCATAGACAAATCAGAGATAAAAAGAGAGCCTTTGTCCGGAAAAAATAAAGATCATGGTTGGAATCTTCGTAGATCACTCTTATTTTTCCTTATGAATAAATCCCTCAGGAAACATCGGTTTCAATGTCCGGGCAGAGGGGTCCCAAATGCACATTCCATTCTCTGTACATATCCATCCTTTATGAGTGGAATCAAAATAGATTTCATATACGTTCCCTTCTGGCAACTTAGAATTGGCACTGGTATAATGAGCTATCTGTCTGCCGTCTTTATAGCAGAATATTCTAAAAGATGTTCCTATCCACAAATTCTTTTCACGATCCTGCTTGATACAAAAAAATATGTCCCTTACTAAAAGGCATTCCTCCATCGGTTCAAAATCTCTGAGTGTCAAAGTCGCAGGATTTAAAACATACATTCCACCACCGTATGTACCTATATAATACTCATTCTGATAATACAGACAACTGAAAATCATATTTGAGCGTAACTGTGGAACCTTGAAACTTTTATAACGATGATTTTCTTCGTCAATATAAAAAGTCCGTCACGAGATCCAATCAGTTTCTCTTTCTCTTTGATAGCAAGTGCACGTACTGGCATATCTCTGGAATCAAAAAAAGGAGCATACGTATAAGTGGAGAACAGCCCACTCTGATATAATGTGTAATCCAACCCCAGCTGATAGAATCCTACCCAAATCAAACCTTCTTTATCAACCAAAACAGAATAAACGGAATTAGAACGCAAAGTTTCATCCTTCCCTGTTTCATGACGCATGGAACGAACAACTTTCTTTTTATCCGTTGATACAAAATGAACTCCGTTACCATCGGTTCCCACATACAAAAGGCTTTTCCCATCACCGGATAAAGAAGAAATTACATTACAACCTACATCAACAAAACGAGCAAATTCTTTTAGTTTGTGTATCGAAACTGATGATTCCCTGCCCCATCGTTCTAAATAAAGCATACTCCCAATCTAGCTATATTCTTAAGAACAAACATGCTTCTCTTCCATCACATTATGATAAGCCTCTATTTTCTATCTGAAAGTCGCAGAGAATAAAGACCATTCTCCGTAGCCATCCAAAGTATTCCATCTTCTCCCAAATTCAAGCCACCAATAGAGTTCGCCGCCGACAACATATTAGGATCTATCATAATTTGGTTCAAGCTACTCCTTTATAAATGAAAAGCCCCTTTCTGTTCCGATATAAAAGTATTCCTTTCCCATCATGTAAAAGAAGAGCGCACAGCATATCCTATCGTTCACCAATGGGCTCCAAAAACTATTTTTGCTTGCTAACACGCCATAATCCTACCATTCCCCATCCACAATTCATTGCCAGGCATCTCAGCAATGGCATTTACCCGTTCAATTTTTCATCTGAACCCGGAATAAGATAATGCTTGAAATGAATTCCATCAAAACATTCCAACGAATTGCCGGTCCCCAACCACACATAACCTAAAAAGAATCTTTATAGATGGCATTTACCACTAAATCTGATAATCCCTCAGTTACAGACAAGCCACAGCGTAGGAACGAGAGAAATGGGTAAAGACAAGAATATAAGAAATAAAATATAAATCTTAAAATGTTTTTCATTACATTGTGCATATTTGGAACCTCGTGTTTATCAAATAATGCAAATATAGTGAAAAGGGAATATATTTTCCTATCAAAAAAAAAAAATCATCATCCACTTCTTATTTGCTGTATGAAAAAGAAAGGATGATGATTTAAAAAGATTACTTTATAAAAGAAAGTTTATATCAAAGTTTGCGTAAATCATGTCCGGGCAACAAATTATATTCTTTTCCATTCATCCTGACTTTACAAGGTGCAGAAGCTGCATATTTCCAAACGCCCTCTTTATACACCAACATCACATCTGTTACTGTCAATGAACTTATTTCAACATGTGGAGTTTTCAATAGTGTACCTCCTCCCAAAAAGAAAATACAATCATCGCCTTGTTTATTTCCCCACAATGCATAAGCAGCTTGTACAGTCATTTCTCCACTTTTACACAAATGACCTGCATCATCGAAGAAATAATCCGGTCCACGCCCCTCTTTTTGTTGAATACAAATTCCGACATGACTTCCAGCCACACCACTTTCCACTTCTGGAAAAGTAACGGAGGAAATATCGGCTCCTTTACCGAAGGTTCATAAACAGCGCTACAAACGGACGATTCCAGCTTCACCTTGTTGGCGGGCTACAAAAGTCAACGTAGGTTGCTCTTTGATAGCATAAGGCATATCCGGAATCTGGCTCAATCCTTCAGTCATCTGGCTCAAAGCCGAGAAGACTTTACGTTCAGGAGCACCTTTCATCCACATATTCATACTGATATTATCCTCATCCGGCATCTGTATAGTAAACATTGTTTTAATATCTTTGGAGGTCTCGGCACTTTTCTTGTCAAACAAATAAGAATAGGCATATATGTGCCCCAGCAAAAGCCAGTTCCTCCGTTGGTTGAAGAAACAAGCTACTCCCATCAGCAGCAGTCAAGTTCATGGTTTGTCCCATATTATGATAAAATAATCATGCATTTTATCTCCTCCCTCCACTTTCCTGCTACGGAAAATATCGACATAATATCCGTTCTTTTCTCCTGTAGTCACAATACTCATCATACGGTTTTGATCAGCTTGTGATTCAGGTTCACGGAAAAAGACTTCACTATAACTCACAGGCTGATAATCTACTTTCATCCCTGCTTCGGGGTAGCAGTTCAATAATTTGAAAGCATGATTGCTTTTCATAACCGGATAAGAAGAGATTCCATCTACACAAACCGTATTGTGTGCAGGGAACTGACTATAATACTCAAATAATCCAAACCGGAATAAAGGGTCAAGCCAATACCTCCATCCGGTGCCAGACGATATCCTTTTCCATAAAGTTCCATGCTGATGCCATTGGCATGCATGTGATTCCTTCACTGGCATTTTGGGCAATCATCAAACTATGACGTTTGTCCATGCCATTGCGTTGCACCAACCAACTGGCATTGGGAGCATAAAAAGTAGGAGTTACATAATCATTGATATCACCGGCAGGTATCTTATCATCAATTACCAAAGGCTTGTCACTGAAAAAAGAAGTTACCGCCACCCTCACATTTTTCTTTTCAGTCGCCGGTTTGGAGGCATCGGGATCAAATAACTTCAACATAGCAGTAAATTGTCTTTCTTGATATTTTTTACCATGTTTCTGGGCATTAGCTACCATACGGGCAAAGATAGCAGGATTCAATTTACCGGGATGTGTATCGCCAAAACCCATTGTCATACAATCCGGAAACAAATATTGCGGGTCGGCGGCCACCGCTTTTTTATGACAGGAATCTCCTCGGTCAGGTCCATACCCAAATTACGGTCAAAGATAGTGACCATATCCGTATAATCCCCGACAACTACCTGACTATAACGGACATTCAGCCCAAATACCGGTTTCAGCATCATAACCATAATCAGCAAGCTGTTTCAGTGACCATTGACGGATGGAAGAACGATTCAACACATAATCAATATAATACTGCCTCCCTTTTTATCCGGATAAAAGCATCAGATTCCAAAATCATGCCGATGCTCATGATATAACGTGCCTGCATCAGATTCCAGTTATTATGCGGCACTCCATTATCAATGATATTATCCGCCCATTTCTTGAATGCTCCGGCATAGATGTCCATCTTATCAGCCTTATCGGTTTTCAAATAATCATATAAAAAATCATACAATGGAACCAAAGCATTCACAGCATCCTCGTGAATGACTTCAAAACTGCTCATACCCACCAAAGTCTGCTGATGTCCATGATTCAAATCCTTGGGAACATTCCGGTAATAAATCCCGTCATATAAGTGTCAAATACCGAAGCTGCCAAATCAGCATATTTCTTCTCCCGGTCATCCACCAAAGAAAAGCGGCATCACGGGCGATACCCAGTATCTCTACATTAATACTTTGGATGATATTTCCGGTTTTACTGATATTCACCCATTCGTACGGTCTGCCTTCCAACGTCCCATTTGCCAGATACATTCCCCAAAGCATCTTCCTGATAAGGCTTCAAATCTTCCAGCTTGGGACGTACATAGTTAGTTGCATGACTGCGTGCACCGGTATACATCACCGTAGGAGCCGGCGCCTTCTCTCCTCCTGCATGATCATAATATTCTCCTTTAATATATACCTCCGTTGCATGAGTTTTCCAATACATTTGCAAACGGGAAGTAAGCCATTCAGGCCCTCGGTCAGCATACCGGTCAGTCCGTTGCTTTAACTTTTCAAACACTTCCTGTGCCCACGGTTCTTCCTTTATCAACTTCTGCGTTTCAACTTTGCCATTACTATCCGTCAGATAACGGGGATGACCTTGTGACAGTTTCACCGATAAGGAAGTTTCCTGTGCATATAATACACTTGTTACAAGCAAGCATATCCATAAAACGATCTTTCTCATAATTCTATTCATTCTCTTTCACAAAAATACGTATCATAAAGCTATTCCACTCAATCCAAATGAATTATTTTATCATCCGCCTCTTCCATTCAAATTTAAAGTTACCGAATATAAAATGTTTGCTTTACCGGCTCTGCAGTCTTTATCTTAGGATCAGAGTTTTTTCCGTATTGCCATGCTATTACAGTTACTTTTACCGGATAGGTGGTTTTAGGAGGAATAGCAGTTAATATCAATCGATTACCATCCACATAAGCCGGTCCCGATTCCACATAAAATCTACCGGCAAGCCACAACTGGAAACAGCAGATAAAGAAACGTACTTAGTACCACCGCTTTATGTCCGGTAACGTTGCAAACTTAATATATTGCTGCTGTCCTTCCGTATTTTTAACCGGAATTATCATCTGAGCTTGCTGAACAGCCGGTTTATATTCTTCATCTCCCGGATGAGTTATTGAAAAAACAATATCCGATTTCTTGTCCGTCCATAAAGTTCCCCGATTCCATTGTATTCGAAATGTCACAGAATCAACTAAAACAACTGGGCCGGTAATCATCTGCAGGACCGGAGCTTTTCCAGCATGACCAATAGATGCCCCAACAGGCAAATCAGTCCAATTGGAAAGTCGGGGACTTTCTCCTGGAACAGTATCCAAAAAAACAGGGGTCAATTGAAATGTGATACCATCTTCCTGTGGTATAAAGCCGGGTGAACTTGTAAATGAGTATTCTGTTGGGATACTGTTTTTCCGTTTGAGACACACTTACCAATTGTGGCTTCATATCGTAATATCGGGATTGATACGCCAAAGTAGCCTCTATCATCTCACGATCAAAAACCAAAATGCTTGTGCAGGATCCCTTTAAATTGATTTACCGGTGCCGGAATACATGAAGGCTTTTTCATTTTTCCATCGCTCCATCAACCATCCT
>VOFL01000038.1_pt1 | contig 26033 bp, 17 predicted proteins | sample 5384111 | NCBI WGS metagenome assembly VOFL01 (sample SAMN12384731, study PRJNA508395) | synthetic metagenome | isolation source: mock microbial community "Gut Microbiome Whole cell Mix" consisting of 8.3%...
CAACAGGAAAAAGCGTCGCGGACTGACGGTGTTCCAACTTAAGGTCATCGGCGCGGTGGCGTTGGCCTTGTCCGCCGGCAGCACCACCATCGTGCCGCTGTTCTTCGGCTCCGATACCAACAATATGACGTCGCTGACGGCGATGGTCCTGAGCGAAGTGGTGTCCTGGTTCGCCATTCCGATCTACGCGTGGCTGCTGGTGCAGGGTTTCCGTGAAACGCACAGCCGGGTCGCGTACGGCCTGCAGCTGTTCATTCTCGCCGTGGTGTGCGAGGTGCCGTACGACCTCGCCACATCGCATAAGGCTTTCGACCTGGGCTCGCAGAATCCCGTTTTCGGCCTGTTCGTTGCGTTTGTTGTGCTTGCCGCGCTCGACTGGGTGGCGTCGCGCTATCAGAAGGCCATGAAGGTGCTGTTGTCGGTCGGACTGGTGGTGATTGGTCTGCTGTGGGACCTGCTGCTGCGTATCGGCCTACGCCAGCACATGATGAGCATCGGTTCGGTGACGCTTGGCTTCGTGCTGATTTTCGCTCTGATGCGCCAGTATGAGAATTCGATGATGTTCACAGCCGGCCTGTTCGGCGCCGTGATGATGATCGCGCCGGGCGTGGGCGTGGCGTTCGTGCACTACTACAACGGCAAGCTGGGCTATAAGCATCAGTGGACGAAATGGGCTTTTTACGCGGTTTACCCGGTTATTTTGATAATTTGTGCGATTTGTGCAACACTGGCGTGATTTTTGACAACGTTCGCAATATGATAGAAACGGATTGAGAGAGCATCACCGCTCAAGCGAGTGTTTCCAAGGTTGGAAACGTTTGTGATTATGATGCTAGAACCGCAAAGGGGTTGAGAGATGGATAGAGCAGGCATTCGCGAGGTGGCCAAGGCCGCGGGTGTGTCGATTTCCACGGTATCGCGCGCGTTCAAGCGTCCGGAACTGGTGTCCGAACGTACACGTCGCAAGGTGCTGGAAACGGCGGACAAGCTTGATTTCAACATCTCCCGTTCCGCCACGTCGCTGAAATCCGGCCAATCGTACCGTGTGGCGATGCTGATGAACGAGGAAATCACCAGCTGGTTCAATACGGAAGTGTTCGCCGGCATCGACTCCGTCATGCACGACGCCGGGTACGACATCTCGCTGTTCCAGCATGTCGACACCGCCGAAAATCGCAAGGAATTCTTCACGAATCTGCCCGTCCGCCGCAACGTGGACGCCGTATTCGTAACGTCGTTCGGCGTGGATCCGAAGGAAATCCAGCAGCTCAAACGCATCCACGTGCCGATCATCGGCATCAATACGCCGACGCAAAGCGGATTCGACGCCACCATCTCCATCGACGATGAGGACGGCATGTTCACCGCCGCGCAGCACCTCATCAACCTTGGCCACAAAAACATCGTGTACGTGTGCTCCGACGCCATCGACTCCATCAATTCCTCCATCGACTCGCGTGGACAGGGCTTCATCCGCGCCTGCAAGACCATGGAAAGCACGCACGACTTCAAGTGGCGCGTCGTTTCCGTGCCGCGTGGCAAGACGTTCGCCGATTCGGCATTGACCGCGCTGCTGGCGTTCGACGAATTCCCGGACGCCATCTGCTGCCAGATGGATATGATGGCGATTCCGCTGGTGCTGCGTTTGGAACGGTACGGCCACCACACGCCTTCTGATTACTCGATTATCGGCTTCGACGATTCGCCGTACGCCGACACTGTGAACCTGACCACCATGCGCCAGGATCCGTATGCGATGGGTCGCGCGGCCGCGCAGAAGGCCATGAAGCTCATCGCGGGGGAGCCGCTGGAGAACCCGTACGAAGTGGTGCGTGCGCAGCTGGTGCTGCGTGGCACTGATTCCGTGTTCGGCGGGGAGCAGTAGGTTCCGGTTCTGGGCCTGGGCGCGATTTCGCCGAGGCTGCTGGGGTCGAAGATGAGCGGGGTATGGTCGCATTGTGGTCTTATTCGGAACCGCGGTGTTTTGGCTGGTATTTTGGCTGCGTTGTGTAGGGCTCGGAATCCTTGCGGGGTCGAAGTGGTGTGCGCCCCCGTGTGCTTTCAACCTTGTGGGTAACGCTGCTGTTTGATTGTGCGGTTTGGTGGTTGGGTTTGCGTCCCTGCATCCCCGTAATGCCTTTGCACCTCGTCATAATGCTTCGATACCCCGTATATGTAGCACGATTCTGATTTTGTGCTGTTTTTCGGGATCGTGACACATTTTGTTCCGCATCCGCGCCGCCGGTGGCAGTCTTCACGTATCGATGATCCGGAAGTTGGACAGGCGCTGTCCGATAAAAGAATTCTGTACAATATAATGTACTGAATATGGTGCCATACAAAGGATGGGGGCTGTGATGCCACTAACGGCTAGCTATACGGATGTGCGTCGCGATTTGAAAGCCATCACGGACAAAGTCATGCATGACCGTGTTTCCGTTACCGTCTTTAAGAACAACAAGCCTGCTTTCAAGATCGTTCCGCTGGATCCGGTTGCGGCACCGGCTCAAGGGTCGCGGCAGGATGCGGTGCAGGGTCGGTACCTTGATGCTGCCCGGGCGATAGATGATGAGTATCGCGATGTCTTCGAGGTTCTTGCGCGTGAATCGTAGTGTTACGCAGCCGATTGACGTTCCTACGGTGCTTGCTATTCACGATTTGCAGATACGTCGTCATGGTGGATCTGGTGGCGTGCGGAGCTTGTCTTGTCTTGAGGGATGCGTGGCTTCTCCTTGGATGAGTTTCGCGGGCGAGGACTTGTATCCTACGTTGTGCGAGAAGGCGGTGAGGTTGGGATATGAGGTGATTACGCAGCATCCTTTTGTTGATGGGAATAAGCGTACGGGATTGGCGTTGATGCTGGTTCTTTTACGCGAAGGCGGCATTGCTGCGACTTTTGATCATGGTGAGCTGCTTCATTCCATTCTTTCAGTTGCGAATGGGGATCTCGATTATGATGGGCTGCTGACGTTTGTGAGGAAGTCGGTGCGTCCGTAATAGTTGCATTGGTTGCCGGTTGTGTCTTCGTGTGTTTTTTTACTTCTGTGGATTGTTGATGTTTTTATTGCGGGGGCCGAGTTTGTGTTTCCGCACCCCCGTATATGTAGCACGATTCTGATTTTGGGCTGTTTTTCGGGATCGTGACACATCGTGCACCCCCGTACTGGTTCGAATCCGCCGAAATTGCGTGTCGGGGGTATGAGTCGGTTGAAAAATTGGCTTTTTCGGCATCTGGATGTGTCATGATTCGAAATTTGCGGCGAAAATCAGGATCGTGACACATTTTTTTGCTCCGCATCTGCATGTCGGTCGGGAGGCTTCGATTGTCGTTGCGGATGCGATTCGCTCAGTTTCGCCGGTAATGGTGCCGTGGTCATGATGGCGTTATAACGGGGGCTGTTTTTAGGGGCGGTTTGCTTTGTTTTCGTTGTACAACGGAACGAATGATGCATGCAAAATATGAAAATGTTTGCAGAATTATTTGTTGCAACACGTAGAAGGGGGTACGATTTCCTGCGTGATAGTGAAAATAAATTTGCAGAGATAGTGTGGTCTGTGCAATGCCGGGAACGGCGGTATATCAGCCGATGTTTGCCTTTATTGCAGTATTTTGAGGAGGGTATAACGCGTCGCGGGGGTAGGGTAGCAGTGTTTCATTTCATAACTGCAAAGGTTATCATTGAGGGGTACTCAAACGAGGGTATGAAGCGAGGAGAAGTGTATAGCAGGCCGCTATATGCGCAATGAAGAGCATGGGAGTTGACGTTCCTGCAAAGGATGTCACCTCTTGGAAAGGAACTTAGAGGGGGCTGTAGTCGTGCGGCAGGGGGACAGGATGAAGCAGCTGCGTAACGGTACCATGCAGAATGCGCCACAGCACTATTCGGGAATGCGATCGGCATCCGGTCGCGTGCTTTCGCGCGCCCGCTCACTGACCGCCGCGATCATGGTTGGTCTCCTGGCCCTCAGGGCAAAGGAGCGGCAGCAATGATCACCTTGGCGAGACGAGGGGAGGCCGGTCAGACATAAAGACCTCAATCCCTTGTACACTGCCTAATTTTCTTGAGTATCCAGCCTGGCTCCATATATTTTCCGGTTTGCCGTTGGGGGCGAATCAAACATGCTTACTTTCCAATCCACAGAAGAGGGGTCGGCAATGAAGGAACGCACGATCGCAAGCCGCGTCATCGCCGCATGCTGCGCAATCGCCGCCACATTCGCCGCGGCAGCCTGTGCATTCATTACTCGCGATGCCGTCGCGGCGCCAACAACAGACTCTGCCAGCGGCAGCATCGCCATTTCGTACCAACATAAAAGCTCGGACTCCGAAACTGGCGACGATTCTACCAACTTCGCCATTTCGGACGCCAGCTTCAACCTCTACAAAGTCGGGCAGATCCCGGCAAGCGGCGGCGCCACCTTCGAACCCGTCGCACCGTTCACCGACTCCACCGCCTACCCCGTCGACTGGTCGAAGATGACCGGCAAGGACGCGCAGGTGTGGCGAGACATGGCCAACACGCTCGCCGGACTCATCGCGGTGAACCAACCTGACGCCACGGCAACCGGCGTCGCCAACACCTCCGGGCATCTGACCTTCACCGGACTGTCCGACGGCCTGTACTTGGCCGTGTCCGACAGCGTTGACGTGAAGGTCGCCAACGCCTCCGGAAAGAACCAGACATGGACGTGCTCTTCCGGCAGCATGCTCGTCGCAGTGCCCGAAGACGGCGTCTCCGGCGGGTCGCGTGTGCTGAGTATCGAACCGAAAACCGAATGTGTGGCGCAACCGCCGAAAACCGTGAAACGCACCGTGCGCAAAATCTGGAATGACCGGAACAATTCTGACGGCAAGCGCCCCGAATCCATCACCGTGAAACTCCTGCGCGACGGCGAGCCCGTGGAAAACGTGAAGCTGAACGAGTCCAACAAGTGGACGCATTCGTGGACAGCGCTCGACGCGGACCACGAATGGACCGTGGTCGAAGCGGCGGTGCCCGACGGCTACACCACCATCTCCGATGTGGAAGGCGACTCCACTGAAATCACCAACACGCACACGCCACCCACCACGCCGGACCAGCCGCACACCGGCGCCGACGTGCAGCAGGCCGCTTGGATTGCCGTGGCCATCTTGGGCGCGGGTTTGGTGCTGCTGATCGTTGCCAAGACGGCTTTGCGGAAGCGGGCGTAGCATAAGTAACGTGACGGATGAATCGGACGCCAAGCCAGCTGCGCAAGTCGAATTGGATGCGCAGGTTAAACCGGGTGCGCAGGTTAAACCGGCTGCCAAGCATAAGAAATCGAATGCGCTGCTCAATGTGATGATTGCCATTTCCGCAATAGCCATGATCGGGGCGCTGGGCCTCATCGCGTATCCGACATTCAGCGACTGGTGGAACCGCATGCACCAGTCATACGCCGTGGCAGGCTACGTGGAACAAACCAAAGACATGTCCGGCGCCGAACGCAAAGCCATGCTGAAAGCGGCGCACGAATACAACGAACGGCTCGCCGCGAACGGCGATCGGTGGCACATGACCGACGCGCAGAAGCGCGAATATGATGAAACGCTCGACGTGACCGGCACCGGCATCATGGGATACGTGACCATCCCGCGCATCAAAGTGAAACTGCCCGTCTATCACGGCACCAGTGACGGCGTATTGCAGATCGCCGCCGGACATTTGGCCGGCACATCGCTGCCCGTAGGCGGAGCGACCACGCACGCGGTGATCTCCGGGCATACCGGGCTGCCGAGCGCGCGATTGCTAACCGGTCTCGACGAGCTGGAGAAAGGCGACACGTTCGCATTCCACGTGCTCGACCAAACGTACACGTACAAAGTGGACCAGATCTCAGTGGTGCTGCCAAGCGAAATCAGCAAACTCAACATCGAGCCGGGCGCCGATTACGCGACTCTGATCACCTGCACGCCGTACGGCATCAACTCGCACAGGTTGCTCGTGCGCGGGCACCGGATTCCGAACCCCAAAGTGCCAGACAAGACGCAATACGACGAGCCGGGCGAAATGACAGCCGTGGCGGCTGCGGTGATCGGACTGCTCGTGTTTGTGGCTGGCTGCGCTTTTGTGGGGCTCGCGCGGCTATGGCGACGCTCCTGGATTGTGCGGCACGGGTTGTGCGCCGGGGCCGGCGCGCGCCATTCGTCTGGTGTTCGGGGGTAGTGTCTAGCCTAGCGCCGCCGCAAGCCGGTGACATCGCTTCTCCGGTGTGCGGGGGTGTGCGTCTGGTCGTGCTTGGTATGTGGTGCGTGGTGTTTGTGTGCTTGTGGTACGTGTTGCGTTTCAGTGTGTGTACTTGTGTTTGCGTGCGTGTGCATGTCTGATGTTGCGCAGGGGTGTTGTTGCGGTGCGCATATGGCCTGAATCGTGCTGAAGCATGGGTTGTGAGCGGATGGGGGTATTATTCGGCCTGTTTCGGACGCTTTTGATGCCCCTTTTGCTCATGACTTGCGGTTTTGACGGTTTTGGCGCGGTTGTGAGCGGATGGGGGTACGATTCTGGATGTTTCGGGCTGTTTTGATGTTGGGTGGCCTCCCCTTTTGCTCACGACTTGTGAGTTGGGCTGGTTTTGCTTGTCTGTGAGCGGATGGGGGTGTGATTCGGGCTGTTTCGGACGCTTTTGATGCCCCTTTTCGCTCATGACTTGCGATTTTGCCGGTCCGCGCGCGGTCGTGTGCGTACGGGGGTGTGTGCAATGGGTCTTGCGTGGGTGTAGGCGCGCGGGTGTGCCGGTGTAGGCGTGGGTGTAGGCGTGCGGTCGTGGTTTTGGCTGGGTATCTGGCTTATAGATGGTGGATTCGGCCGGGCGTCCGGTGGTATCTCGCTTATAGGTGGCGGGTCGGTTTGGGCAATAGGTCGTTAGGGGGTAGCATGCATGCCCCCTAGATGTCTTGTTCCCGCAAGGGGCCGCCATCTATAAGCGAGATACCATCCGTCGATCCCGCGAATCCGCCATCTATAAGCGAGAAAGCGCGTGAACCGGGCGCTGCGGCGGCGAAATCGCAAAATTATGGAATCGGCTGATTGCTGCGCGCGGCAGGTGGGTAGTATCGGGCGCGGAAGACGTGGAAGGAGCTGCCATGTGTGATGAAGGGGAAACTGCGGATCGGGCGGATGCCGTACGAACGGAATCGCAAAAGATGGAATCGCGAGCGGGGGAGACGGCGCTTGACGGGTCGGCGCGCAGCATCATCGTGCTGATTGTGGTCGGCATGTTGGTGGGGGTGCTGTCGGGCACGTTCGGCATCGGCGGCGGCACGGTGATCGTGCCCGCGCTCGTCTGGCTCGGCCTGTCGCAACGCAACGCGGCCGCCACGTCCACGCTGGCGATCGTGCCGACCTCCATTTCCGGCGTCGTTTCGTACGCGACCGGCGGGCACGTCGACTGGCTCGCCGCGGCGTTGCTGTTTTGCGGTATGTTTGTCGGCGGGCAGATCGGCAGTTGGCTGCTGTCGCGGCTGCCGGAATTGGTGCTGCGGTGGATTTTCGTGGCGTTTCTCGTGTTTGTGGTGATCAATCAGGTGAGTTTTGTGCCGTCGCGCGACCACCAGATTGTCATGACGGTGGTGACCGGCATTGGCTTGGCGTTGCTGGGTGTGGTCATCGGCACGCTGGCGGGGCTGCTGGGCATTGGGGGTGGTGCGCTTGCGGTGCCGTCGCTGTCGATGCTGTTTGGCGCGTCCGACCTGGTTGCGCGCGGCACTTCGCTGTTGGCAATGTTTCCGAATTCGATCACGACCAGCGCGGCGAACTTGAAGCGCAGGCTAGCGCATGTGAAAACCGCGCTGATTATTGGCGTGACGGCGGCTGTGACCGCGCCGCTCGGCACGTGGATTGCGGGGGAGGTTTCGCCACGAGTTGGGGCGATTATGTTCGCCTGCTATCTGTGCGTGCTGCTGGTGCGGTCCGTGTTCGTGGCCGTAAAGGCCACGCGCGCGGCGCGGGTTGCGCGGGGCTGAGTGGCGCGGGCATTTTTTCCAGTGGCTGGATGATTTAGTCGCGTGAGTGGTGCGTCAGAGGTGGTTTTTATCCAGTCACTGGGATTTTTGGCGTGTGAGTGGGGTCTGAGAGGTTGGATTTATCCAGCCAGTGGGGGATTTTGGCTTGTGGGGTGCGGTGGGGGTGTTGTTTGACGGAATATGGCGATTTTATTGGCCGTATTCCCCCTGTTCATGCGGTGGATATGTTGCGGTCATCATATGGCGATGAGTGTTCATCTGCCGTTCTTCTGTAGTGCGGTGTGCGTTGGCTTGCGGCGCATAGCGTGGGCGGTGGAATCGAAAGATCCAAGCAAATGCAGTTGCGGAAAGGTTCCGCATAGCTGGAAGGTATAGCCGAAAACGGGACTCCGAAATCGGGAAACCGAATCGGGAAACCGCCTCGATCGCAACGAATCGACGAAACCGGACGGCACAGACGAAACTGCATGGAAGAAAGAAGAAACATGAGTAAGCACAAGGCTCTCACGGGCGCAATCGCGGCCCTCGCCTCCGTCGCAACGCTCGGTGCGCTTGCCGCGCCGGCGCTCGCAGCCGACACCACGTACAGCCCCAACGGCAAGTCCGTTGCGGAACTGGCGCAGCACGGCGGCGCGCAACGCATCGCAGCCATCGGCAACAAAAACGCCAAGAACGTGGTGCTGTTCATCGGCGACGGCATGGGCGATTCGGAAATCACCGTCGCCCGCGACTACCTGAAGGGCGCCAACGGCCACTTCGACGGTCTCGACGCGGTCGGCCAGCCCGGCGCGCTCGGCGACGTGCAGGCCGGCACCGGTCAGTACACGACCTTCTCCGTCGGCAACGGCAGCAAGGACAGCGCCGTCGGCAAGGATGGCGACGGCAAGCTGGTCGCCAACCCCAATCCGGGCAAGCTTACCCCCGTAACCGATTCCTCCGCATCCGGTTCCGCATGGGCCACCGGCACCAAGACCTACAACAACGCCGTTGACGTTGATATTTACGGCAATCCGCAGCTGAACCTCTTCGAGCTGGCCAAGGCGGCCGGCAAAGCCACCGGCAATGTGACCACCGCCGAAATCCAGGATGCCACCCCGGCCGTGCTGGAATCGCATTCGTCCGAACGTGCCTGCTACGGCCCACAGGGCAAGACCGACGGCACGTCCAACAATGCCTCCAAGCAGTGCCTCATCAACCAGCTTAAGGAAAACGGCGGCATCGGCTCCATCTCCGAGCAGCTGCTCGACACCCGCGCCGACGTAACCATCGGCGGTGGTTCCAAGTACTTCCGTCAGACCGTGCAGGGTGGTGAATACAAGGGCAAGACCGTGTGGGAACAGGCCAAGGAAATGGGCTTCCAGACCGTCGAGAACGATCCGGCCGCGATGAACGCCCTGCAGTACAAGGACGGCCAGCCAGTGCTCGCCCTGATGAGCGACGGTAACATGCCGACCAAGTTCAACCCGTCCAAGGCCACCGCCAAGGATCCAGCCAAGGACGCCAACCCGACCGTGTGCACCCCGAACGCCGACTGGCTCGGCAATCAGGGCTCCTCGCTCAAGGACATGACCAAGAAGGCGCTCGATTTGCTGAATGACAACCCGAACGGCCAGAAGAACGGCTTCTTCCTGCAGGTCGAGGGCGCCTCGATCGATAAGCAGGACCACGCAGGCAATGCCTGCGGCCAGATCGGCGAGACCGACGACTTCGACCAGGCCATTGCCTACGCCATGCAGAACGTGGACCTCACGAACACGCTGGTGATCGTCACCGCCGACCACGCGCACACCTCCCAGATCCTCAACGCCCAGCCGGCTTACGCACTGTCCACCGTGCTGAAGACCGCTGATGGCAACAACATGGTCGTCTCCTACGGCACCGCCCAGGACGATTCTCGCGATGCAGACGGCGGCTACAACGGCGGCGACATGGAGCACACCGGCACCCAGCTGCGTATCGCGGCTTCCGGCCCTGGCGCACAGCGCGTCATCGGCCTGACCGACCAGACCGACAACTTCTACACGATCGCCGGCGCTCTGGGACTGGCCACTTCCGCCGAATCGCAGAAGGCACTGTCTGACAACGGCACTGTGAAGGTCTCCGCTGCCGACGGCAAGTTCACCGCGGACGTCGACGGCTTCAACGGCGACGCTGTGCTCAGCTACGAGCTGAAGGACAAGAACGGCAAGACCGTGGCCGCGTCCGATTCCTCCACTCCGCTCTCCGGCGTGCGCGTCAAGACCGCACAGACCACTCCGATCGCGCTGGACGGCGTGACCGAAGGCTCTGAATACACGCTCACCGTCACCGGCCGCCAGTCCGGCAAGGCCGTGACCGTCGACTTCCAGGCTCCGGCCGCCAACTCCGCTGACAAGAACAACGGCAAGCCGGGCGCTGGCAACGCTGACAAGAACGGCGTGATCGCTTCCGGCAAGGTCAACAACGATACGAAGGCCGGCCCGTTTGGCGCCGCACTGCTCGGCAAGACCGGCACCGCGGTGCTGGCTGCGGCTGTTGCGATCGCCATGCTGGTTGCCGTCGCGATGCTCATCAAGACCGTGAAGGCCGCCAAGAACGACCGCTGATTGGCTGAATAACCTCCGATGATCCCCAAAACCGCCGCCGCTGAGATACTCTCCAGCGCCGGCGGTTTTGGGTTTTGCGCAAAGTTGAGTGAGGTGTGCTCAAGAATTTTTGCGATTTTGGGAATAATAACTTGCGATTCAAAGTTGAGTGGTGTAGGCTCAAGTTTTGGAAAGCATGAGAGACGGCAATCCGGAAACGGCGATCCGAAACTCGAGCGAAGAACGAAAAGAACGTATAGCGAACCTATTGCAAAGGAGACCAAATATGGGACGCGCAGTTGGCATCGATCTGGGTACTACCAATTCCTGCATCGCAACTCTTGAAGGTGGCCAGCCCACCGTTATCGTGAACGCCGAAGGCGCTCGCACCACGCCGTCGGTCGTGGCTTTCAGCAAGTCCGGCGAGATTCTGGTCGGCGAAGTCGCCAAGCGCCAGGCCGTCACCAACGTCGACCGCACCATCAGCTCCGTCAAGCGCCACATGGGCACCGACTGGACCGTTGAGATCGACGGCAAGAAGTGGACGCCGCAGGAGATTTCCGCGCAGGTTCTGATGAAGCTGAAGCGCGATGCCGAGGCCTACCTCGGCGAACCGGTCACCGACGCCGTCATCACCTGCCCGGCATACTTCAACGACGCCCAGCGTCAGGCCACCAAGGACGCCGGCACCATCGCGGGCCTGAACGTCCTGCGTATCATCAACGAGCCGACCGCAGCCGCACTGGCTTACGGCCTTGAGAAGGGCAAGGAAGACGAGCGCATCCTGGTCTTCGATCTCGGCGGCGGCACCTTCGATGTGTCCCTGCTGGAAATCGGCAAGGACGACGACGGCTTCTCCACCATTCAGGTGCAGGCCACCAACGGCGACAACCACCTGGGCGGCGACGATTGGGACCAGAAGATCATCGACTGGCTCGTCGGCGAAGTCAAGAACAAGTACGGCGTTGACCTGAGCAAGGACAAGATCGCCCTGCAGCGTCTGAAGGAAGCTGCTGAGCAGGCCAAGAAGGAACTGTCCAGCTCCACCAGCACCTCCATCTCCATGCAGTACCTGGCCATGACCCCTGACGGCACTCCGGTGCATCTGGACGAGACCCTGACCCGTGCCCACTTCGAGGAAATGACCTCCGACCTGCTGGGCCGCTGCCGCACCCCGTTCAACAACGTGCTGCGCGACGCTGGCATCGGCGTCTCCGACATCGACCACGTGGTCCTCGTCGGTGGCTCCACCCGTATGCCGGCCGTTAAGGAACTCGTCAAGGAGCTCACCGGCGGTAAGGAAGCCAACCAGTCCGTGAACCCGGATGAAGTCGTGGCCGTCGGCGCAGCCGTGCAGTCCGGCGTCATCAAGGGCGACCGTAAGGATGTCCTGCTTATCGACGTGACCCCGCTGTCCCTCGGCATCGAAACCAAGGGTGGCATCATGACCAAGCTGATCGAGCGCAACACCGCCATCCCGACGAAGCGTTCCGAAGTCTTCTCCACCGCTGAAGACAACCAGCCGTCCGTGCTCATCCAGGTCTACCAGGGCGAGCGTGAGTTCGCTCGCGACAACAAGCCGCTGGGCACCTTCGAGCTGACCGGCATCGCTCCGGCTCCGCGTGGCGTCCCGCAGATCGAAGTCACCTTCGACATCGACGCCAACGGCATCGTGCACGTGTCCGCCAAGGACAAGGGCACCGGCAAGGAACAGTCCATGACCATCACCGGTGGTTCCGGCCTGCCGAAGGACGAGATCGACCGCATGGTCAAGGAAGCCGAAGCCCACGAGGCCGAGGACAAGAAGCGTAAGGAAGACGCCGAGACCCGCAACCAGGCCGAGTCCTTCGCCTATCAGACCGAGAAGCTCGTCAATGACAACAAGGACAAGCTCTCCGACGATGTGGCCAAGGAAGTCACCGACAAGGTCAACGAGCTCAAGGAAGCCCTGAAGGGTGAGGACATTGAGAAGATCAAGTCCGCCCAGACCGAGCTGATGACCTCCGCCCAGAAGATCGGCCAGGCCCTCTACGCACAGCAGGGCGCCGCCGACGCCGCCGGCGCTGCCGGCGCTGCTGGCGCAGGCGCTGCCGGCTCCGCTTCCAACGGCTCCGACGACGACGTGGTTGACGCCGAAGTCGTGGACGACGACAAGGACAACAAGTAATCATGTCCGATTTCAACAAGGACGAGTACCTGAACGACCTGCCCGACATGGATGACCTGTCCGGGCAGGCCGCCCCGGCCGCCGCTTCCGCCGATTCCGCCGCTGCCGCCGCTGGCGCAACGCAGGAAGGTGCAGCTCAGCCGGCTGCCGCGCAATCGCAAGAAAATGGCGATTCCGCTGCCGCTGACGGTGCTGACAAGGCAGGCGCTGCCGACGGCAAGGCCGACGATACGCTGACCCCCCTTGGCCAGGCCAAGAAGGAAGCCGCCGAATATCTGGAGGCGCTGCAGCGCGAACGCGCGGAGTTCATCAACTTCCGCAACCGCGCGCAGAAGGAGCAGGAACGCTTCCGTCAGCACGGCATCATCGACGTGCTGACCGCCCTGCTGCCGGCCCTCGACGACATCGACCGCATTCGCGAACACAGCGAAATGGACGATTCGTTCAAGGCCGTCGCCAACAAGATCGACAAGGCGTTCGAGAAGTTCGGCGTTGAGAAGTTCGGCGAAAAGGGCGAGGATTTCGACCCGACGAAGCATGACGCGATCCTGCACAAGCCGGATCCGAATGCCGAGAAGGAAACCGTCGACACCGTGGTGGAAGCCGGCTACCGCATCGGCGACCGCGTGATTCGCGCGGCCCGTGTGGTCGTGGCTTCTCCGCAGAACTGATCGCGCATTCGCACAATCCGCGTATCCGCGCGAAACGCATGTGACGAGTAATCGGGCCCCTCTGAAAAACGAGGGGCCTTCGATTACCTGAAACAACGGTTCAACGACAACTGTTTGAAAGTTTGAAAAACTGTACTTTTTACTGCATGAAAACCTCACGAAAGGAGGCACATCATGGCTGAGAATGAATGGCTGAGCAAGGATTTCTATAAGGTCCTCGGTGTCTCCAAAGACGCCACCGACGCCGAAATCACCAAAGCGTACCGCAAGCTGGCGCGCAAATACCATCCCGACCTGAACAAGACGAAGGAAGCGGAGGAGAAGTTCAAGGACATCTCCGAAGCGTACGACGTGCTGAGCAACAAGGAGAATCGTCAGAAATACGATGCGATTCGCCAGTTCGGCATGGGCGGCGCGCGTTTCGCCGGCGGTTCCGGCCAGGGCGGCTTCGACGCGGGCGCGTTCTCCGACATCTTCGGCTCGATGTTCGGTGGCGGCGCAGGCATGGGCGGCAACGGCTCGCGCATTCGCTTCCAGACCAATGGCGGCGGCAATCCGAACCTCAACGACATCTTCTCGATGTTCGGTGGCGGTGCGGGCGGCCCGGGCGCAGGCTCCGCCTACGAACGCTACGGCGCTGACGATTACGAGCAGCCGCAGCCGGAAAACGGCGAGGACCGCAACTCCAAGATTCGTCTGACCTTCCGCCAGGCCGTCAAGGGAGCCACGGTTTCGCTGTCCGCGGACGGCAAGAAGTTCAAGACGCACATCCCCGCCGGCGTGCGTGACGGGCAGAAGATCCGTCTCACCGGTAAGGGCAAGCCGGGCCGCAATGGCGGCAAAAACGGCGATCTGTACCTGCATATCACCGTCGCCGAAGACCCGAAATTCACCCTGCGCGGACGTGACATCATCATGCCGCTGCCCATCACCGTCAGCCAAGCCGTGAACGGCGCGAAAGTGACGGCCACGGATATCGACGGAAACGAAATCGCCTTCAAAGTGCCTGCCGGCTCGTCCAGCGGCGCGGAAGTGCGCATCGCAGGCAAGGGCGTGGCCAATCCGCACGAGAACGGCGATTTGGTCGGCCGTGTGGAGATCCGCATTCCGGAGCATCCGAACCTCGTTGCCAAGCATGCCGCGAAGGAATTCGACAAGGCGTGCGGTGACTTCGCCGACGAGCTCGCTCGGGAGCGCTGACCGCCATGGCACGCTCATCGCGGACTTCCCAAGCCTCCCAAGCGCGCGCGCCGCACGGCAGATCAAGCGGCTGTATGAAATGTGCGCCATGGCGATCGTGGCCGGCCGGGCCGACCTGGACGGTGCCGCCGAAGTCGGTTTCGACATCGAGCTGCCCGTCTTCTCGGTCGGTGCGGCCGGCGAGCTCGCCAACGTGCATCCGCAGACGCTGCGCCAGTATGATCGCCTTGGCTTGGTTGTACCGCAACGTACGGAAGGTGGCGCGCGGCGCTATTCGCTGCGCGACATCTCCCGTCTTGCGCAAGCGCAGCAACTCAGCCAGGAAGAGGGCATCAACTTGGCTGGAATCACGCGCATCCTCGAACTTGAGGAAGAGAACCGCGAGCTGCGCCGCCAAGTGGAGCGGCTGCGCAAGCCGGCCGGTTCCAGCGTGTTCGCCGCGGACGCGGACGGTGGCATTGTGGAAGTCGAGCGGTCCCAGCGCGCGCGCATGTGGCGCAGGCAGCTGCGAGCCGATGCACGGCAGCTTCCGTCGCGCGAATCCGTACGGGCGGAACGTGCGGAAGAGGGGGACGATATGGGCTCCAGGTCAGTGGTAGTTTGGGGAATTCGCTGACAGCCCATTCGCTGACTTTCCTGAAAAGCGCTGGAAAACCCTAAAAAAATCTAAAAAAACAGCAAAATCGGGCATATATCGCGGGGGTATGCCCGATTTTTGGTATGCAACTACTCATAACGCCGCATCTGTCTCGCAATGATGTCTCTATTGTGAGAAATAATGTTACGTATCCGCATTGAAGTTCGTATTTCTTCCGGCTGGCCCACAGCTTCGATGAAATATGACTGCTTATTTCCGTGAAGAATCGGGGGAGGGCATGCGGTGGATACAGAAAGGTTAGGAGCGTACAGTGCCAAGAGTTGCGTTCACCGCAAAGACCCGCAAATACCTGGGGTCTCTCGATGCTGTGGAATCAGTCACTCAGTATCGAATTCGCTATTCCAAGGAATTCCGTGACGACTGCATGCGCAGGTATGCCGAGGGTGGTTCGCCTGCCGCGATTTTCCGCGAGGCCGGCTTGGATCCGAAGATCATCGGTTACAAGCGCGTCGAGCGTTGCATCGCCCGCTGGAAGGCGGAGGATGCCGAGAAGGCCGCTCAGGAGCAGGAGGCTCAGGAGTAGTCGCACGCAAGTCTTGCGATTCGTCTAAAAGGGGTCTATGACGGATTGCTGCGATTGCGACCGACCGATTTCGTCGGATGTGTTTTTCGTTGCGGAGGCACTTGGGGGATTCCCAAGTGCCTCCGTTGCTATGGGTTGGTTGCTGCGTTGGCTTGCGCGAATTGGCTTGTGCATGAGTCGGTTTGCGTGAACCGATTGGTGCGAGCCGATTGGTATGAACCGATTGGCGGACCGGCTTGATGGAACCGTCCTGTTTTTTCTGCGCGCTGAAGCGCTTCCGTCGTGCCGCTCTGCTGAAATGGTCGTAGCTGACGAAGAATGTAGCTATCGGAGAACGAAGCGTAACGATTGCGAGGAAACGTAATGACCGAGCTGAACAACGGTATCCAGAACGGCGCCCAGGAAGTTTCGAAGCTGATGCTCAAAGCCGTGTTCTGGGACATGGACGGCACGCTGATCGATTCCGAACCGTATTGGCACGAAGGCGAGCTGAAAATCGCAGCCGACCACGGCGGATACTGGGATGAGGACCTCGCTTGGCAGGGTTCCGGAACGCCGGTTCCGGACGTGGCCTGCCGCATGGTGGAGCACGGCTGCAAGCTGTCGATCGAAGAAATCGGCAAGGGCATGATCGATTATGTGGCGCAGAAGGAATTCGAACGCATTCCGTGGATCGATGGCGTCGAGGACGTGCTGCTGTCGCTGAAGGAGGCGGGCGTGCCGTCGATGCTTGTCACCACATCGCCGCGTCATCTGGCGGAAAACCTGATCGCGCAGGCGCCGGACGGCACGTTCGCCGGTTACGTGTGCGGTGATGACGATGTCGAGAAGAAGCCGTCGCCCGCACCGTATCTTGCGGCGGGCCGCAAGCTTGGCATCGCGCCCGAAGACATGAAATATTGCATCGCGGTGGAGGATTCCATGTCCGGCCTGCGCTCCGCGGCCGCATCCGGTGCCACCACGCTTGGCCAGACCGGCTTCATGCGCATCGACAATTCCAACGGCCCGCAATTCGCCTCAATCAACGGCTACGACGGCATCACCGCCGCCACGCTCGACGCCTATATACGCCGCCGCAACGCCTGACGCGGCTGTAATCAAAAGCCGAAATGCCGGAAACGGCGGAAAACAAAAGAAAAAGCCCGCTGCGGTGGAATGAATGCAGCGGGCTTCGTGGAGCTGACGGTAGTCGAAACCGCGACCTCTTCGATGCGAACGAAGCGCTCTACCAACTGAGCTACAGCCCCATGTGCGTCACCTTGTTTAGCAAGACAACTCTCGAAATATTAGTACGGAGTGTGGAAAAATGCAATTCCACACTCCGCGTGTTGTGCTTGCGTTGTATTCGCCGATATTTTTACGACGATTGAACGCTGCTTATTCGGCGTCGGCGGTTTCCGCAGTGTCCTCGGCAGCCGGCTTCTTCTTGCCGAACTTGGCCTTGAGCAGGCCGACGATCGTTGGAATCAGCGACAGCACAAGAATCGCAATAATCACTAATTCAAAATGCTTCTGCACGGCCGGAATGCCACCGAAGAAATAGCCGAGCAGCGTGAACAGCGTCGACCAGCACAGGCCGCCGAGCACCGAGAACGGCGTGAAACGGCTCCAACGCATGCCGGAAATACCGGAAATGAACGGCATGAACGTGCGGATGAACGGGAAGAAACGGCCAAGGAACACGGCCAGCGGGCCCCACTTCTCAATCATCTTCTCGGTTTTCTCGATGCGCTCCGGGGTCATGGCCTTGACTTTGCCGGATTCAAGGATGCGACGGCCGAAGAAATGGCCGATCCAGTAGTTGCACTGGTCGCCGATGACCGGGGCGCACCAGACCACCGGCAGCAGAGCGAACAGCGGCAGTGCGGACACGCCGGTCTGTGCGTCGGGGGCGGCGAAGAAGCCGGCCGCGAACAGCAGCGAATCGCCCGGCAGGAACGGGAAGAACACCACGCCGGTCTCAATGAAGACGATAAGGAAAATAAAGCCGAGGGTCGGCGCGACGCCCATGGCAATCCAGCTGGCGATCGCGGTACGGGGGTCCTTGATGAGGTTGACGAAGAAATTGATGATATTCATAGGTCTCTCTGTGTGGTTTTGCGCGGTTGCGCGGGGTCGGTTCGTGTGGCTTGCTTTTCCATCGTGCGCAACGAATGTGCCGTTGCGAACCAATCACAGACTACCAACGGGTCTATGCAGTGTGCGCCGCAGTGCGACGACGGGTGGCAAATCTGCACAAATCGTCAATATGTGCCTATGGGCGCCTATGTGCGTGTGCTTGTAGGTGGTGTCCGGCCGGTGCGTGCCCGGTGGTTGTCTGGTGGTTGTCTGGTGGTTGTCCAGCGTGCTCACCGGCTGTCCGGTGCGTCCGGCGCGTCCGGCGTCCGCGTGGGGCACGCCGGCGAATCCTGGCCTGAACTCGTTGTATTACGGCGATCGTCAGATGGTGCACGAGTCGCGTCCCATCTGATTTTGGCGATTAGGTGGCGCGAAACGTCGCACGTCTTTGATTTTTGGTGGTTATTTTCAAGTCGTGCGACGCCGAATACCTCCTAAGTGCCGTTTTCGCCCGGAAAATGCCAGTTAGGGGGTATTTTTACTCGATTAAATGTCGCACGACTTGTTTTTTGGTCCGAAAAGCGAAGTCGTGCGACAAAAAAGACGTGAAAAGACGCAGAAAAAAACGCAGGAATGGCGATTATTCGGCAATCGCGACGGTCGTGGCAGAGCCGGTCATGGCGGCGGTGGCGTCGGTAGCGGCAAACGTGCGACGCATCCACGCAATCGCAAGTTTCGGCCAGACCTGTACGCACGGTTCGATGCCGTTGACCCCCTGCCATGCGGTTTCGGCGGTGCCGAGCGACAGACCGTGGCCGCCGTTGGGGAACAGGTGCGCCTCGACGCTCACGCCCGCCTTCTTGCAGGCGTCGACGAGCATCAGCGTGTTCTCGTACGGCACGCAATCGTCCGGAACGGTATGCCAGACGAACACCGGCGGCGTCTTCGCATCGATATGTTTCTCGATCGAAACCGCGTCGAGCGCTTCCGGATCGGCCTTGCGGTCGCCGAGCAGCGCATCGAAACTGCCGCGGTGGGCGAGCGGGCCGGACGTGACCACCGGGTAGGCGAGCATCAGACCGTTCGGGCGCACCGCATCCGCGTCGTAACCATGCGCCGCAAGCACGTCGTCGCTGGCGGAAGTCGCAAGATTGGCGGCAAGGTGGCCGCCGGCGGAAAAGCCGATCACCGCGATAGCGTCGGCATCGCAATGCCATTCGTCGGCATGCGTGTGGATCCGCCGCATCGCTTCGGCCGCTTCCAGCAGCGCGACCGGAAAAATGGACGGCTTCACGGAATAGCGCAGCACGAACGCGTTGAAGCCGGCTGCAAGGAATTGCATGGCGATTGGTTCGGCTTCGCGGTCGGACGTCATTTCGTAGCCGCCGCCGGGAATCACCAGCACGGACGGGCGCTTGCGATTCGGGTCGATTTCGCTGCTGTTGTCAAGGCAGTAGCCGACGAACGTGGCCGTGCTGCCGTCGATTCCGGAAATTTCATCTTCAAAATAACGCATGATTCCATGCTATCGATGGCATGTCCAAAGTCGTGTTGAATCGCCGTCTCACCCCCCGTCTGAGAAAATCCGAATCCTACGCAAAGGAAAATCCGAATGTCGTACGAAGAAAAATCCGAATGCGTGGCGGGTGGAAACCCGGATGTGTGAGGGGTGCATTTTGATTTACCGGTGAGGACGTGTGGCGTCGTAGGTGGTTTGGTCGGGTTTCGATTGGTTGGTTGCGAAAGACGGAGAAATGGCGGGAGCTGATGGTTTGGGGACGCTGTGGGCGATACTGGAAATATGGAGAACTTGAGCGAACAGACTGATGCCGAGAAGGCTGGTAACGCCGTGAAACAAACCGTGAAAACAAATATTGGTCAGATTGCCGAAATCGGCGAGAACGCGGAAAATGCCGAGGAAACCGCGCAAGCCACGGAACGTGCCGAATTCGGGCTCGACGGACTGGTCGCCGACGTCAACATTCCGCGCGGAACGGTCGTGCTCGCCGCCACGCCGATCGGCAACACCGGCGACGCGTCCGCCCGCCTGATCGCCCTCATGGAAGGCGCCGACATCGTGGCAGCCGAGGATACGCGCCGCCTATACGCGCTCGCGAACCGCCTCGGCATCCGCGTGCCCGGCCGCGTCGTCGCCTACCACGACCACAACGAACGCGACAAGGCCGACGGCCTGCTCGACCAGGTCGAACAAGGCGCCACCGTGCTCGTCGTATCCGACGCGGGCATGCCCACCATCAACGATCCGGGACTGGCGATCGTCCGCCGCGCCATCGAACGCGGCCTGCCCGTCACCTGCGCTCCCGGCCCGTCCGCCGTGCTCGACGCGCTGTGCCTGTCCGGCCTGCCGACCGACCGCTTCTGCTACGAAGGCTTCCTGCCGCGCAAGCACAGCGAACGTGTGCAGCACCTGCGCGCGCTCAAATCGGAACGTCGCACCATCGTCTTCTACGAAACCCTGCACCGCATCGACGAATCCATGGCCGACCTGCTTGACGTGCTCGGACCGAATCGCAAAATGGCGTTGTGTCGCGAGCTGACCAAGGATTACGAGCAGATCCGCCGTGGCACCATCGCCGAAATCCGCCAAAGCGTCGTCGACGATCCGCCGCGTGGCGAAATGGTGCTCGTCATCGCCGGCGCTTCCGAAGAGGAGGCCGACGCGGCTGCGCCCGCAACGCTGTCCATCGAGGATCTGGCGGTGCTGTCCGTTGATCGCGCGCAGGAAGACAACCTGCGTATCAAGGACGCGATTTCACAGGTCGTCGCCGAACATCCGCTGTCTGACGGCTCGCTCGCCAATCGCAAGCAGGTCTACAATGCCGTGCTTGCGATGAAGGGCTGATCGCTTCCGGAACCGTTCATTTCCAACGATTTCAGCAATATCCGCAGCGCTTCGGGCACACCCGGCCCGCCGACCTGCGCAAGATATTCCAACATCGCCGGTGTCGCCGAAGGATTGGCGACCAGCCACTTGCGCAATCGCGGCGCATATTCCGCGATATGCCACAGCACATCTTGCGCGGTGTCGGCGCTGCACGCCACCAACGGCGTCAATTCGATTGGCGGCGCAGGCGGTTCGACTAATGCCCGCTGCCGCGCGTGCGGCTGATATTTCGGCGGCGCGCGACGTCGTTCGTGGCGTTTGCCATGGTGTCCATGCTGTTCATGTCGTTGCCCATGACGTTTGCTACGTTTCGCGCGCTCTTCATATCTCTTGCCGTGCGCCGCGACTTTGCCGACGCTTGCCGCGTCTGTCCCGTCTGCCGTGGTTTTTTCCGACGGCCGTTGCGATTCGCGCATATCCGTCACTGCTTTCCGTCAATCGTCCGGAAAAACTGGCGTGCCCGTGGCGCGTTGCGAATATGGGTGGCCTCCTGCATGACCTGCAGGCAATCGTCGGGGCGGAACCGGAATTCCTGCATGAGCATGCATACGATTTCCGTGACCGGCGACTGCGTTTCCGGCGTGCAGTTCATGGCAAGGTCGCATGCGGTGCGTGTGGGCGTGGTGACGGTGATCGGGCCGACGTCGGTGACATGCTTGTCGGGCGCCTGTCGGTTGAAAACGCTGACTTTGCGACCGTACCTCGCCGTTCGGTAATGCGCTTTTGAAATGATGTCGATCGTGTTGGGAAACATGCCACCCAACCACACCCACGCAGCGGTGCCGGCGCACGCCACGGAACGGCTCGGCATCAGCGTTGAGATGATGCTGGCGCGGCCGTACAGCGTGCGCGAATCGTGATACGAGTAGGCGTTGTCGTTGTCAAGTTTGCATACCACGCCTAGGGAATGCAAACGATTCAAACAAATGGGGCCGGGCAGGTCGGCGTCGCCCAAAAGGGGAGGGGAGGTGTCCATGCGGGGTACCGTAGCTGATACGGAAAGCGGCGTGCCACCGGCTTCGCGAAAAAAGTGGATAAGTGGACGATGATTGTTGCGTGATACAACAATGTGGATAACCTTGTGGACTACCGTAGCCTGATGCAGGCCGGTCTGCGAGAACGTCATCGACCCCATCCGCCCGTCTTCCGCCAATCGGAATGCGCCGAAAACACGGGATATGGCGCTTTGTATAATCGGGCACCATGAGTCATATTTTGGTGAATGTTGCATGGCCGTATGCCAACGGCCCCCGTCATATCGGCCACGTCGCCGGCTTCGGCGTGCCGTCCGACGTGTACGCGCGCTACGAGCGCATGAAGGGCAATGACGTGCTGATGGTGTCCGGCACCGACGAGCACGGCACCCCAATCCTGGTGGAAGCCGACAAGGAAGGCGTGAGCGCGCAGGAGCTCGCCAACCGCTACAACCGCGTGATCGCCAAGGACCTATGCGATCTCGGCCTGAGCTACGATCTGTTCACCCGCACCACCACCGGCAATCACGAAAAGGTCGTGCAGGAACTGTTCAAACAGTGCCTCGAAAACGGCTACATCTACAAGGGCACCCAGAAAGTCGCCATCTCCCCGTCCACCGGACGCACCCTGCCGGACCGCTACATCGAAGGCACCTGCCCGATCTGCGGCGCCGACGGAGCCCGTGGCGACCAGTGCGACGCCTGCGGCAACGAACTCGACCCGGACGAGCTGCTCAACCCCGTATCCAAGATCAACGGCGAAACCCCGCGCTTCGAGGAAACCGAACACTTCTTCCTCGACCTGCCGGCGCTCGCCGAAGCCAATCTCGCGTGGCTCAAGACCCGTGAAGGCTGGCGCACCAACGTCATCAACTTCTCCATCGGCCTGTTCAAGGAAGTCAAGCCGCGCGCCATCACGCGTGACATCGACTGGGGTATTCCGGTGCCGGTCAAGGGCTGGATCGACAACCCGAACAAGAAGCTGTACGTGTGGTTCGACGCCGTGATCGGCTACTTGTCCGCATCCATCGAATGGGCCCGACGCAAGGGCGACCCGGAGGCATGGCGCGCATGGTGGAACGATCCGACCACCCCGGGCTACTACTTCATGGGCAAGGACAACATCACGTTCCACTCCCAGATCTGGCCGTCCGAAATGCTGGCCTACAACGGCCAGGGCTCCAAGGGCGGCGAAACCGGCAAGCTCGGTCCGCTGAACATGCCGGAGCAGGTCGTGGCCTCCGAGTTCATGACCATGGAAGGCAAGAAGTTCTCGTCCTCCCGCGGCATCGTCATCTACGTGAAGGACATCCTCGCCCGTTACCCCGTGGACGCCGTGCGCTACTACATCTCCGTGGCCGGACCGGAAAGCTCCGATTCCGACTTCACTTGGGCTGAGTTCGTGCGCCACAACAATGAGGAGCTCGCCGCTTCCTGGGGCAACCTGGTGAACCGCGTGGCCAACCTCATCAACAAGAACTTCGGTGAGATTCCGGCGTTCGACGAGGCTTCCGCCACCGACGAGGACCGTGCGCTGCTGGCCGAAACCAAGGCCGCGTTCGAAACCGTCGGCGGACTCATCGAGAATCACCGCCAGAAGAACGCGCTGTCCGAAGCGATGCGCGTGGTCGGCGACATCAACAAGTACATCTCCGCCACCGAACCGTGGAAGATCAAGGACAATCCGGCCCGCCTTGGCACCGTGCTGCACACCGCCGCCCAGGCCGTGTCCGACGCCAACCACCTGCTGGCCCCGTTCCTGCCGCACTCCGCACAGAAGGTGTGGGAGGCCCTCGGCGGAACCGGCGTCTTCTCGCCGCTGCCGCGCCTCGAAGAGGTCGAGGATCTCGACAAGCCGGGCTTCACGTACCCGATCATCACGGGCGACTACAAGCTGGGCGAAACCGTGCATCCGTGGGCTTCCGAGCCGATCGTGGCCGGCACCTCGGTGCCGAAGCCGCACCCGATCTTCGCGAAGATTCCGCCGGAGGCCGTCGAAGAGGAGCTCGCCCGCTTCGATGCCGAGCTGAAGGCCCGCCGCGAAGCCGAGGCCGCCCGTCTCGCCGCCGAAAAGGCGAAGCTGGAAGGCTGATTCCGTCGCATAACCCCCGTACGCGTCGCACGACTTTGATTTTTGGACGATTTCTTCAAGTCGTGCGACAGCTGCGGTGCGATAAGTGCCCCCTAACTGCTGTTTTTAGGTCAAAATGACCGGAAAATGGCGGTTAGGGGGTATTTGTTTTGATTGCCGTGTCGCATGACTTGAAAAAAGTGCCGAAAAATCGAAGTCGTGCGACATTTTGTGCCGTTTCAGCGTCTCATTCCCGTATCACGTTTCCACCTGTGCGACGTTTTGTGCGATTGGCGGGCCCGGCGGCCGGTCGAGGTATGCGTTGACGGCACACTCAAGGCCGTTCGGCCAAGCCTATGGCCTTACAACGCATATACGACCGACCGCATCCTTGTCGTAGGTATGTTCCGGTTGCTTTCGCATTGTTTTGGGTAGAAATGCGTGCGATTTTTCAGCTGGTCTTGGCGGGGTGTCGCAAGACGGTACTTCAAACCGCGGTACGAATCGTTAAAAAACGCAAGCCGCTCAGTACAATAAAACGCAGAGACGTGCAAAGCTGCAGGAAGGGGCTCTCCATGCTGGATATCAAACGCGTACTGAAGGCCGCGCCTACGAAAATGCGTTCCCGTGAGCCGCTGCAGCAGTTGTGGACGCCGTGGGGTGAACGAATCGAGCACGAATGGCTATCCGCCCGCGCCGGCAACAAGGCGTTCAATCCCGCCGAGGAAGGCGAACGCACGCTGGACGAGGGTCGTACCCCCATACTCGGCGAGCACCCGCGCCCGACCATGGTACGCGACAACTGCACCATGCTCAATGGCTGGTGGGATTACGCGATCGTGTCCATTCCGGAAGATGAGACCGCGCCGAAATGGCGCAAAACGGCGGCGATGCTGACCCGCGACGAAGCGGTCCGCGCAGTCAAGGAAACCGCCATTCCGCAAACGTTCGACGGCAAGATCCTCGTACCGTTCTCGCCGGAATCCGCGCTGTCCGGCGTGCACCAGACCATTTACCCCGACAACCTGCTGTGGTACCGCACCGTCGTGCATCCCGTCACGCTCGGCGGAGAGGAAACGGTCCGGCAAATCGGCGACGCGAATCGCCTCATCCTGCATTTCGAAGCGGTCGATTATGTCTGTGCCTGCTATGTCAACGGCCAGCTCGCGGGCACGCACGTCGGCGGCTACCTGCCGTTCGACGTCGATATTTCGGCATTTATCGACCCTGATGACGCGTTTGAAATCGCGCTGTGTGTCTACGATCCGAACGATTCGGGCACGCAGTTGCGCGGCAAGCAGAAAATCGAGCGCGAAGGCATCTGGTACACCGCGCAAAGCGGCATTTGGCAAAGCGTCTGGCTGGAAATCGTGCCGGAAGCCTACCTGCGCACGCTGACACTCAAGGGGGCATCCGACGGCAAGTTGTTCGTCCGCGCGGAAATCGGCGGCGACAAGCCGAACGCGAAACTGCACATCGTCGTCACCGACCCTGCGGACGGCACGGTGGTGGCGGATGAGACGCTGCCGGCGGGTGTGCGCAAGGTGCGTGCGGAAATCGCAACAGCTGCCGAACATCTGTGGTCGCCGGCCGATCCGTATCTGTATGACGTGCGGGCCGAATTGCGATACGGGTCGGCGAAACCCGCGGAAACGGCGGGTGATGCGGCGGTCGTGCAATCGCAGCCGATGGATGTCGTAAGTTCCTACTACTGCGCGTTCCGTTCCGTCGAAATCAAACCGGATACGAAGGGGGTGGCGCGCTTCCATCTCAACGGCAAGCCGCTCTTCGTCAAAGGCGTGCTCGACCAAGGCTACTGGCCGGACGGTCTCATGACCGCGCCCGACGACGAGGCGCTGACGCATGACATCACGGCCATGAAAAACGCCGGTTTCAACATGCTGCGCAAGCACATCAAAATCGAGTCGGCCCGCTGGTACTACCATTGCGACCGCCTCGGCATGCTCGTCTGGCAGGACGCGGTGTCCGGCGGCGGCACGGACGGCGAATACAATGCGTGGACCACGAATCGTAAGCCGACGCTCATCCGCTCCACATGGAACAAATTCCGCGACGACACCGCCAAACATTTCACGGCGCTCGGCGCGGACGACCCGATCTACCGGCGCGATTGGTCGCGTACGTGCGACGCGATGGTGCACATGCTCGGCGGGCACCCCTCCATCGTGACGTGGACGCTGTTCAACGAAGGCTGGGGCCAATTCGACGCGTGCGACGCAACCGAACGCATCCACGCG
>VOFL01000034.1_pt1 | contig 24612 bp, 18 predicted proteins | sample 5384111 | NCBI WGS metagenome assembly VOFL01 (sample SAMN12384731, study PRJNA508395) | synthetic metagenome | isolation source: mock microbial community "Gut Microbiome Whole cell Mix" consisting of 8.3%...
GTGGCGGTCGCAAAATTCATCATCGTCGCATCCTTGGTACCAGAGCACACCTGCCACATGAAAATCTTTCAACGGTGCAATATGGTTCGCGTAGATATCTCCGCCGCGCACATGTCTGCGTATAGGCGTGCCGCCCCACGCGGTCTGGATGATGCCGACCGGCACGTTAGGATGCTTCGCGCGCAGCTGAAGTGCGAACTGCTGTGTCAAGTAGCTCAAATGCAGTGAGTTCGTGGAATCCGCATTCAGCCACGCGCCAGCGTTCAGGTTGACGTTGGCCAGCGGAAAATCCGTGTTCTTCACATCATGATCTGCGATAACGAATTTCACGTTCTTGTCGACGAGTGGTTTTGGAAGATCGGTCTCTTTGATGATTCCGTTGCCAAAATTGGCGCTGTTCTCCGGGTAATACTGCGTATAGTTGAGTTCCATGTTCGATTGGCCGGCCGCCACGAACACGTCGCCCACATACACTTTCGCCAGTTCCGTTACGACTTTGCCGTCGTACTTCACCTGTAACGAATACGACTCGAGGCTTGCTTTCTGTGCGTTCAGCGTGCAAGTAAACGAACCATTTTTTGCGATTTTCGCAGTGGCGCTCGCAGTCATCTTGCCTTGGGCAAGTGTTGCGGATAGTTTCGATGCGTCAATCTGTTTGCTGGCATGCGCGAATTTGACGGTTCCTTTGACCACTAACGGCTGATTGCGCTGGAAGACCATATTTTCCATGTAGTAGGAAGGCAAAGTCACGGAAACCTGCGAATTTGAGGACTGTGCGGTTTCTTCGTTTTGGTGCAATGCTGAACCGTTGCCCCATTTGGGGCCGCACCCGACGATGATGGCAACGACTATTCCTACGGTTACGATAACGGCAAGTGCCGTTCTTGCCAATCGTTTCGTATTCAATTCTGATTTGCCTCGTTCTTTGTCAACGCCCGCTCGAAGGTTCTGGCCTGTTTGTCATATGCGGCTCGTTCGGTGTTGGCTTTGCTGGTGGTCCCGGACGGGTCGGCTTTGCAGTCAAGCGCCTTCGGCGATTTGACTTCTTCCTGATACAAGGTGCTGAGCTTTTCCAGATCATATGAGGAATCCATGCTGGAAAATGCGTCGACAATCTTTCCCTTGAGCTGGAAATCCTTGGAATATGAAGCGTTCATGGTGGCAACCGCGTCTCTGCAGTCGTTAATGGCATTCAGTTCGCGCATTTTCTGCGATGTTCTCACGCCCATGACGCCGAAGACCACAATGCATACCGCAACGACGATAACGGCTACGATGATGGAACGGCGAATCAAGTTCTTGACATGGTTATGTACCCAAGTGTCGCCATCTTGCACGCCTTGCGATATGGCGATTTGGAATGAATCTTTGGTGTTTGTTTGATAGGAAACCCCTGATGCGTCTGTTTCAGGCTTTCCGTTACGATTGGTGATGTTAACGGAATTGTCGGGTTTGCTGGTTTCGACGGTCGCGGTACTGCTGAACGTTCGGGGCTTACGGACGCTATTTGTTTGACCGTCAGCTTTGTCCGGCTGCTTTCGTGCCGTGCCATGCTTTCCTCCAGAGTCCGTGATACCGTTTTGATGTTGTCTATTGGAGGTGGTCCGACAAGGTCCTCTGTTCCCAAATGACAATACATAAGGTATGTTACCCGTTCCACTTCCGAATGCCAGCACTTCATGTTGTGGCATATTCGGTAAATGTGAAGTTTGGTTTGGAATCCATCTGCTTTATTTTGAGTGGGGACATCTCAGAATACACTTAAGTTTTGCGTGTGCAATTGCGTCAACGAGTGAAAATGCGTTTTGTGAGAGAGGCTGACGATGATATCGCCGAAAAGCTTGATGAAGATTGCGACCACCGCTTCCGTGGTTGCAATGACGGTTTCCGTTGCCGTGGTGCCGGCTTACGCCATGCAGGATATTGCGATTGAGGATACGCCAAGTTCTTTTGCCGCAACTGTGGATGATGCGCAGAATTCGTCAAACAGCATGCCGGACAATCCGAACGCGACGCTGCCGGAAACGGTAAGCGAAAACATTTCGGACGATTCCACTATGGTTTCACAGAATCTTGCCGTCACTCCTGAAGGTGACGTGCAAGATATTGAAACCGGCGAAGTGGTAACTGATCCGCAGTTGATTGGCACTCAAGATCAGCAGCCTGACCCATTGGCTAAGACGGATGGAAAGTCATTCATTCCAGTAAGTGTTTCGGATGTGAAAGACGCCGTGAAACAGCCTGTGAAACAGTCCTCTTCGAAGGTGAAGTCGACGGTACAGCTTGCCAGGTTCGACGGCAACCAGTATGGCGCGCATTGGGGAACTTATAACAATACGAAAGCATTCTTTGATTACAAAAACAATTTGTTCGTTCAGCAGGCCAAGGGCGTAGTCGACGTTTCTTCATGGCAGAACGACATTGATTGGGCCAAAGCGAAAGCTGATGGTGCGGAAGGCGCGATTATCCGTTTGGGTTATGGCTGGGGTAATAGTGCTGATAAGAAAGCACAGCGCAATATTAATGAATGCAAACGTTTAGGCATTCCATTCGGTATCTACTGGTATTCGTATGCATATGATGCGAATTGCGCTCGTGCGGAAGGCAATGATGTGGTTGCCAAGCTCCGTCAGATGGGAGTGGATCCAAACGATCTGAGATACCCAGTGTTTTACGATCTTGAACAATGGTCTTGGGCAGGGCACACTCCGCCGACTGATCCGAATGTGTATAACGGCATTGCCGATGCATGGTACAACGCATTGCAGTCGGGTGGATATCAAAATCTCGGCGTGTATTCGTACACCAATTATCTGAATGGTCCGTTGAATAGCGCAAGCATCCATGCGAAGACCCGTTGGGTGGCGCAATATGGTGCTCAAATGGGATTTACCGCATTCAGTACCAACGATCGTGGTTGGCAGTACACCAGCTCCGGTCAGATCAACGGCATCAGCGGTTCCGTGGATATGAATGCTTTCGGTAATAAAAATTTAAATCCAGCGTTGATTTGACTTGGGTAATTCGAGCTGAAGATATAGCGGTTGGCGCTGCAGTGGAAGCGAATACTCAGGCTTTGGAATACAAGTGGATGTCCTACGATGTAAATGCGGGTGTGTGGAAAACAATTGCGGATTGGTCATCTTCGAATTGGGCTGGATGGGCAGATAATGAGGGTACTTATTGGCTTCATTGTGAAGTAAGAGACGCTAATTCAAAGCAGAAGATTGATGAACAAACGATTGCTTTGCGTATGCTCGAGGATCCGGCAGAATTAACGGCACATATGCGGGATACGAAAAGAATGGCATTTTGCTTGGTGTCAACTCAGATAATCCAAGGGGAAATTATCAAATTAAAATATATGATACACAAAAGAAGACGTGGGTTGCGGGCTGGAAAGGACAATGGGCTCGTTGGTATCCAAAAAAAGGGATATATTGGACGCATTTTGAATTGTATACCTCCAATGGTCTCTTGACTGAGACACGAACGTATGCATTTGGAGTGTAGGACGTCCTAGATGAATGGGGATGGGTTTTAAGAGAGAAGAAATGAGTAAACGAGGTAAATCAAGAGAATCTGGAATTGAGTTATTGAGAATCGTTGCAGTGGTTCTTATTGTCTCGCATCATTTGCTTTGTCATTCTACGTTTGATTTATTTAATGAGCCCTTTTGCGTAAAAAGACTATTTTTCCAGATGCTGTATCTTGCTCCGGGAAAAATCGGTATCGCTCTTTTTTTGTTTATTTCAGTTTGGTTTCTTGCGGATAAAGGAGTGACTTTACAAGGTGCTATCCGTAAAATTTGGCTTCTTTGGAGAGAACTATTCTTCTGGAATATCGTAGGTATGTGCTGTCAATTGGCCCTTCCTTCCTCTGAGCCTAGAACTGTGAATGACTGGTGGTTCAGTTGGTTGAATATGTTCTTTCCACTAACTCGAAATGAATGGTGGTATGTAAGTAGTTATGCTATTTTTTTGGTTTTGCTTCCATTTGTTCTTCCATGCCTTAGATATTTAGGAAAAGAGAATCATAAAAAATGCTGTGTGGTGTTATTTGTCTTATGGGGAGCGCTGGCTCTAATTCCAGGTTCTAACTTAGATAATGGCCTTAGCGTAGTGGGATTTGAATACGTCTTTGTGCTTATTTCATATTACAAATGGTATATGAAAGAAATTAAGGCTAATTATGCTGCAATTTTGGTTGTTTTAGGAACATTGGTTATTTTGATATGGAATATAGCTCTTCCAATGTTAATCCCCGATAATTCAAGTCTCCTTATGGATTTTCTTTGGCCAGTTGAAAAAGAATGGTCTATTCCGATTTTGATGATTAGTTTTGGTCTGTTTGAATTACTTCGGAGAGCGACATTCCATAGTAGCGTAATCAATATGATTGCTACTTCTTCTTTTGGTGTATATCTTGCTACTGAGCAGCCTTTTATTCGTGAACAACTGTGGTCTAAATGGATTGTATTATCTGATTTTTATGATTCAAAATATGCAATAGCACAAGCTATTCTTTGTATTATTATTGTATGTGTGGTTGCAAGCGCCCTTGATTTATTAAGGGGGCTGCTTTTTGATATGACGATTAATCGGCATCGTGGTGCTTGGTTCGATAAACTCTGGAGCATGGTTGCCAGTGAGAACAAGAGACAAAAGTAAAGGTAAAAAAGCCGATATCTCTGTAATTTTTTAAAATATGAGTGGGGTCCAATTTTCCAATTGGACCCCACTCATACATGCATTTTATTATTTCAATGGATCATCATCAGGTTGCGAAATAATCTTATGATCCGCAACATCTTTGAGGTGTTTGCCATACGGAGATTTACCATATTTAATGGCTGCATCCATAAGTTGATCTGTTGTAATCCATCCGTTTTCGAATGCAATTTCTTCGGCGACGGCAATCGGCAAACCTTGTGCGCGCTGCACTGTACGCACGAATTCTCCAGCTTCATATAAAGAATCCATAGTACCTGTATCAAGCCAAGCATAACCACGACCCAATGTCTGAACACGCAGACTGCCGTCTTCGAGATACATTTTATTTAGGTCTGTAATCTCCAATTCGCCACGCGCACTTGGTTTGACTTGTTTAGCAAACTCGGTGACACGAGCGTCGTAAAAATAAAGACCAGTGACAGCATAGTTGGAAGCTGGATGCTTCGGTTTTTCTACGATTGAGACGGCCCTGTGATTGTCATCAAATTCAACGACACCATAACGTTCCGGATCGTCAACGTAATAACCGAATACAGTGGCTCCGTGTTCAACTGATGCTGCACGGCGTAAGGTCTTGCCTAATCCATTGCCATAGAAGATATTATCCCCAAGAACGAGCGCACACGGTTCGTTATTGATAAACTCTTCACCGATAATAAAGGCTTGAGCAAGACCATCAGGTGACGGCTGTACCTTATAGCTGAAATTCACGCCATATTGGCTGCCGTCACCAAGAAGACGTTCAAAGTTGGGCAAATCCTGTGGCGTACTAATGATGAGGATATCTCGGATACCGGCCATCATCAGCACGCTCAACGGATAATAAATCATCGGTTTATCATAGACCGGCAACAGCTGCTTAGAAGTAACCGTAGTCAGAGGATACAGACGTGTACCAGATCCTCCTGCTAAAATGATGCCTTTCATTTGTTGAGTTCCTTTGCAAGATAGTCATGAAGAGATGTCTCCCAGTCGGCGGGCTGATAACCGGCATCTTCGATTTTGCTCAAATCAAGCGAACAATTATGCGGACGCAAAGCTGCGTTATTCTCCTTGGCATATTCTTCGACGGAATTTGCAATAATCTTTGAATTGTCGGCATTTGCTGCAGCAAAAATAATTTGAGCAAGATCAAACCAGCTCACGACACGTCCCGAGCCTGTCATGTTATAGGTGCCGTAAGGGGCGTTGCTATTCAGAAGATGGAAAATTGCTCCAGCCATGTCATCCGTAAAAGTCAGTCGACCGAACTGATCGTTCGGAGCTTCTGCCGTAGCTCCAGATTGAGCAAGATCCAGCATTCGGGTTACGAAATTACGACCTTCTCCAATAATCCAGCTAGAACGAATCAGATAATGCTGGGGAACGTTCTCTACTAATGCATCGCCAGCGGCTTTAGTTTGGCCATAAACGCTTAGTGGCGCGAAATTCTCATCTTCCTTGTGGAATTGGAGAGTGCCATCAAATACATAGTCACTGGAAATATGCACCAAAGTGATTCTGTGTTCTGTGGCAATCTTCGCAAGGTTCCTAACACCGCGAACGTTTATAGTCCAAGCAGCTTTGCGACCTTCAGGCGTTTCTGCCCCATCGACGGAAGTATAGGCTGCCGCATTGATAATGGTGCCATATAAATCCCAATCGATATTCTCATAAGAGGCGGTGTCCGAGATATCAAAGGTATCGGCATCGTGATATTCGAAATTCTCCAATGAATGGCTTTCAGCGTATTCACGAATTGCACGTCCCAATTTGCCTTTGCTGCCAAGCACCAAAGTCTTTTGGGGCCATCGGCTTCGCATCCTTCAGCATGGGATGGTGCAGGTCCGCCTCGGATCGTTCGGAGTCCTCCAGCGGGATCGGCCAGTCGATATGCAGGTCCGGGTCGGCGAGGTTCACGAACGTGTACGTCTTCTTCTGCTCCAGGCTCCAGTGCGCGTTCACGAGGTACGTGTACACGGTACCGTCCTCCAACGCTTGGAAGCTGTTGCCCACGCCACGCGGCACGTAAATCGCCTTCGACGGATCCAAAACCGTCGTGTACACCGCCGAAGCTCTCGCCCGACGCAGGTCCACCCACGCGCCGAACACGCTGCCGGCCGCGATGCTGATGTATTTGTCCCACGGCTCCGCGTGGATGCCACGCGTCACGCCCTTCTTCGCGTTGTAGCTGATGTTGTTCTGCACCGGCCCGAAATCGGGCAGGCCCAGTTTTGTCTGCTTCGCGCGCTGCCAGTTCTCCTTGAACCAGCCGCGGTTGTCGCCATGCACCGGCAGGTCGAACACGACCAGTCCGGGAATGTTCGTCTCCACGGCCCTCAGGTCCTTTTCGAAATCCATGAAATCCATCCCCTCACTGGCCCTGCTGCTTGTAACGTGCCTCGGTCGCGGCCTTGGCCGGTTCCCACCACGCGCGGTTCTGCGTGTACCATTCGATCGTCTGCGCGAGACCCGATTCGAAGTCGGTGTGCCTCGGCGTCCAGCCCAATTCGGTGCGCAGTTTGGTCGAGTCGATCGCGTAGCGGCGGTCGTGGCCCGGACGGTCCTTGACCCAGTCGAACGCGTCCTCCGGCTGTCCCATCATCTTCAGGATCATGCGCAATACGGTGATGTTGTTCTTCTCGCCGTTGGCGCCGATCAGGTACGTCTCGCCGATGCGGCCCTTGGTGAGGATCGTCCACACGCCCGAGCTGTGGTCCTCGGTGTGGATCCAGTCGCGCACGTTCTCGCCCTTGCCGTACAGCTTCGGACGTTGCCCGTCCAGGATGTTCGTGATCTGGCGCGGGATGAACTTCTCCACATGCTGGAAGGGACCGTAGTTGTTCGAGCAGTTCGAGATCGTGGCGCGGATGCCGTACGTGCGCGTCCACGCGCGCACCAGCATGTCCGACGCCGCCTTCGTGGACGAATACGGGCTGGACGGATGGTATGGGGTATGCTCCGTGAACTTCGCCGGATCGTCCAGGGCGAGGTCGCCGTACACCTCGTCCGTGCTCACGTGGTGGTAGCGGATGCCGTACTTGCGGACTGCCTCGAGCAGGCGGAACGTGCCCTCCACGTTGGTCTTCAGGAACGGTTCCGGATTTGCGATGGAATTGTCGTTGTGCGACTCGGCCGCGTAATGCACGATCGCGTCATGCCCCGGCACGATTTTGTCGAGCAGGTCCGCGTCGCAGATGTCGCCCACCACGAGCTCCACACGGTCCTCGGGCAGGCCCGCGATGTTCTCCGGATTGCCCGCGTACGTGAGCTTGTCCAAAACGGTGACATGCACGTCCGGATGGTTGTTCACTACGTAATGCACGAAATTCGATCCGATGAAACCGCAGCCACCGGTCACAATAATGTTCTTGGGAGTAAACGTCTCTTCAGCCATATATGCAATATTAGCCGCTTGCGCGTACGAGTTTTTCTAAAAAACGTGAAAATTGGGCTAGACATTCAATCGCTTGTTTCCTGCGGGGAGCCTGCTGGTAGACTTTGTAAATATGGCTAAGAAAATTTTGGTAACTGGTGCTGGCGGATATATTGGACGTCATGTCGTGAGCGCATTGCTTGATGCTGGACAGGACGTCATTGCTTCGGATTTACGGCTTGATGGTGTCGATGAACGCGCCACAAAAGTACAAGCAAATATTTTTGAGCCAAATGATAATTTATTTGAGGAGCTAGGGGCTCCTGATGTATGCCTGCACATGGCTTGGCGTGATGGCTTTAAGCATAATTCGGATAACCATATGGGTGATTTGTCCAATCATTATCGCTTCCTGAAGCACATGCTTGACTCTGGGCTCAAGCAAATCGCTGTTATGGGAACCATGCATGAAGTTGGTTATTGGGAAGGCGCGATTGATGAAAACACTCCGTGCCATCCTGCTTCTATGTATGGAATCGCTAAGAATGCGTTGCGTGAGGCGACTTTAATGCTTGCCAAGGAATATGATGCAACTGCGCAATGGATTCGTGCTTATTACATTGTTGGCGACGATGCTCACGGTAACTCTATTTTCTCAAAGCTGCTACAGGCAGCGAATGATGGCAAAGCGACTTTCCCATTCACTACAGGTAAAAATAAGTATGATTTCATCGATGTAGATGAGCTTGCGCGTCAGATTAGTGCAGTTGTTTCGCAGGATGCGGTTGATGGCGTCATTAATTGCTGCACTGGTGAACCGATGACATTGGCTGAACGCGTCGAGCGCTATATCAAGGAGAATGATCTCAATATTAAGCTCGACTATGGCGCGTTCCCTGATCGTCCATACGATTCGCCGGGCGTGTGGGGCGATGCTTCTAAAATTAATAAAATAATGAAAAACTGAAGGTGAATGGAACAGGGCAATTCCCAAAATGCTTATTCAAAATGAAGAACCTTCGATTGCAGTGTTGATTCCGTGCTACAACGAAGAAGTTACTATCGGAAAAGTCGTTCGTGATTTTCGGAAAGCACTGCCGAAAGCCGATATTTACGTATATGACAATAACTCGACGGATAGGACCGCTGAGATAGCATGTCAAGCTGGCGCACAAGTTCGTAGAGAACCTAGGCAAGGCAAAGGCAATGTCATCCGTGCAATGTTTGAGGACATTGATGCAGATGTATATGTCATGACAGACGGGGATGATACATATCCGGCAGAAGCTGCTTCACACATGGTGGAGAAGGTCCTTGAAGGCTACGATATGGTTATTGGGGATCGATTAAGCTCAACATATTTTCAAGAAAATAAAAGGCCATTCCATAATTTTGGAAATCGAACAGTACGCGGAGTGATTAATTCACTGTTTTCCGCTAACGTTACTGACGTTATGACTGGCTATAGGGCTTTTTCATACTCTTTTGTAAAGACCTATCCTGTTTTATCTAAGGGCTTTGAGGTCGAAACCGAGATGACGATTCATAGCCTTGATAATAATATTCGGTTATATGAATTACCTGTGCAATACCGGGATCGTCCAGATGGGTCAGTTAGTAAGCTGAATACGTTTGGTGACGGTTTTAAAGTCCTTTCCACTATATTCAGGTTGATTAGGGAATATAAACCGTTGCCTTTTTTTGGTGGATTAGGTTTACTAGTTGGAATAATTGGATTCGTACTTACCGGTTCGGTGGTATTTGATTTCTTCCGTACTGGGCAGGTTCAACGTTTTCCGACTCTAATCGGGGCGGTCATGCTTATTGTCATTGGTCTGCTATGCATTGTGTTGGGTTTCATTCAGGATACGCTTGCTAAAAATAGTCGTAGACGTTTCATTATGGATACGAATTATGTAACGCGAGATTATCGAATGCAAAAAAGGTAGGGGGCTTTTCGTGGGCGCTGTAGAAGTTGGCTTGACGCATTCGGATATTAAAAAAAGATGGTTACGGCTTAGCATGGATATGCTTGTCCTAGCTCTTCCCTCTCTTATTGTTTGGGGTATGACTTATCCAGGATATATTCAAGCTGATCATCAAAATACGATTGCAGATATTGCTTCGGGAAGTCCTTCAGAGTGGCACTCGTTATTATGGGGGTACTTAGCGTTTCCTTTCATATATATGACAAGGTCTTTTGGGGTATATGGTTTAGTCCAAATTGGTATTTTCACTGTTGCAGTGATGTATTCCTTATGCAAGATGAAAGAACTTGGTTTTTATGGAAGAAAAGGCTACCGAATTGCCCTGCTTTGTTTTGCCTTATGCCCGACGTATGTTTTATATAATCTGTTATATAGTTCTGATGTTGTTTTTGCGATTCTCTTATTACCTTTGACGGTGCAGATTGTTGAGGTTATGACGACCGTCGGTAAATCGTTTGAGCGTTTTTCTTTCTGTCTTGGCTTTGGACTGTTATTATATTGCGAATATGAGTTGCGTAAGAATGCAGTATTAATTGCAATCGTAGTTATTACGGTTCTTTTTTGTATTTATAAAAAACAGCGTAAGCGTATTGGTGCTATTGCAGCATGTCTTCTTGTCCTGACTGGGATGTCCTCTTTTCTTTTTTCGCATGTTCTTAAGGCAGAGCCTTCGCCATCTCAAGAGCTGATGTCTGTGCCGGTTCAACAGGTTGCTCGCGTATATCATGATGGAGGTAAAATTTCCAAAGAGGCTGATAAATATTTTCAGTCTATTCATGATAAAGAGGTATGGGTGGAGTCGTATCTGCCATTTGATGCAGATCCTGTGAAATTCAATTATGCTCCAGGGAAAAAACAGGTTGAATTATCTTCAGATTTTATTAAATTTTGGGCTGAAACAGGAATTAATAATTTTGGAGAATATGTATCGGCCTATTTGGATCTTATGAAGCCGTATTGGCAGATAACTAGTACGCCTTCCACCCAATTTATTGATACTGACTTCATGGATCACGATATTTATACGCGTTCTACATGCCAAAAGATGGGGAATAAATGTAGTGACGAGTACCTTAATCAATTTAAGGGGCATTATACGTATATGCGTTCGGTGCCTTCGAAACTTTATAACAAAATTGAAAGTATGGGAATCCCTGTAATCTCAGATTCATTTAATCTGATCTTCTTTGACAGAGCTTTACCATTATGGCTATTTGTTGTAGGATGCATAATCGCATATCGTATGAGATGTTTGCGTAAATTTGTAATCATGTCTTTGCCGTTGCTTTGTATCTTGATTTCCTTGCTTGCTTTTTCACCAGTTGCTGCTTTTCGGTATTCCTTACAGATGTACTATGTACTCCCTTTGCTAGCAATATGGATATATCGTCAATATAAGATTGGCTTACATGAATATTTGCTCGTTTCGAGGCCAGCGTTATTACCAAAGGAGGCCAATCGCACTTCTTGACGATTATTACGTATCAAGCCAAGGCGATACTTCGCTTTGATAATCAACCTCAGCTTGATATGGAAACGAAATCGGATGACAAGGCGGTCGGTACCATGCTCCCAACCCATCTGGCCGTCGAGGAATGATGTGCTGCCATTTAGGCGGTGGCGCCATCCTTAGCCGCACCGTGCACAACACGATATGGATTGACGCCGGCGAATTCAACATGAGGCAGCGGCATGGACAATCCATGCTCGAATCCTGACCAGGGGGGGGGCAGTGGCCTTGAAAGTTACAAATGTTCAGTTTACATGAGAAAGATGCTTAAAATAAGTGCCCGAGGAGGGGATACCTCTGGGCACTTATATAACTTTTAAAACATTGATTGTATGTAGCTGATGGTCTTTTTTTCGAGTCTGTATAAAGCAATTGACAATGTCATGATTATCATAAAATCTACAAAAAATAGTAGATAACCGTCAAAGCGTGACAAGGCAGTACAGTTAATAATTGTGAATACCTGTGAAATCAAAACATGGTGGACTAAGAAAATAGGATACGAATATTTTGATACAGAATTTACTGGTATCCGAATAGGTTGTACATCAAGCCATTTTGCAGTATAGACTATAACTGCAAATGCACAAATTCCTACAATGGTCACGGCAAAGGATCCGCTAAACAGTGGATGAATTTCTTGTACAACAAGGAATAATAAAGCTGCTGCGGCTGCATAGGTTGGTATTTTTCTGATGTACTGAATGAAATACATGCCAAACAGTAATTCAGGCAACCTCATTGTAAGCAATAAATCGGATGGTAGTCCAAGGGGCATTGGATGAAAATAAAGCGTCAAGGCATACAATGCAATAGCGACAGATCCAGTGATGAGGGGATGTTTTTTTACTCCGTACCTCAATAATGGAAATACCACATAGAAAATGAGGATGAATCCCAAGAACCATTCGCCAAGTGTATAGAACGTTGGAAGTGAAGTATTGGCCACCAACCCGTCAATGCCGAGCACGGAGAAAATTAACGTCCATTTTGGAGCGTTCGCGAATACATGTCCACCGTTACGCAAAAAAAGATAGGCATTAGCGATAATGAAAGCAATCCAAAACATTGGATAGATTCCAATAAAACGCTTGTAGTAAAAATGCCTGTAGTTTAATTTTTCGGACTCGCCGTATGTATACATCAAGGCGGCGCCGGAAATAATCAGGAACAGGGAAACGCCTAAGCCACCGATATAGATACCAAATGGTTCGTAAGCGAATACAGGGTGCCCGATCATGTATGGGTTATTGAAATGCGTGATAACGATGAGAATCGCGGCAATTGCACGGACTAGATCTAGATAAAAAAGTCGTGGACGTTTACCTTTTTGCTTCGTCGTATCGGGCATAGTAGGTTTAGTAAAAGGAACGTTGTCTGTCATGCACGATCCTTCTTCAAATGGGCGTTACTGTTCCCATACCTCTCTTTATACGTCTTCGGATGACGGATATGACGGTACAGCTTCATAACCCTAGCGCCTAAATGATATGCAAACGGAGTGCCCACCAGTGTTCGCTTGAACCACAGCAAAATAGCGGCTCGCAATGTGAATCCACGCGCAACATTCAGACAGGTTCCCCGCAGTGTAGTGTCGAGATAAGGTGCCGTACTACCCGCAAGTGTCTGTACATCAAATGACAGGTTGGTAAGCTCAATGCGAGCGAAATGATCGGAATATACGAAACCTGTGTAATATCCATTGGCTTGAGGCAGGTATCCGTAAGCTCGTTCGATGAAATGCAACATGGATCCATCGATTTTGTTTGGTTCAGGCGGGAAATCCTCGTATTTCCAATCAATATCGAACAGTTGGTGCAATGCTTTTGGACGGAACCAGAACATAGTGCCCAAAGGTGCGATTGGTTCCTTGTATGGATTCAAAGGTACTTTAACGCCTAAAGTCTCTTCAAGCATTTTTTTGGTGCCTTCGAAATTCGGACCCCATAGGCTTGCGAAATTACCGAAATAGTCGGCGTGATTCGGCGATGTTGGTGCAAGTAAACCGGCATGCGGATCCTGCTCGAAGTGATTGATAATATTGCTCACCAATGCCTTGCTGCCTAAGATATTCTCGAAACATTTGTAGGCAAAGCCATCTCCAATGCTGTATGGAGAAAGCTGTGTCACTTTCTTATCGTGAGCGAAGCACACATAGTCATATTTCAGGCAATCTTTACCGGCGCCGATTAGCAATGCGCTTACATCTCGTCCACGGTTCTGGATGACACGAACATCGACGTTATAAGGCAGTCCTTTACAACGTTCCCGTACCAGCTTTGCGTTTTCTTCGGACCCGACGGTGAAGATGAAGTCACAGCCTTCCGGCATGGATTTTGCATATTCCAGCGTTTTATCGAGCAAATCCATGTAGTACAAATGCATAATCAGCGCTATACGCTTACCTTCAGGAATCGGCGTAGTGATATTTGACGGCATCACGAAATCGAGATGCAGGTTTTTGACGAGATCCGCGAGATTCATCGTGCGTAATGCGTTTTGCCAGATTAGATTGACATCGTAATCGGTGTGGTCTCGCAGATATTCGAATAAATCCAAAGCTGCGTTGCCGGCTGATTGGTTTAACGTATCCATGTAATCATGGAAGAACGATCGCCTCTTGAAGATGGGACAGCGCTTTTCCTTGATAAGAGTTTTGGCCGCAAAAGTAATCGGACCATAAGTGAATCCTTCTAAATCATCGGTATTGACATAAACGTCCCACTTGAATCCCAAATCAGCGAAGCGCTTAGTGAATAACGATTCATGCATTCCAACGGAATCATAATAGCTGTTAATCTGCGGCATATTGTTCCAGTAATCCTGGAACTCTTTACTCTGCACAAGGCTTCTTCGATAAGCGTGGAAATGAGATTGAATGTGCTCGGGAAGATATCCGAACGGGCTACGCCCGAATGGATCTTGTGGAACTTTATGGAATTTAGTGATGCCCCAGAAATCAAGATCGCGCTTATTCATTGTTTCGAACATCTCGGCGAACGGATAGACGGGTCCCATAATCGTTGCATTAAAAAGAACGATCTCGTCGAATTGCTCAAGTTTTTCCCATCCATAGGAATCAAGGGCGGTTTTATATGCCCAAACATCGAAACCTGTATTGGGACGAATGATGAGGTTGTCGGTATACCTGGACAAAATTGATTGCCCTGCCTCGTTGAGTTTTCCGTTGCAGACGATGGTCATTTCGGAGAAATGAGGTTTGAATCCAGCTAGCAGGGTAGGGACATAGTCATCCACAACTCCATCGGAATCATAGAAGAAGAAGATGCCGAGTCGGTTGATTGAAGATTGGGTGAGTAACATTCCAATAATCCTTATTTTCTATAAGACTCTCAAACATAGAAAGTATAGCGCTGATAGGTGATGTATGAGAATATTCTGGAGATGACTTCATACCCTCGATAGGATTTGGGGCTCCTGCTAATATATTCTTTTTATGGAGAATGTCTTAGAACGCTTTAGAAAACGATACCGTTATTCCATGGTTGTCTTTAAAGAGCTTGTGAAGACCGATTTTCAGCTTCGTTACCAAGGATCGGTTCTAGGAATGGCGTGGTCCGTTCTTAAACCGTTGATGTTGTTCGCGGTTATGTATGTAGTTTTTGTGAGGTTCCTGAAATTTACAGATGGAACACCTACATTCCCGATTTCATTGTTGTGCGGTACGTGTTTGTGGTCTTTTTTCACTGAAGCTACCAGCATGGGAATGCGTGGCATAGTAGATCGTGGCGATTTGCTTCGTAAAGTGCATTTTCCAAATTACATTATTGTTGCCTCTACTGCTATGGGCGCGTTGATTTCTTTGGGTATCAACCTTGTTGTGGTTATTTGCTTTGGTTTTTTTGCACATGCGCATTATACGTGGAGGGTTCTGTTGCTTCCTCTTAACATTATGCAATTTTATTTGTTGACGCTTGGAGTGACATTATTACTGGGAAGCTTGTATGTGTATTTTCGAGATGTAGCGCATATCTGGGATGTGATTACGCAGGCTTTATTCTATGCGACACCTATTATCTATCCGATTACTATGATTGCGCAAAGGGCTCCTGATTTTGCTTGGGCTTCGAAGTTTCTGTTACTTGTACCTAGTACTCAAGTAATTATGGATATCCGGCATAATCTTTTGTCTCCAGAATATATTCCAACAGTCTGGACGTATGTTGGCAATCCCTTGCTGTGTGCGTTGCCATATGTACTTTCAATTGTGATTTTTGTATTAGGAATTCAGGTGTTTCGTAGGTACAGCGCTAAATTTGCGGAGGTGCTGTAAACGGTGAGGGAAAATAAAAAGATGCAAGACTCCCCAGTAGTATTAAAAGTCAGTCATGTAGCTAAGTCATTTCGCTTGCCGACGGAGCAAGCGACTGGTTTGAAAATGGCTTTTCTGAATTGGACCAAGGGGATCAAAGGATATACAGAGCAGAAAGTTCTTCGTGATATTGATTTCGAGGTCCATCGCGGTGATTTCTTCGGTGTGGTAGGACGTAACGGTTCCGGTAAATCCACATTACTAAAGATTATTTCACAGATTTACGTTCCAGACCAAGGTAGTGTAGATGTCTATGGAAAGCTAGTTCCTTTCATTGAATTGGGTGTTGGTTTTAACCCGGAACTGACTGGTCGAGAGAATGTCTATCTTAATGGTGCTCTCCTGGGGTTCAGTCATTCGGAGATAGACGCCATGTATGACGATATTGTCGAATTTGCTGAGCTTGAAGAGTTCATGGATCAGAAACTGAAGAACTATTCTTCAGGTATGCAGGTTCGACTTGCTTTTTCCGTTGCAATCAAAGCGCAAGGTGACATTCTTGTTCTAGATGAAGTACTTGCAGTTGGAGACGAGGCGTTTCAACGTAAATGTGATGCATTTTTCAAGAAGGTCCAGGCAGACCCGAATAAAACTGTTATTCTCGTGACTCATAGCATGGATGCAGTAAAAAAGTATTGTAATAAAGCCATTCTCATCCGTGACGGAGAAATTGTCGTTAGTGGTGACAAAAACCAAGTTGCGGATCAATATACATTGGACAATCTCAAAGGCAATGAACCTTTGCCAGAGAAAAAGAAGCAAAATGGTGAATATGCGATAGGATTAAACGCCACTGTTCCAGAATTGAAAATAGTCCCGAAGTCTGATTTATCAACTGATGGAAAACATCCGTTCCAATTTGATGTGGTATACGAGTATAAGGATTCTGGGACGCATTATGTTGCTGTGAACTTGTTGGATCTGAAACGCGGAGGCATCGTCTATGATTCCGGTTCACGCACTCTTGTGCAGACAAGTAGTGGAAAACATCGATTTGCACTGGAGATGCCGATTGACATGCTTAATAGTGGGGTATACCGCCTGTATGCCAGTGTGCGTGTTGATGATGGCGACTCGGCAGACTCAGAAACCAAAATGGTTGCTTTTACGAATGAGGCTAATGGGTGCGTGTTTTCTATTAACAACCCAGATCATGAAGATTATGCACTGCTGAATGAGAAAGCGATGATAATAAGGAAGCGTAAATAAAGACAATACATATTTGTCTTTTAATTAATTGTATGTATGTTTGTGTTAATGATGGTCCAGTGACGTTACCCCTGGGCCATCATTAACACAAACAATTATTGATTATTCTGCTTGTTAATGAGGTGGTTGAAAATTCTCCGTCTACGTGTTTCATTTGGAAGCAAGGCATTGGTTATGCGGTAAGGTAATGTCGTCTGCTTATATTCTTCTATGATGGCTTGCTTGTTTTCGTCTATGATGGCTTGCTTATATGCCTCTTCTCGTGCAGAATTTTCTTGGTTTTTCTCAGCGATTCGACGATCGAGTTCGGAGAGCGCTTCATAAATATGTGCTGCTTGCTTCTGTAACTCTTTATTAGAGATAAAAACATCCTTGAAAGAAACGGAATCCATCATATGGGAGAAAGCGATTTTCCAGTAAATGACGGGATCGTTGTCTGCGGGATAGCTGTTCATGTTGCAAAACCACCAGACGCGTGATTCAAGGCAATTGCAAAGAATTTGACAGGCTGTTTCTTTATTCCAGGTTTGGGCGATGCTTTGTAATGCGGATTCGCATTCTTCAGGTGCCAGTCTTTCTTGGAAATCATCTTGAATAATTGAGACGGCACGTGTGCTCAGCCAATTGGTCGCCGTTTGAATTGCTGGAACATGCTGTGTGTTGCTAAATCGTTGAGCGGCGAGAACGACATCATGTACAGAACGTTGATCTTGCATGAATTTATCGATGGAATATCGTGCCCTTCCAGAGATGCCCCTTCCGATGTGATATTGAAGTCCACGTAGCTCGGTTATTGGATATAGCGTTCTTGCACGTGAACATAAAACGAGATATTCGTAAGCATCTTCAAGTTTGTTAAGACGTTCTGCTGGCATTTCCTTAAAACTGGACTTAACAATATCGGAGCGATACATGGTTGTATGAATGTTCCATGAAACCCATTGCTTGAAATCGAAGGAGAAAGATGCTTTTAAGATATCGTCTCCATGGAGCTCTCCGTCAGCACTGTTAAACATTGCTTCATAGTCGAATGCCCATTTCTTGTCTTGGTCGGTTCCTGGAATAACTGACAGACCATACCTGATCATATCTGCATCATGTTTTTTGGATACGAAATCAAGTAGCTCCAACAGATGAGGTTCAATTGCATCATCTGCATCAAGGAACAGCGTGTATGTACCAGTGGATGAGTCAACTGCTGTTTTCCTCGCGACATGGCGTCCTGAGTTATGCGTGAGTCGGATTAGACGGATTCGGGCGTCTTTGCTTTGCAGATTTTGAACTATCTCAGCAGTTTGATCAGTACTTCCGTCATCTACGACTATAACTTCGAAATCAGTGAAGGTTTGAGATATGACGCTTTCAAGGCAGTCTGAAATATAGTCTGCTACATTATATGCAGGTACCAGAATCGAAAAATGCGGCACTATTGTTGCCACCTTTCAAGGTGTGCATGTTTTTGCATGCTTTTTTGTATAGCCCTTATCGCCTTTTAAAGGTCTTTATTCCAGCAAAGTGATACGGATGAGCATTTGCTTTCCGTATGCACATGACTTTACTTCATGTCATGAATTTTGCGATCATATATTTTGTTTTCATAATGTCGAATTATAAACAAAATATAGCAATGGAGCCTTTGCAGTGGAGTCAGCTTAAGAATAAGCTGACTCGATAATGTCAAGTCATCCTGCAGATTTTGCCAATCTGCATCGGTAACTTCATTACTGGAGTTACGTAGCACTTTTTCTTCGTCTTTGACACTCGCCACTAGACCGAAATAGTTACGGCAAGGGACAATGCCCTGATCAAGAGTGGCTTGGAAATTTTTTGCGGCGGCGGTTACATTATCATGCCAGAAATTTGGTGTGCGTTTAGAGTGAGTTACGGAATCTGGTTCTTGCAGCCAGTAGTAGAGCACGGAATCTATGTCGGTCACCAGCTTCATTCTGGAGTAAAGAGGGGCCGCCATGCGAATATCTTGGGCATAATGTCCCAGATCGAAACGGAGCCCGTCCCACAATTCGCGTTTGTACAGACGACACCAGTTTGCCTCGTTGAAATAGAGAGCTTCAGAGTTCTTGCCAAGCAGATTTCCCAAAATACGTAGACTCTTGCAGAACACGGTTTGATATGCGTGCAGAGGATTTTTAAAGGAAGTTGTTTTGTCCGGCGCAGCAGATCCTTGGGCGGCGCGTGCTTTGATTTCTGCTAGTTGGGAGACGCCGAATTGCTGCCATCTTCCCTTGCTCATATCAGCTCCGGTATTTAGAATTGCGTGCAGCAACAATTCAATATTTCGGCTGTCCAGGATGTCATCGTTGTCGGCGAATGCAATATATTCACCGTGAGCTGCATCCAATCCGGTGTTTTGGGCTTTGGCGATGCCCCCGTTCTTCTGGTGAATAACAATAACGCGAGAATCTTTCTCCGCATAGTCGTCGCAAATACGTGGAGAGGTGTCTTTTGATCCATCATCCACGAGAATTATTTCAAGATTGGTATAAGACTGATTCAAAATCGATTCCACACAATATGGCAGGTATCGTTCCGAATTGTATACGGGGACGATTATTGAAACCAAAGGTCTTGAAGTAGCCATGTCCTGTCCTTGTTTCCTTGATGTAATGTGGCATCGAAAGATTGTACGTCTCTTGACAATAGAGTTTACTTTATTTTGGTGAAGTTCGTATCGGCTAGGTACCCTTTGCCTGCGGTCATATCATATTGAACGAGCCTGTAATCGAGCAACAATTGTTTTGCCTCTTTCGATAAGGCTTTCTTGGAGATTTGATTACCTACTTGGTCGAGATTTGTTTCATCTCCAGAGCTGACTCCGCCTGTGGCGAATGCTACTCGGCTCGAAGCCGGAAGATTGTTGTGCAACATGGTTAGCAAAGCGAGATAGGGGGATACTTTAGCGTTCATATGAGAAGCGGCAAGCGCCATAAAGTAATTTGGGGATATATAAGCAGCATCTGTATCTGCGAGTTTTGTTCCGTTTGATGGAGAAGCGCTGTTAGACCATATGAAATAATCGGTTTCATGCAGGACGGATGAATTCTTAGGGTCTTGTTCGGCTGTTGAGTAAATGCTAGGAAGATGATCTCCGTAGAAAATAACAGTGACTGGTTTGTCGATCAAGTTTAGCTGGTTTAGAAAAGATGCTGTAGCCTGATCGGTGAGGCTGAGCCCTTTGACATATGTCTCGAGATTTTGGTGCTCTTCTGTTGAAATATCGACTGATGAATCCGCCTCGGTAAATTCATTATCTGGGTACCAACCGGTGTAGGGCATATGGTTTTGCATAGTTGATAATTGCAGGAATTGTGGATGCGTCTCGTTATTCACAAGGTCCAACACGTTTTGATAAGCCGCTTCATCGGTAACGTACGGATTGTAATCAGAGGTTTGCTTGTGCGTGATTTTTGGCTTGCTATCAAGTGTGCGTAGGTGAGCAAATCCGAATTTACGATAGTCGGTATCCCGCAAGTACATGTTTTGGTAATACGGATGCACTGCGTCCGAACCGGACGTGCCATAGCGGGTGTTCCAGATTTGGTTGAAAGCATAAGGGGCTTTTTGATTCGGCACAAGCTGTTGGAATGGAATTATGAGAGAATCGTCAAAATTAGTGAGGTTCAGGCCGGTAAGTGCCTGATATTCCATATTAGCGGTTCCTCCGCCGTATCCGGAAGAAAGCATGAGTCCAGAAGTGGTATTTTCTTCAATCTGGTGAATGTTTGGAATGGGATCTGTTGAGAAGCTAATGTTCGGTACTCGTGTTGGGTTGGAGAACGTTTCGGACAGAATCATAATAACGGTGCTGTCCGTGATGTTGTATTTCCGGTTAGCATTGATGGAATGGGCCATCGAATCATATTTTTGGGCTATTTTATCCATCGTTTTGCGATTATAGTTTTCCGGTTTATCCATTACTTTTGTTTTGGTGAGACTTAGAAAAGTGGTGGCAGGACCATTGGTTTTGGCATCGAGAGTTGCGTCAAATAACGAAGGCGTGTATCCGAGATTGCCGGCAAAAGAGTAAGCCCAAGAACCTGGGACGCTGAGATTAAATGAATAAGAACAAACGATACCGATACAGGTTATAGCTGCGAAAATGCGTGTCAACGAGCCAATGAGGATTCCTGGATTTGAGAATGGATGTCTCCATGAACAAGGAATGAATTGTCTTCTACCGTCAATGATAAAGAAAAGTGCGCAGAGGCAAGCGAGCCATATAACAACACTGATTGAGGAATTTACGAATTGTTGATTTTCTTTTGGAATGAAGGAAAGGAGTTTATCTGAGTTTCCGCCTGCGACAAAAGTCAGATCGGCAGGAATGATTGGCTCGTTTCGTAATTGCATTTTTATATGGTTGGCTACACCGTAGGCGGTGAATAAGACTCCGAAAAGAGCAGTGGCAATCCAGAAACGATTCGTGATGAAGATGAAAGCAAGATAGATGATGGTGAGAGCAAATAGGTTGAATAAGAAGTTATATCTATTCTCAAGCCACATTTGACAGATGAATTGGGTTGTTTTCCCGGATACACTTTGAAGAATCTTCGCGGTTTCGGAAATTTTACTTCCTTTACTATATTTCGGTTCGGAGTACATGCCCCATTGCAGGAAAATGACTTCGGCTGAAGTGAGCAGGAAGAACACTGCGGTATAGAACGCATAAGAGAACTTCATGCGTTTCTTCCACAAGGCATGCGCACCCCGGAAGAACTTGATGATAAGCTGGACGGCTTTGAAACTCGTGAAGGTGCGCCATGCGTTACGCACCGTGGTCGCAGCGGTACGTGTGACGCGTGCGGTGGCGTGAGCCGCACTGGCAATAGTCTGGCCAATTCGTTTCAAGCTATGCCCGGCAGTCGTCAGGGCCGTCCGAACCGTTTGAAGAGTGCGCGGCATTGCCTGTAATGCGTGATTGCCATTAACTTGCGCCTCTGCAGCAAAAGAGGAAATATACTGCTCGTCCGTAATCGCAAGAATATCCGTATCACATGGTGCGACGGACGCTTCCGTTTCCGGTATGTAGATGCTTCGGTGCGCGGGTTCCGCATGAAGAGGGGCTTTATGCGTGTACAGTTCCGCGCGGTGGCGCACATCGAAACAAGAGGGGGTGTCTATCATGCTCTCGTCAGCCAGTGTCCGGTAAGTTCCGCCTATAAACGATTGTTTGGAATGCCTGACGTATGAAGGCTCGAAGGCATGAACGGCAGACTGGATATAAGGCATCGTCGCTTCCTTCACGGCAAATAACCCCTTGTGTAAACGGGGGTTTATGAGCATGTAAAACCGAGCTATATATTAGCCAGTGTGTCTGGACGAGTAGGTGTCTTGATGGTAGCTGGTGGGTATCTGAATGATGAATGAAACCAAGGCATGTTCTTAAGCGCAGTCAAATAGTTATGCGATAGTGGCGGTATGAAGGGAAAGAAGCTTTTTCGATGCATGCCAGTGTTGGTGGCGTTGTGTGTGCTGCTTGAGGGCATGTTTTTCATGGCTGTTACCAAGCCTGGCCATGTGCCGGATATTTGGACGCATGTTTATCGAATTGACTCCATACTTAACGGGGATGTAATCGCACGGCCAGTCACTTCGAGAAGTATGCTGCATAATACTGAGACAGGGGTAGTCGGTGGCGCGGTCGATCGCAGTTGGATGCAGTATTCCTTAGATCAGTATGACGGATATGATCCAGGAATTGTGATTGCGGAATCCGTTGCTGACAATGGATCATCGACAACGGTTGACCTGCCTTTTAACAACACGGCAACAAATTCTCCGGTCGTATATGCTCCACAATTACTGGGCTTCAGAATCGGACGAGTTTTTAATTTCAGTTCTGGAATGACATACCGCTTGGCAGAAGCGTGCATGTTGATCATTTATGTGTTGTTCATGTATGGTGCAGTACGCGCATTGCCGCGATGGCGTATCCCAGTTGGAATACTTTTATGCTTTCCTTTGATGGTGTTTCGTTACTCATTCGCTATTTCTGCGGATTCGCTGACACAAGCTGTGATGATTCTGTTCTCCTGTTTGCTGTTCCGGGGAATTATTGGTAAACGATCACAACGTGGAGCAGTGGCGCTTGCGGTAACGAGCGTGCTATTGGCAATGTGCAAGTTTGTGTACATGCCATTGGTTTTGCTGGTTATTCCGTTGATGTTTGATCGAGTTTCCGGTCGCTGGCGTGTGAATCGTGGTCGGGCTGTGCCATTGTTGATAGGCGTGGTTGCGTCTGGTATATGGACCATATTCTGGTTGGGCGTCAATGCTTGGTATACGAATTGTCCGATGCTGGTTTCGTACAAACAAATGAGCGAGCGCAAGCATGCATTGTTGACGGATCCCGTTGCCATGTTGGATGCTGTGAAGAACATTGCATGGGCGATAATGCATGCTCAATCGAATATGAATAACAGGACGGACAGCATCATGATTGCCGCGTGTTGGTTGGCAATTGTGGTTTCCGTAGTCGTGTTGGCTGTGACCAGTGTGGTGAATGCTTGTGTCAAAAGCCGCCGAAAGAATCCGGTTAGGACTGCCAATGGTTCTATAAATGCATGCGGTGTGCTTTCCTTACCATACGCATGGTTGATCGCGGTGGTCTGTATCGGAGATATCCTACTGATTTACCTTGCCTTGTGACTGCAATACGATGCGGATGGGCTAATCGGAGTCGACGGTATGCAATTCAGGTATTTCCTTCCTTATGCGCCTTTGTTTGCATTCGTAATGTTGGAATCGGGAAGGCGGTTGCTGAAACAGTGAGCGAACAGGGATTCAAACCGAAACATATTCTGGTAACAGGCGGATGCGGGTTCATCGGCGCCAATTTCGTGCGGTACGTGGCGCGCAATCATCCGGACGTGCACGTCACCGTACTGGACAAGCTGACGTATGCGGGCAATCCGGCGAACATCGACGGGCTGCCGCAATCGCAGGTCGAACTTGTCATCGGCGATATCTGCGATGCGTCGCTGCTGGAACGCATTGTGCCCGGCTGCGACGCCATCGTGCATTTCGCGGCGGAATCACATAACGACAATTCCATCTTCGACCCGGAACCGTTCATCCGCACGAACGTAGAGGGCACGATGCGGCTGTTGGAGGCCGCGTGTAAATACGACGTGCGATTCCACCACATCAGCACCGACGAAGTGTACGGAGACCTGGCGTTGGACGATCCGGCGCGATTCGGCGAAAACTCGCCGTACCGCCCGTCAAGCCCGTACAGCGCGTCGAAAGCCGCGTCCGACCATCTGGTGCGCGCGTGGACGCGCACATACGGCCTGCGCGCCACCATTTCCAACTGTTCCAACAATTACGGGCCATACCAGCATGTGGAAAAATTCATTCCACGACAGATCACATCCATTCTGGAAGGCGCGCGGCCGAAACTGTATGGCACAGGCGAGAACGTGCGCGACTGGATCCATACGGAAGACCACTCTTCTGCGGTGTGG
>VOFL01000120.1_pt1 | contig 21869 bp, 33 predicted proteins | sample 5384111 | NCBI WGS metagenome assembly VOFL01 (sample SAMN12384731, study PRJNA508395) | synthetic metagenome | isolation source: mock microbial community "Gut Microbiome Whole cell Mix" consisting of 8.3%...
TCAATTGTACTTCGTTCAGTTACGTATTGCTGCCATCAGATTGTGTTTGTTAGTCGCTTTTTTTTGGAATTTTTTTTGGAATTTTTTTTGCGCTAACAACCTCCTGCCGTTTGCCCGTGCATATCGGTCACGAACAAATCTGATTACTAAACACAGTAGCCTGGATTTGTTCTATCAGTAATCGACCTTATTCCTAATTAAATAGAGCAAATCCCTTATTGGGGTAAGACATGAAGATGCCAGAAAAACATGACCTGTTGGCCGCCATTCTCGCGGCAAAGGAACAAGGCATCAGGGCAATCCTTGCGTTTGCAATGGCGTACCTTCGCGGCAGATATAATGGCGGTGCGTTTACAAAAACAGTAATCGACGCAACGATGTGCGCCATTATCGCCTAGTTCATTCGTGACCTTCTCGACTTCGCCGGACTAAGTAGCAATCTCGCTTATATAACGAGCGTGTTTATCGGCTACATCGGTACTGACTCGATTGGTTCGCTTATCAAACGCTTCGCTGCTAAAAAGCCGGAGTAGAAGATGGTAGAAATCAATAATCAACGTAAGGCGTTCCTCGATATGCTGGCGTGGTCGGAGGGAACTGATAACGGACGTCAGAAAACCAGAAATCATGGTTATGACGTCATTGTAGGCGGAGAGCTATTTACTGATTACTCCGATCACCCTCGCAAACTTGTCACGCTAAACCCAAAACTCAAATCAACAGGCGCCGGACGCTACCAGCTTCTTTCCCGTTGGTGGGATGCCTACCGCAAGCAGCTTGGCCTGAAAGACTTCTCTCCGAAAAGTCAGGACGCTGTGGCATTGCAGCAGATTAAGGAGCGTGGCGCTTTACCTATGATTGATCGTGGTGATATCCGTCAGGCAATCGACCGTTGCAGCAATATCTGGGCTTCACTGCCGGGCGCTGGTTATGGTCAGTTCGAGCATAAGGCTGACAGCCTGATTGCAAAATTCAAAGAAGCGGGCGGAACGGTCAGAGAGATTGATGTATGAGCAGAGTCACCGCGATTATCTCCGCTCTGGTTATCTGCATCATCGTCTGCCTGTCATGGGCTGTTAATCATTACCGTGATAACGCCATTACCTACAAAGCCCAGCGCGACAAAAATGCCAGAGAACTGAAGCTGGCGAACGCGGCAATTACTGACATGCAGATGCGTCAGCGTGATGTTGCTGCGCTCGATGCAAAATACACGAAGGAGTTAGCTGATGCTAAAGCTGAAAATGATGCTCTGCGTGATGATGTTGCCGCTGGTCGTCGTCGGTTGCACATCAAAGCAGTCTGTCAGTCAGTGCGTGAAGCCACCACCGCCTCCGGCGTGGATAATGCAGCCTCCCCGACTGGCAGACACCGCTGAACAGGATTATTTCACCCTCAGAGAGGCTGATCACTATGCAAAAACAACTGGAAGGAACCCAGAAGTATATTAATGAGCAGTGCAGATAGAGTTGCCCATATCGATGGGCAACTCATGCAATGTGTGAGCAATACACACGCGCTTCCAGCGGAGTATAAATGCCTAAAGTAATAAAACCGAGCAATCCATTTACGAATGTTTGCTGGGTTTCTGTTTTAACAACATTTTCTGCGCCGCCACAAATTTTGGCTGCATCGACAGTTTTCTTCTGCCCAATTCCAGAAACGAAGAAATGATGGGTGATGGTTTCCTTTGGTGCTACTGCTGCCGGTTTGTTTTGAACAGTAAACGTCTGTTGAGCACATCCTGTAATAAGCAGGGCCAGCGCAGTAGCGAGTAGCATTTTTTCATGGTGTTATTCCCGATGCTTTTGAAGTTCGCAGAATCGTATGTGTAGAAAATTAAACAAACCCTAAACAATGAGTTGAAATTTCATATTGTTAATATTTATTAATGTATGTCAGGTGCGATGAATCGTCATTGTATTCCCGGATTAACTATGTCCACAGCCCTGACGGGGAACTTCTCTGCAGGAGTGTCCGGGAATAATTAAAACGATGCACACAGGGTTTAGCGCGTACACGTATTGCATTATGCCAACGCCCCGGTGCTGACACGGAAGAAACCGGACGTTATGATTTAGCGTGGAAAGATTTGTGTAGTGTTCTGAATGCTCTCAGTAAATAGTAATGAATTATCAAAGGTATAGTAATATCTTTTATGTTCATGGATATTTGTAACCCATCGGAAAACTCCTGCTTTAGCAAGATTTTCCCTGTATTGCTGAAATGTGATTTCTCTTGATTTCAACCTATCATAGGACGTTTCTATAAGATGCGTGTTTCTTGAGAATTTAACATTTACAACCTTTTTAAGTCCTTTTATTAACACGGTGTTATCGTTTTCTAACACGATGTGAATATTATCTGTGGCTAGATAGTAAATATAATGTGAGACGTTGTGACGTTTTAGTTCAGAATAAAACAATTCACAGTCTAAATCTTTTCGCACTTGATCGAATATTTCTTTAAAAATGGCAACCTGAGCCATTGGTAAAACCTTCCATGTGATACGAGGGCGCGTAGTTTGCATTATCGTTTTTATCGTTTCAATCTGGTCTGACCTCCTTGTGTTTTGTTGATGATTTATGTCAAATATTAGGAATGTTTTCACTTAATAGTATTGGTTGCGTAACAAAGTGCGGTCCTGCTGGCATTCTGGAGGAAATACAACCGACAGATGTATGTAAGGCCAACGTGCTCAAATCTTCATACAGAAAGATTTGAAGTAATATTTTAACCGCTAGATGAAGAGCAAGCGCATGGAGCGACAAAATGAATAAAGAACAATCTGCTGATGATCCCTCCGTGGATCTGATTCGTGTAAAAATATGCTTAATAGCACCATTTCTATGAGTTACCCTGATGTTGTAATTGCATGTATAGAACATAAGGTGTCTCTGGAAGCATTCAGGGCAATGGAGGCAGCGTTGGTGAAGCACGATAATAATATGAAGGATTATTCCCTGGTGGTTGACTGATCACCATAACTGCTAATCATTCAAACTACTTAACCTGTGACAGAGCCAACACGCAGTCTGTCACTGTCAGGAAAGTGGTAAAACTGCAACTCAATTACTGCAATGCCCTCGTAATTAAGTGAATTTACAATATCGTCCTGTTCGGAGGGAAGAACGCGGGATGTTCATTCTTCATCACTTTTAATTGATGTATATGCTCTCTTTTCTGACGTTAGCCTCCGACGGCAGGCTTCAATGACCCAGGCTGAAATTCCCGGACCCTTTTTGCTCAAGAGCGATGTTAATTTGTTCAATCATTTGGTTAGGAAAGCGGATGTTGCGGGTTGTTGTTCTGCGGGTTCTGTTCTTAGTTGACATGAGGTTGCCCCGTATTCAGTGTCGCTGATTTGTATTGTCTGAAGTTGTTTTTACGTTAAGTTGATGCAGATCAATTAATACGATACCTGCGTCATAATTGATTATTTGACGTGGTTTGATGGCGTAGATGCACGTTGTGACATGTAGATGATAATTATTATCACTTTACGGGTCCTTTCCGGTGAAAAAAGGTACCAAAAAAACATCGTCGTGAGTAGTGAACCGTAAGCAGCAATGGTAACGATAAGCGGAGGTTTGGAGTGGGCACAAATAAGAAACGGATTGTAGGAGTGGTACAGGTTTCAATTTCCAGTCGTTACGACAGAAGATAAAGCCGGCATATTTGATGTATAGTCCCGAATGTTTGGGGAATATACATATCAAAATAACTCAGGACATAAACAGGAAACCTTGAACTTCATACAAAAGAAGTTTGAGGAGATGGCCCCCTTTTCATAAAGGAGTTTAAATATAAGTTTTCTCAGATGCTTTAAACCGGAACTATGAACAAGAGAGACAACAGAGCCGGATGTTACTTGCGTTTACGATCCTTGCTGTTGTGATTGCCATGATGGGAGTCTTCGGATTGGTAACGCTGTCTACCCGGCAGCGAACGAAGGAAATAGGGATTCGAAAAGTGAATGGGGCACATTCCGGTGGGATCGTAAAAATGTTCTGTCTGGAATATCTGAAATGGGTGGGCATTGCTTTCGTGCCGGCTTGTCCGTTGGGTTATCTTTTTATGTATCACTGGCTGGATGAGTTTGCTTACCGGACTACTATGAGCTGGTGGCTGTTTTTGGGGGGCGGACTGATTATTGCGGGGATTACGTTATTAACTGTTATCGGACAAACCTGGCGGACGGCTTCACAGAATCCGGTGAGATCATTGAGATATGAATAATAAATAGTTGGAGATTATGATAAAAGCAATTGGATTGACTAAGATATTCCGTACAGAGAGTGTACAGACTATTGCATTGAATGAAATCAGTATCGATATATCGGAAGGCGAATTTGTAGCTATAATGGGACCCTCAGGATGTGGCAAATCGACCTTGCTGAATATACTGGGACTATTGGACAATCCGACTTCCGGTGAGTTGTGGTTCATCGGTAAAGAAGTTTCCGCTACTCGGACAATGCTCGTACAGACATGCGGAACGGCAATATCGGCTTTGTATTTCAGAGCTTTAACCTGATAGATGAACTGACTGTATTTGAGAATGTAGAATTACCGTTGCTATATGCCGGTGTGCCGGTTCGTGAGCGTGTAGATCGAGTGAATAAAGCGTTGGAAAGGATGCAGATAGGCCATCGTACGGAACATTATCCTCAACAACTTTCCGGAGGTCAACAACAGCGTGTGGCTATTGCCCGGGCTATTGTGACGAACCCGAAAATTATATTGGCTGACGAACCGACGGGTAACCTCGATTCTACCAATGGCAACGAGGTGATGCTTTTATTGAAGGAGTTAAATAAAGATGGAGCTACAGTCGTGATGGTAACTCACTCTGAAGAAAATGCCCGGGAGGCAGGCCGTATTGTGCGGATGATGGATGGTTGTATCCTGACGGAGAACAGACGATGAAAAGTTTTGAACGATGAATGATCACCGCCGATCATTCATCGTTCAGAACCTTTCATCGTTTCAATTCATATCCCAGCATCATGCCGTCATAGCTATCTGCCAATGAACTGATGGCTTTGAGGGTGGCACTGCTGCTCTTACTGGATAAGAAAGTGATTAGCTTCAGCAATTTGTCTGCTTCGAACAGAAGATCCATCTGCTGAGTGGTATAATTGACTTTTGCATTCATGGGGATTAATTTCATATACCTCAGGTGGAGCATCTGGGTGCCGGCATCGTAAGAGTAGGTTCCGTTCAGCTTGCGTTTGCCTAAAGTGCTTACGAAAGTACTGTCCGCATTGAATGTAAAACTCAGTTGCCCTTCTTTAATACCGACTTTGGCCAGCTGTTCGTCCAGCTTTTGTTCGGCAGCGGAAGCAGCGACTGTTCCTCCGGCTTTCTTCAGCAGGTTTTCAGACTCGAACTCAATGGCCGAGCCGGTATAACGCCAGGTCCCGGTCATATCCACTGTTTCGGTATGTCCTGTGACAGCGTTGACAACTTTGGAGATATTGTCTTTATTGAATAAGTCCTTGATAGATTGTGCACGGTTTACGGTCGGTACAAGCAGTAGTGTGATAAGAACTGCGAATGATAATAGTTTTCTTTTCATTTGATATCCTTGTTTTTATTTTGAATTAAGTTCTTTATTGATTGACTCGATGTAGTTTAATACCTCTGTCCTGCCAAGGCGCTCTTCTGATGAAGTGATGAAATAGGGAGGGAGTTCTTCCCATTGTTTCCGTAATTCTCTCAAGTAAGCGCTGATATTTATTTTGAGTCGTCCCCCTTTCAGTTTGTCTGCTTTGGTGAAGATAATGGCAAAAGGAATGCCGTTCTCACCCAGCCATTCCATGAATTCAAGATCTATTTTCTGGGGTTCCAGACGGCTGTCTATCAATACGAATAGATTGGTCATCTGTTCGCGTTCGAGGATGTAATCTTCGATGATGGTGCGTATCTGTTTCTGGCCTTTCTGACCTCGTCTGGCATATCCGTATCCGGGTAAGTCAACCAGGTACCAGCTGTTGTTGATCAGAAAATGATTGATAAGCATGGTCTTACCGGGAGTAGCGGAAGTCATGGCCAGCCCCTTTCGTCCGGTCAGCATATTGATGAGGCTGGATTTTCCTACATTGGATCGGCCGATAAAGGCATATTCGGGAAAGTGCCTGCCGGACATTTCTTCACGTCCGTATTACTAATTACAAATTCAGCATTGGTTATTTCCATATTTCTTGTTGGTTTTAAAATTCATTTTTTAGTTGTTTCTTTGATACGATCCATATTCCTGCAAAAGTAAGGATGCCGTTCAACATCAATAATTCGTATCCGAACTGATAGCCGGTTTCCTGCCGGGCAAATCTATCGGCTGCGTAACAAATCAGTGGTGAAGCTATCGCAATAAACGGTACCCATCGGTCGTTTGTTTTTCGTTGGGTGAATAATCCGAAAGCAAACATTCCCAGAAGAGGTCCGTATGTATAGGAGGCTATGATGTAAATAGCATCGATGACGCTTTGGTTATTCAATGCATCGACAAGGCAGATAAAGAAAATAAGTAGGACGGATAGTCCTATATGTACCCGGTTTCGTTTTCTACGGGCTTCTTCCTCTGTGTCTTTGCCTGTGTCGAGCAAGTCGATGCAAAAGCTCGTTGTCATGGCGGTTAAGGCTGAATCCGAATTGCTGAAAGCGGCGGCAATGATACCGATTGTAAATAGGATAAGTACTCCTTCGCCCAGATAACCCTGGGTAGCAAACAGCGGCAGGATGTCGTCACCGGCAGCCGGAAGTTCCAACTGCATCTCTTGAGCAAGGACCAGTAATAAAATGCCAAGCCCCAGAAACAGCAGGTTGAGCGGAGCGAATGCAAAGCCATAACAATACATGTTCTTCTGCGCGTCACGCAGACTACGGCAGGAAAGGTTTTTCTGCATCATATCCTGATCGAGTCCGGTCATGACAATAACAATAAAAATCCCACTTAGAAACTGTTTGAAGAAATTCTGGCGCGACATCCAGTCATCAAATACAAAGATGCGACTGTGTTCATTGCTGCTGATTGTTTGTATAACTCCGCTGAAGTCAAGATTTAACTTTGCAGTGACAAAACAAGGATGCTGATCAGTGCGGCGATCAGGCAGAAAGTCTGTAAAGTATCCGTCCAGACAATTGTTTTAATGCCACTTTTGTGAGTGTATATCCATACTAAAGCTACCGATCCGGCAGCAATACTCCAGAATGGGATACCCATATCACGAAATACGTAGGTATATAGAATCAGACAGACAAGGTATAGTTTTGCAGCTGTGCCCAGCATACGCGAAAGAAGGAAAAAAGAGGCTCCTGTACGGTAGGCACGCTTTCCGATACGGGTATCGAGATAAGTGTATATACTGGTCAGGTTGAGTTTATAGTAGAGTGGGAGGAGTATATGGGCGACAGCCAGATAACCGAAGAAAAAGCCGAATACGGTTTGCATATACGTCATATCCATCGCCTTTACCATGCCCGGTACGGATACAAAGGTTACTCCCGAAATAGATGCGCCAATCATTCCGAAAGCAACGACGTACCATGGAGACTGGTTTTCTCCTTTAAAAAACGCTGCATTCGAACCTCCTTTCCGTCCGGTGATACGGGCTATCAGCAAGAGAATGGCAAAGTAGCATACAATAGTGGCAAGTATCATCATAATCATAACGAGCGCAAAGGTAACACTTATTTTGCAAACGATGATTGCTAATTAAAATTTGATATTTGTCTTTGAAAGCATATCCCATCAAAAGACCACCCAGTATAGGTGTCAGAGTGCCGAGTGTTATTAACAGATTTCCATCGTCATTAGGATCGAATACGATGTTCATGATGGCATAGACAGGGACAATGCCGGCTAATAGTACAAGAATTGTGACAAATTTTTGATATTGTTTTCATGATAGTTAAGCGCTTGATAATTAGTACGGCAAAATTAAACAATAATAGTGGATAAAGGATAGCTCAAATACCGGCTTGGGACAGAATGTTTTTTCCGGAGTGGTTTTGAATTCACCACGGATTACATGGATTGACACGGATTCTTTAATCTAATTCTCAATGAAATAAATTATTTGTCTGTGTTACGTGTAATCTGTGGTGAGACCTATCCAGTTCTATTATATGATGAAAATGTTTCCTCCAAATACAAATGTAGAAACTTAATTCTCCAATAGTTCTTTCATGGCCCTTTCCTCTTGTCGGATACGTATAGCGAGCAAACAAGCGTAGATAGGGAGTCCAATGAGTAATGTATACCAGGCATTGCAGAGTAAAGCAACTCCAATTAGTTCAGGTATGATATTCAGATAGTAATTGGGGTGTCTTACTGTTCTGAAAAGGAAGCTTTTTTCAATGCGATGATCGGGAATGATATAAAGTTTTACTGTCCATACATCATGGAGTTTATAGATCACATAGAATAGCATAGCATAAGCAAAGCCCATTATAAAAACACCACAAACAGAGAAGTAGTTGAAGGTAGTTCCCGAAGTGTATGCTTCATAGAGGGCCGAAAAATAGTAGACGATATGTGCTAATGTCAGTAATAGCGAATTAACTTTACCATATTGTACCGCTCCACTTTTCAGAAGACGTTTCTCGTTACGAATGGAGTAGGATAAGGAAAGTAATCTGAGTACAAAAAAGGCAATAAATGTAATAATGATATTTTGCATCGTTTTATTTTTTAGGGATAAGATATATTTTATTTTCTTTCTTAGAACTTATGAAGGAATACCCAAGAGGGCGATTGAACTGGAATTCAGTTCATTTCGGAATAGTTATAAATCGGAGGAGCATAATAAGTTTCAAGAACTGGTTAAGAAATATGGTTTCTATCCTGAGTTGTGCGATACCTGTAGAAAAGGGAATCTACTGAAGATAAAATCAAAAAGGCGGTTTTATAAGTCACTCTGTGGGGGCATGACCCGCGATTTGCTTATAAAACCGTTTTTCGTTTATAAAGGCTTAAGTTTCAACTCGATTTGTGTAACTGAACCCGGGCGTACGGTACGTCCTGCAGACCATATTTCATAATTTTCTGTACCACTGCCATATTGGACAGCGAAAGTGAAAAATCGGTCTTTGTTTGATTCGAACCACTTATCATAAGTAAAAATGAAAGTGGCAACTCCGGTGGAGTTAGTTAATGCATATGCCGTAGGAGTTGTTCGATTGTCTTTTTTGAACTCTTCATAAGTCTTTTCATCGAACATTTGCACAATTTCGTTGGGCAGAGGTTTGCCATCAGCACTGACTACAGTAACTGTTACCTGCGCATCATTTTTGTTTTCATCATCGTTGCTACAGGAAATTAACATCAAACTAAAGAGCGTAAATAAGTAGAAAGTTGTCTTTTTTAAGTCCATAAATTTAGTTTTTTAGCTATAATAACAAAAATGTAGACTTGATTGTTCAACAATCAGGAGACGACTGTATTGTTGTAGCAGGAGCAATGAACAAGATGACCGATAAATAGCCTATTTTATTAACAGCTGATTTGCCATTTATAAAATATGCGTATCTTTGTACTCCATAAAGTATACAGTGGCTTTATGGGGTTGGAGTCCTTTCTATAATAGGTTTACAACTTTTTATACTGGTATATACTTTATTGATAATTAAATAGATATACTTGTTTGTACATGAATCAACAATATCCATCGACGTTACTTGAAAAGGCCGTCGGAGAGTTTTCTAAATTGCCGGGTATCGGACGGAAAACAGCTATGAGACTGGTGCTTCACCTGTTGCGTCAGGATACCTCTGTGGTGGAAGCTTTCGGAAGTTCTATTATAACTTTAAAGCATGAGGTGAAATATTGCAAGGTGTGTCATAATATATCTGATACGGAAACTTGTCAGATTTGTGCAAATCCGCAGCGGGACGCGTCTATGGTCTGCGTAGTGGAGAATATACGGGATGTGATGGCCGTAGAGGCCACTCAACAATATCGTGGGTTGTACCATGTTTTGGGGGGGGTGATTTCACCGATGGATGGGGTAGGACCGGGCGATCTGCAGATAGAAAGTCTGGTGCGCCGGGTAGCCGAAGGGGGAATAAATGAAGTGATTCTTGCTCTAAGCACAACCATGGAAGGGGATACCACGAATTTTTATATTTACCGCAAACTTGAGAAAATGGGTGTCAAATTGAGCGTACTTGCCCGTGGGGTATCCATTGGTGACGAGCTGGAATACACAGACGAGATAACGTTGGGTAGAAGTATTGTGAACCGTACGACTTTTACCGGAACCGTTTAAAAGGAAACTTACCATTAACTGATAATCATTATATATAAATGGAAGAGCAAATAAAACGCATTGTGAAAAGCCAGAAGGTACAGTATATTTCTTTTTGGATTATTCCGTTATTGTTGGTGCTATTGGGAGAAGCCGGCGTGTTGCCTGTAGGAATAAAAGCAGACAATGTACGGGCTGTTTATGTTTTCGAAACAGTAGGTATTTTGATGACTGCCGTCTGTATACCTCTTTCTCTTAAACTATTTAGTTTTGTTCTGACAAAGAAAATAGATCAGCTGACGTTTCCGGTGGCCCTGAGCCGTTATATGCTTTGGGGGGCTGTTCGGCTGGCTTTACTGGAATTTGTAGTGGTGTTTAATCTGGCCGGTTACTACTTTACACTTAGTAGTACAGGTGCGTTATGTGCACTTATAGGACTGACAGCCTCTTTTTTCTGTCTTCCTGGAGAAAAAAGATTGCGTGCCGAACTGCATATCGATAAAGAATAAATGATGAAGCAATCTTTCTTAGCCAACGAGCGAATATATCTCCGTGCAGTGGAACCGGAGGATTTGGATCTTATGTACGAAATGGAAAATGATCCTTCTATGTGGGATATCAGTAGTTTTACAGTTCCCTATTCGCGTTTTGTACTCAAACAGTATATTGAAGGATCGCAAAGTGACATGTTTGCCGATAAACAGTTGCGGCTGATGATTATGCGTCGGAAAGATAATTGTACTTTGGGTACGGTCGATATAACTGATTTTGTACCTTTACATTCAAGAGGGGCAGTCGGAATTGCCGTTCACAGCAATTATAGACAGGAGGGGTATGCTTCCGATGCATTGAAACTGCTTTGTGAATATGCTTTCAACTTTTTATTTATAAAACAATTGTATGCCCATATAGCTGTGGATAACGAACCCAGTTTGCGATTGTTCAATTCTTGTGGATTTACCCAATGTGGAGTATTGAAAGAATGGCTGTTAACACACGAAGGTTATAAAGATGCCGTGCTTGTGCAATGTATGAATCCCAAACGATAATTTTAGTTTAAAGAAGGAACTTGCGGGAAGCGGGACCAGGTTTCATACTTGCTGCCCAATTTCCCTAAGGCTTCCTTCCACATACCTTTTATATCTTCATTCATTAAGTAGGTATTTTCTTCTTTTGAAATAATCCAGGTATTCTCCTTTATTTCCTGAATCAGTTGTTCGCATTCCCAGCCGGAATATCCGAGGAAAAAGCGTATCTTTCCTTTTATAGGGTTTCCTTGTAAAATGTATTTTTTGATAGCATCGAAATCTCCGTTGAGATATAATCCATTGTTGATCGGAAGGGTTCCGGGTATTTCGTGTAAAGTATGCAGATAAAACAAAGTGTCAGTTCCGATAGGACCTCCTTTGTGTAACGGAATATCTTCTATATATTTAAATTCTTTAATGATATCATTAAGCATCAATGGGAGTGGTTTATTTATAATCAATCCCATACTTCCTTCTTCAGTATGATCAACAAGCAATACTACTGACCTTCCGAAAGTTACATCGTGGAGGAAAGGCTCTGATATCAGAATCTTTCCTCTCGACGGCATTACATTATTCGATTGTATCTTAAATATGTCAGTATTGATGTTCATGCCCCTAATTTAAAGATTTATTTTACACGAACAAACAATATTCCTCTTTTTTTCGATTTAGTGTGCTCTTTTTAAGATATAGGATGATTTTCGGCAAATAACTTCATTCTTTCATCCAGTTGAGCATATTGGTGCTCTTTGATAAAGGAAGTGCATGCACGTAGTCCCTGTTGTTGGCTACCTGTAGTAACCAAGGAAATTGCACTGACCCCATAATACATCAACTCTTTTGCCAGCTCTCCACTTGTCATTCCCGGATAGCCTATGGTGAAATAGAAACCGTCGGCAACAGGATCTTCAAGATCTTTGTCGTATACCAGATGGAATCCGTAACGCAAGAATATTTCTTTCAATTTACGGGCGCGTTCACCATATATCCTCACTTCGTTCAGGAAATTGTATTTACCTTCGTTCGCTGCTTTCAGCATAGCTGCCATGGCGAATTGTGCCGAATGGCTCGTCCCTGAAGAGAGGGCATAAAGCACACGATGGATAAATACAGTGCCAAAAGTACCGCCTCCGTAGCGTTTATCGAATCCGGGATAATGGCGATGGTATAATTTATCAGAAATACAGCTGACACCAATACGTTGGCCTGCATAACTGAAGGCTTTGGAACCGGATATAAGCAAAATATAATTATCTGTATAGTGTGCCACCGAAGGCTGATAAGGTGCATGATACGGAGTACTCAGATCTTGGCGGAAGTCCATGGCAAAATAAGCTAAATCTTCAAGGACGATTACATCATATTGGGTGGCTAGTTCACCGATGATCTTCAGTTCTTCATCTTTTAAACAGATCCAGCTGGGGTTATTCGGATTTGAGTATATAACAGCTGAAATATTTCCTTTTTTCAGGTAGCTCTCGAGTTTTTCTTTTAATTTGTCTCCCCGATAATCGTATACATCAAATGTCTCGTACTTCTGTCCCATGACCACCAATTGCTGCTTTTGGACCGGAAAGCCAGGATCTATGAACAGAATAGTATCTTTTTTTTCATCGCATTGACTGCAAGTAAGGAAAGATGCGAAAGTACCTTGCATGGATCCCGTGACAGGTACGCAACCTTCCGGTTTGAGATCTATATCGATAAATGCTTTTATAAATTTGGAGGCTTCCGATTTTAGTTCCGGTAGTCCATTAATATCGGGATACAAACTGGCTATTCCATTTTGCAATGCTTCTATCTCGGCTTTTACTCCTACAGTAGAAGGGGGGAGACCCGGTACGCCCATTTCCATTTTTATAAATTCGACTCCGGATGCTCTTTCTGCTTTAGCTGCTATGGCTTTTACTTCACGAATGGTTGCTTTTGAGAAATCTGTAATTTGAAATTCTTCGATAGTTTCATCAATAAGATGCCGTTTGATAGGTGTATCTTTCATGTTTCTTTTTGTTGCTTTATAAATTGTGTCACAAAGATAGATATAATCTACTTATAATCAACAAATGAATGAGAAAGATGAAAAAAATCTTTCTCAGCTATTGCAGATATAAAAAAAACAGCTACCTTTGCAACCGCAATCGAGAGAGATAGCAATTAAGAAATGAAATTCTGGTGCGTTAGTTCAGTTGGTTAGAATACATGCCTGTCACGCATGGGGTCACGGGTTCGAGTCCCGTACGCACCGCGAAAGCAAATAGCAAATTAAAGCAAAGTTCTGAAATTCAAGGATTTCAGAACTTTTTATTTTTCTCCGCTTCGGCAAAAAATAGTGGTTTTAGGCAGTTCTCACGTGGCTTATTCGTGGGACTTTTTGAAAGCTGTTTTTGCTCCCACGAATTGACGCATTTGTCTTTGATTGTCAGCTTTTTGCGTAGCTGGTTTTTGAGTGTAGCAAACTAATTTTGTACCACTTAAAAAAACAAAGAATTATGGGAGCAGTGAAAAGAAACACACTAAGCGTATTGTTCATCATTAAGAAAGCGAAACTTCTGAAAAACGGTGAAGCTCCTGTTTGTATGCGCATCACCGTAAACAAGCGAGTAGCCGAAGTTATGATTAAACGGAGTATTCCCGTAGATTTATGGAATCAGAAAAAGGAATGTTCCAAAGGAAAAGACCGGGTAGCCATCGAACTGAACCACTATATCAATACGGTTCGTGCCAAAGTATTGCAGATACACCGTGAATTGGAGATAGACAACAAACCGATAACAGCCGATATTATAAAGGATTGTTTCTACGGACGGGACAAAGTACAGCGCAGCTTGCAGGAAGTGTATAAGGAGCATAACGAAAATGCCGTGCCCTAATTGGCAAAGAATATACGGAAAGCACCGTTATCAAGTTCGATACTTCCATAAATCGCCTAAAAGAATATATCCGCAGTTGTTACCACCGTGACGATATAATGTTAGCAGAACTGGACGGGCAGTTTATCCGTGACTTTGATTTTTGGCTGAAAACAGAGAAGCATTGCCAAAACAATTCCGCATTGAAACATTTGAAGAACTTGAAAAAGGTTGTTCGTATTGCTTTGGCTAACGACTGGATAAAGAAAGACCCGTTTTACGGCATTCACTTCAAGCAGGAGGAAGTAAATGTAGAGTTTCTCTCACGTGAAGAACTGGATATTCTGATGAACAAGGAATTTGCTATCAAACGGTTGGAGCAGGTAAGGGATATTTTTGTCTTTTGCTGTTTCACTGCACTTGCTTTTGTCGATGTGCAGCAGTTAAGCCGTGAACATCTGATAAAAGACAATAGTGGTGCTTTATGGATACGCAAGGCACGACAGAAAACTAATCAAATGTGCAATATTCCTGTTTTATCTATTCCTCAAAGGATATTGAGAAAATATGAAGATAATGCAGAGTGTATAAAGAAAGGTGTACTTTTGCCTGTAATCAGTAATCAGCGCATGAATGCCTATCTAAAGGAAATCGCTGATTTATGCGGCATTACCAAACGCTTAACTACACATGTGGCACGCCATACTGCGGCTACCATCGTTTTCCTTGCCAATGATGTATCAATGGAAAATGTATCTAAGATTTTGGGACATTCCAATATAAGAATGACACAGCATTATGCAAAGGTTTTAGATAGCTCCATTATGCGTGATATGGTGAATGTGGAGAAGAATTTTAAATAGAAAAAGAATTATGCTTGCTTTATTCTTTGACGATACATAGTTAGTCCTTTTATCTTTAAGAATGCTTGTTCATTGTTTTGAACGTCCGCCTTGATTCGCTTTATTCTTTTATTATATGATTGTGGTATTTTAAGTTTATTGTTTTGACATATTACACCAGTAACTATTGGATTTTTTGTTTTATAAAAAGTTTTAGAATGACTAATTTTATATCCTGAAGTAGTTATAATAGATAATATTTCAGGGATTTTTTTATGGAAATCTATAGAAGAAGACATTGTTATATCATCAACAAATATTGAAAATTTAATATTATTCTCTTTTGCTAATGCCTGTATTCTATCGCCAACAGGCTTGAATACCAAATTAGCTATTAATGTTGATGTTGGAACGCCTTGTGGAACTTGATAATTATGTGTAGTAAGTTTGGTTAAAGTTCTTGCAATTTCAGGGGTGCATCCTAATTTTAAAAACATATAAAACACCATTTTATGATTAATGGAAGGAAAAAAGGATTTCAAGTCTGTAGTAAATACATATTTATTACCTTGATGATATTTAGCGTTAAGAATATTATCCTTCTTAGGAATACCTCCAAAAAAATAATTAGGAAGAGTTGTTTTTGAAAGTAAATAGTTATACAATCTTTTTTGTATAACTTTCAAATCTTTATTAGTGGAGTTAATTGTGCGTTTTTTTATTGTTCCATCAGAATTATATAAAGGTTCATTGGTGTCTTTATTTAATTTAGGCTTTTCCCATGTAGAGTAATATTTATCTATATTCTCTATAATGGAATCCAATTGTTGACGAGAAACTTTTAGTATATATAGCAAATGCTTTTCGGTTGTAATCATCCTACTAAAATGTATAAAAGAAATTAGAGAGCCGATAGAATATCAAAAACGGTTTTCAAAAAACTGTATATTTTTGAAATAACTGGAATTACCTTAAACAAACTTTTAAAAAGTAGATATAAGGTGTTTCCACATTTTTGAATAGACTTTAATAGTTGAGAAAACTCATCTATTTTTTTTTGTCATTCTTCCTATCTTCGAAGAGCAATGGGAGGTTTTTATTTTTCCTCCTTTTGAAGGTATAACCTTTTTCATGATATATAATATTAAATGATTATATGGCAATATCGCCATGTCCTCAATCAATATTACTAATAACCAATAATACTATATACATTACCTTCTTTTGCTCTCTATTTTCATGTCCTAACAGACGTAGAGACGATTTACAAGTGGGGAATCCCTATATAGAATGCCAACAAACTATAAATGGATAAACCGCTATCTCTGATGTTTATCATTAATATAGATGAACACAGATGCTCGTCCCATAAAACCATATTGGTGTGATAAATCACTTTAATTTTGTAGTACTATTGGTTAAATTGTACCTTCTTCTACATTCTTTCAAAGAACGAATACTTTGCAAAAGTATAGAATAAAATAGTATTACCAAAGAAAAATGCTATGTAATTTTCCCAAGCTGAATAAAACATTAACAAAGGTAAGCTCCGTATTCCGTCCGTTCAAGTCCAAGCCCTACGGGTTTGAAAGAAAATCTCCACACCTCACGATGTTCGGGTAGTATTTTCTTCCAAAGACTTGCACAGACGGAATACTACACTAATAAAGTTAATGTTCTTAGTCAGTTTCGGAAAAAAATGTGTTGTTTCTGAGAAGTGGGCTATTCCTGCCGTTCTTTGTTGTAATAGGTTTGCAAAAGCCGTTCTATATCGCTTTGACGGTAGATAATCTTTCCTTTTATCTGAATGTATGGGATAACGCCTGTATCTCTCCATTCTTGCAGTGTGCGGATGCTTACTTTCAGGCATTTGGCTGCATCTCTGTTGCTTAGAAACTTTTCACCGTTCAAATGTGGTCTGTTTTCCTTTGCCAGTCGGCTGATACCATCTAACATTCTATCCATAGACTGAAAGAAGTCCTTGATTATCTCACTATTGCTGTTTATAAGTTCCATATTGTTATACCGTTCTATTGATTTATAATTGGTTTGAATGATTGACATACATACACGTGTCAGTTACGCAGATACTCGCCATAGTAAAATATGGAAATACTATCTTTTACCGCATCATAGCCGATATAAAGCCGTTTAAAGGCTGAAACGATGAAGTAACGGTTATCTTCTTTCTGTATCTCGTAAACGGCAGGTTTCGCCTGTCCGTTATCAGATACATGGAGCATCGAAAGGAAATACTTTTTCTTGCTTTGGTATATCATCACCGCAGGATGAAGGTTTAAACTCTCACAAATTCACCCCATAGCAGACAACTGTAATGACTGGTTTAATTACCACTTATTTTCTTCTTTCTTTCCATAGGACAATATTTATTTATTGTTTGATTTATAATTGTGTATCTTGTTATGCGTACACTCTGCAATCAGTCTTTCAATATCGGCAGATTTATAGTACAGCTTGTTACCTATTTGGGAGTAGCCCAGTTTACCGCTATCCCGGTAGTTCTGCAAACTTCGGATGCTGATACCGAGCAGAGCACACACTTCACGACCTGACAGCCATTTCTCCGGCTGGTGGCTATTCTCTGCAAATCCGTTCCACCTGACTGACGAAGCCGGAAACCGACCGCACACCTGTTTAAAAGTCTGTTCCTCAATAGTTATGATATTCATAGGTTTTTCTCTTTTGGCTGGTTGAATATTCCTTTTTGCATTTCTTCCCGGTAGAGAGCCGAAAGAACATCATTGTGTGTATTCAAATGTTCTTCCAGTACGTTATCAATGAAATTTCCGATACTTACCTGTTTGCCTGTAATAACGCCTACAATTTGCATGATACGTTTCTGTATCTCTCCACTTATGTACACGCTTTGACGGTTGCAGACTGTCCGCTTTTGGAAAAATACTGCTTTGTAATTTTCCTTTTCCTGTTGTAATGATTGATTTACCTCTTTCATACTTTCATTTTTTAATGGTTTATAAATAAGTTAATTGATTTCTGATACTGATTGAAAGAAAGTGAACCAGTCTTATAGCTGCATTGCTTTATCTTTAAATAGCTTTCAAATACGATTTAAAGCCATTTCTAAATATTGTTTGGCAGTCTTATGCATTGCTTTCATTCAATCAATTTTCAGCAAAGAAAAGGGTAAAAACAGACGCTTTTCAAAATGGGGCTGCTTTGTCCGTTTGTGTAGCAATTTGGCGTTATACGCTATATTTCAGGGATAAAAGGATGTCTGTAATTTTGCAACCGATAAACAGACATAGGAAGAAGCCGAAACGCTTTTTTTTTTTTTCTTCGTTCAGTTACGTTTTGCTGCCATCAGATTGTGTTTGTTAGTCGCTTTTTTTTGGAATTTTTTTGGAATTTTTTTTGCGCTAACAACCTCCTGCCGTTTTGCCCGTGCATATCGGTCACGAACAAATCTGATTACTAAACACAGTAGCCTGGATTTGTTCTATCAGTAATCGACCTTATTCCTAATTAAATAGAGCAAACTCCTTATTGGGGGTAAGACATGAAGATGCCAGAAAACATGACCTGTTGGCCGCCATTCTCGCGGCAAAGGAACAAGGCATCGGGGCAATCCTTGCGTTTGCAATGGCGTACCTTCGCGGCAGATATAATGGCGGTGCGTTTACAAAACAGTAATCGACGCAACGATGTGCGCCATTATCGCCTAGTTCATTCGTGACCTTCTCGACTTCGCCGGACTAAGTAGCAATCTCGCTTATATAACGAGCGTGTTTATCGGCTACATCGGTACTGACTCGATTGGTTCGTTTATCAAACGCTTCGCTGCTAAAAAGCCGGAGTAGAAGATGGTAGAAATCAATAATCAACGTAAGGCGTTCCTCGATATGCTGGCGTGGTCGGAGGGAACTGATAACGGACGTCAGAAAACCAGAAATCATGGTTATGACGTCATTGTAGGCGGAGAGCTATTTACTGATTACCCGATCACCCTCGCAAACTTGTCACGCTAAACCCAAAACTCAAATCAACAGGCGCCGGACGCTACCAGCTTCTTTCCCGTTGGTGGATGCCTACCGCAAGCAGCTTGGCCTGAAAGACTTCTCTCCGAAAAGTCAGGACGCTGTGGCATTGCAGCAGATTAAGGAGCGTGGCGCTTTACCTATGATTGATCGTGGTGATATCCGTCAGGCAATCGACCGTTGCAGCAATATCTGGGCTTCACTGCCGGGCGCTGGTTATGGTCAGTTCGAGCATAAGGCTGACAGCCTGATTGCAAAATTCAAAGAAGCGGGCGGAACGGTCAGAGAGATTGATGTATGAGCAGAGTCACCGCGATTATCTCCGCTCTGGTTATCTGCATCATCGTCTGCCTGTCATGGGCTGTTAATCATTACCGTGATAACGCCATTACCTACAAAGCCCAGCGCGACAAAAATGCCAGAGAACTGAAGCTGGCGAACGCGGCAATTACTGACATGCAGATGCGTCAGCGTGATGTTGCTGCGCTCGATGCAAAATACACGAAGGAGTTAGCTGATGCTAAAGCTGAAAATGATGCTCTGCGTGATGATGTTGCCGCTGGTCGTCGTCGGTTGCACATCAAAGCAGTCTGTCAGTCAGTGCGTGAAGCCACCACGCCTCCGGCGTGGATAATGCAGCCTCCCCGACTGGCAGACACCGCTGAACGGGATTATTTCACCCTCAGAGAGAGGCTGATCACTATGCAAAAACAACTGGAAGGAACCCAGAAGTATATTAATGAGCAGTGTAGATAGAGTTGCCCATATCGATGGGCAACTCATGCAATTATTGTGAGCAATACACACAGCTTCCAGCGGAGTATAAATGCCTAAAGTAATAAAACCGAGCAATCCATTTACGAATGTTTGCTGGGTTTCTGTTTTAACAACATTTTCTGCGCCGCCACAAATTTTGGCTGCATCGACAGTTTTCTTCTGCCCAATTCCAGAAACGAAGAAATGATGGGTGATGGTTTCCTTTGGTGCTACTGCTGCCGGTTTGTTTTGAACAGTAAACGTCTGTTGAGCACATCCTGTAATAAGCAGGGCCAGCGCAGTAGCGAGTAGCATTTTTTTCATGGTGTTATTCCCGATGCTTTTTGAAGTTCGCAGAATCGTATGTGTAGAAAATTAAACAAACCCTAAACAATGAGTTGAAATTTCATATTGTTAATATTTATTAATGTATGCCAGGTGCGATGAATCGTCATTGTATTCCCGGATTAACTATGTCCACAGCCCTGACGGGGAACTTCTCTGCGGGAGTGTCCGGGAATAATTAAAACGATGCACACAGGGTTTAGCGCGTACATGTATTGCATTATGCCAACGCCCCGGTGCTGACACGGAAGAAACCGGACGTTATGATTTAGCGTGGAAAGATTTGTGTAGTGTTCTGAATGCTCTCAGTAAATAGTAATGAATTATCAAAGGTATAGTAATATCTTTTATGTTCATGGATATTTGTAACCCATCGGAAAACTCCTGCTTTAGCAAGATTTTCCCTGTATTGCTGAAATGTGATTTCTCTTGATTTCAACCTATCATAGGACGTTTCTATAAGATGCGTGTTTCTTGAGAATTTAACATTTACAACCTTTTAAGTCCTTTTATTAACACGGTGTTATCGTTTTCTAACACGATGTGAATATTATCTGTGGCTAGATAGTAAATATAATGTGAGACGTTGTGACGTTTTAGTTCAGAATAAAACAATTCACAGTCTAAATCTTTTCGCACTTGATCGAATATTTCTTTAAAAATGGCAACCTGAGCCATTGGTAAACCTTCCATGTGATACGAGGGCGCGTAGTTTGCATTATCGTTTTTATCGTTTCAATCTGGTCTGACCTCCTTGTGTTTTGTTGATGATTTATGTCAAATATTAGGAATGTTTTCACTTAATAGTATTGGTTGCGTAACAAAGTGCGGTCCTGCTGGCATTCTGAGGGAAATACAACCGACAGATGTATGTAAGGTTAACGTGCTCAAATCTTCATACAGAAAGATTTGAAGTAATATTTTAACCGCTAGATGAAGAGCAAGCGCATGGAGCGACAAAATGAATAAAGAACAATCTGCTGATGATCCCTCCGTGGATCTGATTCGTGTAAAAATATGCTTAATAGCACCATTTCTATGAGTTACCCTGATGTTGTAATTGCATGTATAGAACATAAGGTGTCTCTGGAAGCATTCAGAGCAATTGAGGCAGCGTTGGTGAAGCACGATAATAATATGAAGGATTATTCCTGGTGGTTGACTGATCACCATAACTGCTAATCATTCAAACTATTTAGTCTGTGACAGAGCCAACACGCAGTCTGTCACTGTCAGGAAAGTGGTAAAACTGCAACTCAATTACTGCAATGCCCTCGTAATTAAGTGAATTTACAATATCGTCCTGTTCGGAGGGAAGAACGCGGATGTTCATTCTTCATCACTTTTAATTGATGTATATGCTCTCTTTTCTGACGTTAGTCTCCGACGGCAGGCTTCAATGACCCAGGCTGAGAAATTCCCGACCCTTTTTGCTCAAGAGCGATGTTAATTTGTTCAATCATTTGGTTAGGAAAGCGGATGTTGCGGGTTGTTGTTCTGCGGGTTCTGTTCTTAGTTGACATGAGGTTGCCCCGTATTCAGTGTCGCTGATTTGTATTGTCTGAAGTTGTTTTTACGTTAAGTTGATGCAGATCAATTAATACGATACCTGCGTCATAATTGATTATTTGACGTGGTTTGATGGCGTAGATGCACGTTGTGACATGTAGATGATAATTATTATCACTTTACGGGTCCTTTCCGGTGAAAAAAGGTACCAAAAAACATCGTCGTGAGTAGTGAACCGTAAGCAGCAATACGTAACTGAACGAAGTACTGA
>VOFL01000040.1_pt1 | contig 21866 bp, 20 predicted proteins | sample 5384111 | NCBI WGS metagenome assembly VOFL01 (sample SAMN12384731, study PRJNA508395) | synthetic metagenome | isolation source: mock microbial community "Gut Microbiome Whole cell Mix" consisting of 8.3%...
GCCGGTAGAGGTTCAGCTACGCACCATCGCCATGGATTATTGGGCGAGCCTGGAGCATGCGCTGCGGTATAAGACGGATCTGCCGGACGCGAAGCTTGCCGAGCATTCGCAGACGCTGTTGGATTGCGCGCGCAGCCTGCAGAACATCGAGACGCAGATGCAGAACATCCATCGCGACATCAACAGCGCCCCGCGTGTGGGTGAGGCGCCGCAGGCGGACTGATGTTTTCGGAAAATGGCGATTGACGGACAAATCATTGCCTGTCAATCGCCATTTTTCGACGATATCGAACGTTATTCGCGCTTACGCAGCAATCGTGGTATTTTCACCGGAACCTGTGCGAGCACGGTGCCGATGAAGATCAGCGCGCAGCCGATGTAGGCTCGTGTGGTCATGACTTCGCCGAGCAGCAACGCGCCGCCCACCGCGGAGAAGAACGATTCGAGCGACATGATCACGGCCGCGCGCGACGGCGGCACCAGCTGCTGTCCGACCACCTGCAACGTGTATGCCACGCCGGCCGAGCCGATGCCGGCGTACACGATGGGAAACCAGCTTTGCATGGCGCCGGCCCAGTCGATGGAGCCTTCGCATAGGGAGCCGATCCAGCTCAGCAGCGCGGTGGTGGAAATTTGTCCGAAGGACAGCAGAATCGGATCCATCTTCTGTCCGAACGTGTCGATGACGAGAATATGGCCTGCGAATAGAACCGCAGTGGACAACAGCACCACGTCGGCAAGGGTGATCGAGCCGAATCCGTCGGTGATGCACAGCAGATAGAAGCCGACCACGGCGATGGCAACGCTGACGATGACGTTCATGGTCACGCGGCGGCGCAGAATAAGGAAGGCGAGCAGCGGCGTCATGACGATGTAGAGCGCCGTGATGAAGCCGGAACGGCCTGCGGAACCGGAATAGAGGATGCCGTATTGTTGGACGGTGCTGGCGGTGAACAATACGATGCCGCAGATGACGCTGATGACCACGGGATTGCCCAGGCATTTCGGCATGGCCACGGTTATACCGTTGCCAAGCGTGACGGTTGGACACTCATTCGATTCACGGCGTCGGCGTTCCTGTTCGGCGATGCCTCGACGGCGGAACCACAGCAACGGTATTAATGACAGCGCGCCCAATGTGAATCGTGTGGCCCCGAAGAACAGGGGGCTCATGGAGGCCATGCCCTGCACTTGGGATACGAATGCGAAGCCCCAGATCATGGCCGTCAGAACAAGGCAGGCCATGCCGCCAATCTCTTTCCTCTGCATGACCCACTACCCTATGGCACGTTTTTCGCCGACAGAAAAGCCTGACCATATTCTGGTCAGGCTTTGTTTGAGGGTTCAGCGCAGAGGACGTCGCGGGATTTTTCAGTCGCGATCGCCGAAGAGCTGGAGAATATACAGGAACATGTTGATGAAGTCCAGATACAGGTTCAGCGCGCAGATGATGGAGACCTTCTTGACCATGTCCTCACCCTGGCCTGCGTACTGGGCGAACAGCGCGCGAGTAGCTTGGGCGTCGTAGACGGTCATGCCGGCGAACAGCACGAGGCCGATGGCGGAGATAACCATCAGCATGGTCTGTCCGGGAGCGAAGATCATAAGCAGCACTTCGGCGACGATCAGCACGATGAGGCCGACCAGCAGAATCGGACCGGCTTTGAGCATGTTGACCTTGGTGGTCATGCCCAGCATGGTGAGCGCGAAGAAGAAGCCGGCGCACAACGCCAGGGAGATGCCGATGGTGCCAAGATCATACGCCATGAAAATGGTACTTAGCGAGAAGCCCATGATCGCGGCATACACGTAGAACATGACGCGTGCGGTGCTCGGCTTGATCTTTTCAATGCGGGCGCCAAGATAGATGGCGATCACGATTTCGACGACGAACGGCGCCCAAGCGCCAATGACGCCAAGCGACTGGATGAGCGCGATGTAGGCACCGGTGGCTTGGGTGAGGATGGCCACAGCCGCGGTGACGAGCAGGCCGATGGTCATCTCACCGTAGGCACGGGTGACGGAAGCATGTTCGGCACGCTCATAGGAGTATGTCGCCTGAGCCGGAATGGTGGCCGCCGGAGCGCCCTGCGCATACATGTTCTGCGGCGCGTACTGGTATTGGTTCTGACCGTACGGATTCTGGCTGTACTGCCCGTACGAATTCTGGTTCGGATTGTATTGGTTCTGCCCATACGGCTGGCCGTTGAATCCATTAGCGTTGTTGCCTTGGGGCTGCTGACCGAATGTCATAATCGCTCCTTAACTCGATTACGCATCACAGTACGGTACTTTTCTGACTATTTCATGAGAGCCCACGTCTTACGGTGCCGAGCTGAAACTACCGGCACCGTATATCCAATGCGCAATCAGACCGTGAACTTGTGCACCACTTTCGCGCTATCGTTCAGGTCGAACAAATCAGTGACGTCGACCGTCACTTCGGAATCGTCTTTCAAGGTATATCCAATCGTCACGGTTCCGGTGGCTCCGGGCTGGACTTCGGCGAAATCAGAATTGGAATCGTATCCGGCAGGGTTCTCGCTGTAAATGGCGGTGTCGAGAGCTTGCCCATTTTGGAACACTTGCGGGCTGGCGAGGACTGCAAACGAACTGTTTTTATCCGTGTTGTTGGTCCATTCGAATGTGACCAACACCGTGGGCTGATTGTTATAGTCGTTGTTGCTACGTACCGCGGAGACGATTTTCACATGCATGGTCTTCAAATCGCCTTCCATATCCTGATCGCCCTTCGGCTGATTTTTTGCGGAGTCTTTTGCGGATGATTGTGAGCTTGACACGCCGGTGGCCTCGTCTATGGCCTTGCTTGCTGCGGACTGCATGGCCAGAGTAATGACGATGGCCAACACCGACAGCACCGCAGCGACAATCGCCAATGCCTTGCCGCGCTTTTTACCGCGGAACGTGCCGACCAATGCCACAATCGCAAGAATCACGCCAATGAAACCGAAAATCGCAGCAATGTTGTTGATAATCGGAATGAAGCTCAGCACGAAGCCAAGCGCGCCGAACACCACGCCGACAATGCCGCACACAGTCAGTCCCTTCTCTTCCTGATAGACCGGCTGCAGCGGGGGTTGGGGTTGGATGGGCTGCTGCGGGGCGATGTAACCACTCATGATCGTTCCTTCTTCTCGAATCGGTTGAGACACTTTCGAGGGTACGGAATTCCGCGCTGGACCGGTATTGGACGAAAGGTCATTCCCGTCTGCACTTTGGGGCGTGCGAAACGCACGGAAGAACAATGGCGTCTTTCGGGGACGGGCCCAATAATGGTAGGTATGAGCGAGACGACGAATTCCCCGACCCCCATCGAAGTGCCGGTACGTACCAGAGGCTGGCAAAGCATGGTGATGGTGGTCTGCGCGGGCTTCATGTGCTTGGCGCAGACCGCGTTCGCCGCGCAACGGTTCGGCCAGGATTCCGCCGTATACGTATGGATGGTGTTCTGCATGCTGGTGGCGTTCGCCATCGGGTTTCTGCTGCTCGCCCGTTCCCGTTATCCGCGTGCCACATTCGTCGCCGCGTGTGTGGTCGTGCTGGTTTTCCCATACGATCCCATTCTCGCTTTGATGGCGTTGACCGCGCTATTGGCCCGCCGTAATGACATGAAGACCACGGTTCGCGCGATCGTGGCGGGCGGTTTCGTCACGCTTGCCGCGCAGGTACGCGACGCGTTGCGGCCGCCGGAGGCATCCATCTGGCATATGGTGTTCGCCAAACCGGATACCGGCAGCCAATATGGCACCGACCTAATCATGCTTGCCGATGACCGCACCATCGTCATCACCGCGATAGTTGCGGCATTGTTGGAGCTGGCCATCGCGACTTTGGCGGGGTTGCATATCCGTTCTCGCGCCTTGGCATCGCTGGCCACGGCCAAGGCGGACGCGGCGGACGCGCAGGTGGCGCAGCTCAAGACCACGATCGACAGTCAGCAGCTGGCCGACGCGATCGCTGCCGAAGCGCATGACACGCTTGCCCATTCGCTTTCCCTGCTGGCGTTGAATGCGAGCGCGCTGCAAGCCGAGTCGAAGAAGCTCGCGGTCGAAGCGGGAAGTCTGGACGCCGGCCAACTGGCCGGGCAGGCCAGCCGAATCGCGGACAAAACCGAGGAGATTCGCAAACAGGCGGCAGGAGCGTTGGACGAGGCGCACAGTGTCATCGACATGCTGCGTCATCCGGAGCAGGCGAAGGCGCAACTGGCGCCGTCCGATGAGACGTCGTTGACCCGTGAATCGTTGGATGCGCTTCTCGGAGACGCACGTGCCGCCGGCATGCGGCTCAACACATGGATTGACATCCAACAATTGGGCCAACTCAACAGGGAAACCGGCAAAATCGCCTATCGAGTCCTTCAGGAGGGGCTGACCAATGCGAGCCGTCACGCGCCGGGAGCCCCGGTATCGGTGGAACTCACCGTGAACCCCACCGTAGGCGTGCACGCGCATGTGTCCAATCCAACTAATCCGTCCGTTCCGGCAGCATCGGCGGATGCCACGCGTCCCGCCATGGATTCCAAAAACGCTTTCCGTACCGGTGCCGGATTGCCGGGATTGGCCGAGCGCGTCCGGCAGGCCGGAGGAACATGTCGATTCGGTTTTGACGCACGACACGCGTTCCATGTTGATGTGCAGCTACCATGGGTTGAGTGAGCAGCGAAGAGAACAGCGATGACAGGCCGATAACGGTTGGCGTGATTGATGACGATCCGATGATTTGCCAGACCATGCGGCTGATTCTCGAAGATTATTCCACCGGCAGGCTCAATGTCGTTTTCACCTGCACCGATGGCGGTCAAGCGGTCGACGAGGCCGACAGGCATCATCCGGATGTGGTGTTGATGGATATAGCCATGCCCGGCATGGACGGCATCGAGGCGACACGAAGACTGCGCGCACTTCCGCAGCCGCCGCATGTGCTGATACTGACGTCCTTGAGTCCGAGCGGGACCGTGGAGCGGGCCGTCGAGGCAGGCGCCGAGGGTTTTGTCTCCAAAACCGATGCACCGGAGGACATCATCCGCCGCATCACCGATGTGTGCGACGGTCTGCCGCAATTCAATCCATCCAGCCAACGGCAGCTCATCAACGATCTGAACATGCAGCAACCGCAATCGCGCCGGGACGAGGCTCGCGCCATGCTCGACGCTCTGCCTGAGCGGGAACGCGAGGCGGTGGTTCTTGCAGCCGACGGGTACACCAATGCCGAAATCGCGGAACGAATGTTCATTTCGGAACGTACCGTCAAGGCGCACATCTCATCCGCGGGAGACAGATTATGCATGGGCCGGGTACAGATGGCGCGTTTGGTTGAACGTGCGGATCTGCCGGACCAATTATGAGGCGAAGGATTCTACGGCAGTGGAGACTCCGTTACGTCCATGAAACGCCGGTGCACCCCCTCCCATAAACTAGAAAACAGTATGCCGCACCTGCGGTGCAAACGTTATCAATGAGGGATGGCGGTCGATATGGCGATCAGCGCGACGGAAAAACCCCTGGGCAAAGTGTTCACTTCCGATTACCAACTCACCATCCCTTCGTTCCAACGCGCGTACACGTGGCAGGCGGAGAACATCGAACAGCTCGTCAACGACCTTCAGGACGCCTGCGCCGACCCGGACACGCCTTACTTCCTCGGCTCGCTCATCCTCGTCAAGGACGGCCCCACCCAATACCAGGTCATCGACGGCCAACAGCGCCTCATCTCCCTGTCAATCATCATCTCCGTGCTGCGCGAACTGGAAGACGACCCCGACCTCATCGACAGCCTCAACGACCTCATTTTGGAACCAGGCGACAAACTCCGCGGCATCAAAGCCGAGCCACGACTCACCCTGCGAGAACGCGACACCGACTTCTTCCGCATGTACGTGCAGGAAGGCGATTTGGAAGGCCTGTTCGATCTGAGGGACAACGACATCGCCTCGCACGCGCAACGCAACATCGCCGTCAACACCCGCCGCACATTCGACCTGCTCGCCGCCATGGACGCCAAAGACCGCCGCCGATTCGCCTCATACCTGGTCAACGGCGTCACCCTCGTCATCGTCACCACCGACGACCTCGCCGGCGCGCACCGCATCTTCGACGTGATGAACATGCGCGGCGTGCCACTGACCGCATCCGACGTGTTCAAAGCGAAAACCATCGCGGAAATATCCCCCGCCGCGCGTAACGCCTACGCCACACGATGGGACGACATCATGGACCCGCTCGGCGATGACTCGCACACGCTCGAAGAGTTCTTCTCCGACCTGCACCTGATCGTCTCGCACAAGGCCGTCTGCACACAGCTGCTTGAGGAATTCCGCAAAGACGTGCTCAAACCATACGTGAAGAAACAGAACGTCATCTCCTTCATCGACGATCTGCTCGCCCCTTATGCCAACGCGTGGCTCATCCTCAACCGTCCGACCGACGCCAACCTGCCAGACGACATCGTGGCCATGCTCGTCTCACTCGCCGACTACCAGACCACCGACTGGAAACCCGTGGCCATGTGGGCGCTCGTCAACTCCATCCGCAACCTCGGCAGCGCCAACGCACAAGTGTTCTCCACACCCGGAAATATCGGAAACGAAACCACGAACGCGCACGACGAACGCCTCCAATTACACGACATCGACAGACTCCACGACGTTCTCGCCGCACTCGAACGCGTCACCGGCGTCGACAGCCTCAACCGGCAAAGCCCACTCGCCCGACGCACACGCGCCGCAAGCGCCATCCGAGACCTCAACAAAGGCCATACCCTCCAACAGATCCGTGGATTCCTCATCACCGACGAGGACCGACGTTCCGCACTCGCGCATCTACGTGGCGAGTTGCAGACCAGTCCCGCCATGAAGAAACTTCTGCTCATCCGCGCCAACGAGCAGAAGGCCGGCTACCGCATCACCCGACCGCGCAGTCTCAAAGCGTTGCCGATCATGCCCGAACAGGTCAGCGCGAAATCCGATTTCGCCGCTTGGCCGGAGTCGGTGCGTGACCATTGGGCAAACCGCATCGGCAATTTGGTGCTTAGTCAGGCCAATGAAACCCAAGTCGCGCCACTCGCCACGTATGCGCAGCGGCGCGACCGCATGCTGTTGTCGGCAAGCTCCAGACGTTTTCCGCTGACAGCCGAACTCGCCAATATCGCCGAATGCACACCACAGACGCTGCAATACCGGCAGGATGAGATGGTTCGGCTCATCGCCGACCATTGGAATATTCGTTACGATGCCGACGATACGGATTTGTCGACGTTGAACGAGGAGACGCTCAATGTGAAAGCTACGGCCTCCTCCCCCACGTCCAAACGCGTCAGCATTGCCCAAGTGCTGGAAGCCGGGCTGCTTATCGCCGGAGAGACCTTGGTATGGGAGCGTCCCCGCAAGGGCGAACGTTGGGTAGCGACCGTCACTTCCGAAGGCAAGCTGCGCATGGATGACGGCAGGGAGTATGCCACGCCTACTGCCGCGGCGCGTGCCGTTGGCGGCTCATCAGCGGGTCTTACCGTGTGGAAACGCACGTCGAATGGCCAGAAACTGAGTGACGTTTGGAAGGCGTATCGTCTGCGCAAGCACTGAGGACGCCGAACGACCAGATGGTCAGTCTCAACCAGCCGGATTCAATCAACCGGATTCAGCCGGTCAATGCCAGGCCAGCCATTCGACGGCGAGTTTGGTGCGATTGGAGATGTTGGTTTTGGCAAGTATGTCGCTGATGCGGTTGCGGACCGTGCCTTCGCTGAGAAACAGCCGTGACGCGATCTCACGATTGTCCAATCCCTCGGCCACAAGTTCCAGCACGTCCAATTCGCGTTCGGTAAGGCCGGCGAAACGTTCGGATGGTCCGCTGGAATCGGGGTTCCGAGATCCTTGAACTGCCTGCGCATCATCATGCGACACAACGCGATCGACTGATGAGGATTCGTCTGATGTCGTGGATTGCGGACTGACCCGCAGCTTGCTCAACACTTCGGCGCCCATGACCACTTGTCCGGCCATGACGGCTTGCACCGCGGGTATGACGGACGAAACGTCCTGTTTGATCAAGTAGCCTTTCGTGCCTATTTCCAACGCTTTGGCGATGTATGACTCGTCGGCGAATGTGGTGAGGATAAGGATTCGCGCGTTCGGATGCGCGTCAAGAATCGCCTCCGACGCTTGCAATCCGTCCATTCCCGGCATCTGCACGTCGACCAGCAACACATCGGGGGCATCCATCTCATATTGGGTCACCGCATCCGTGCCGGTGTTGGCGGTCCATGCCACATCGGCGGTGCCGGTGGCTTCGAGAATCGTGGATAATGACGAGCAGACGATTGGATCATCGTCTGCGATCGCGACACGCATTAATGCGCTCCTTTCTCCGGTTGCGTCGTTTCCGAACCACTCGCCGGCTTGGGGATGGATACGAACACGCGCCAACCCTCATGATACGGCCCGCAAATCGCGGAGCCTCCCAACGCACGAGCCCGTTCCTCAATGTCCGAAATGCCGATGCCTGTGGAATCGTTCGGTCGAATGAACTGCATGGCGACGGCTTCAGCAGACGATCTTCTCACGGTTCCATCATCCTGCACGCACAGCTGCCACAATGCCGGGAAATCGCGCAGGGTGATTGAAACGTTCCTTGCCTGACTGTGTTTGACCGTATTGTTCAACGCCTCGCGAATCGCAGTGGCGAAGCAGCGGGACACGGCCGCCGGCGCTGAATCGATGCCGTTGACCAGCCTCACCCGCAAGGGGCCGGCGCCGTCCATGCTGTGTGCGGCCGTCTCAATCTGCGAAGCGAAATCCGTACCTTCGTCTTTCAAATCATGCACGGCTTTACGCACCAAAGTCATAGCCTCGCTCACCGTGTCATGAATTTCACAGAAACGTTGGGCGGATTGTTCCTGTCCGGCAACCTGGGCCACCACGTGCGCCGCCTCGGTCTGCATGATGGCTCGGGTCAGCATGTGGCCGACATTGTCATGGATCTCACGTGCGATGCGTGTGCGTTCGGCAAGCGTCGCCGTGCGTACGGCCAACGCACGATCCTCGTCGTTTTCGGCGATCTGCGAGCGCAGGCGGCGAATCTGGTCGCGGCGGGAATCCTGCAATCGCCGCACTTCGCGGGCGAGGTTCGCGCAGCGCGCGCAAAGCAGACCGGCAGCGAATCCCAGAACCGTTTGGAGCACCATCAATATGATGATGGACAAGTCGGATGGAACGTGCGAGCCAATCGAACAGAAAATCACTATCGTCATGGGAAGAAGCCACAGCCATCGCGGCACCAACGCTTGCAAGAAGCGGCTGCCATCGACACCAGCGGACGATGATGCCGCGTTGAATGCTGCGATGGGAAGCATCAGATACCACGCCGGCACCAGGCATGCGCCGCAGTCAAGCATGACAATCAACGTCATCGCAAGCCACGAACCCGACGCGTATTCCCCCCACCGCGGCACAACACACCGCCACAAGCGCGCCGCACATCAGGTCAAGGCCGACATCTCCGGATGCGTATACGCCCATGATCATGCCCATGGCCAGGAACACGGCTTGGAACAACAACCGTTTCATGCCGCCTCCCGTCCGCCGATTCGTGTCTGATTGGTTCGCTTGCTTCCAGAGTAATGCACATGGCGCATGGCACAGCCGGCGGCATCAACGAAGGTGACATTTGTCATGTTCGAAAGTGACACCATTCCGGCAATTGTGACTACGCGCACCATGTCGGGGGCATCCGGCGGCACGACAATGGAATCAGAGGCATGGAGCACGAGAAAGGAGCTCGTCATGGGTGGACGCATGAATGACGCTGCCGATGCGGTCAGCGCGGTCAAGGTCTCGAAACTGGTGAAACGTTACGGAGACATGCTGGCGCTCGACTATTTCGATCTCGACGTGCATCAGGGGGAAATCTTCGGCCTGCTGGGGCCTAACGGCTCAGGCAAGACCACGGCGATCAACTGCATACTTGCGTTGCTCACGTTCGATGAGGGCACTGTGCGCGTGTTCGGCGAGCCGATCAGCCCTACCAGCTATGCGTTGAAGCGGCGTATCGGCATTGTGCCGCAGAACGTGGCCGTGTTCAACGAATTGACCGTCGAGGAGAACATCGATTATTTCTGCTCGCTGTATGTTTCCGACAAGGCAAAACGTCGCATGCTCGTGGACGAGGCGTTGGATTTCGTAGGATTGCGCGATTACCGTACCTATCGTCCGGCGAAACTGTCCGGCGGTCTGCTGCGTCGTCTTAATATCGCCTGCGGCATCGCCCACAAGCCGGATCTGATCTTTTTCGACGAGCCGACCGTGGCCGTCGATCCACAAAGCCGCAATGCGATTCTCGAAGGTATCCAACGACTTAACCGCGAAGGCGCGACGGTGATCTACACCAGCCATTACATGGAGGAGGTCGAGCAGATCTGCGACCGCATCCTCATCATGGATCATGGCCGGCATCTGGCTCTTGGCACCGCGGAGGAACTTAAGGCGATGATCAGCACCGGCGAACGCATCAGCATCGAAACCGATGATCTGGGAGGGCGCTCAGATTCGGCCGATACGACGCTTGCGCGATTGCGCGCATTGCCGTTCGTGACCAACGCCGACTATGACGGCCATGAGCTGACGGTGAACTGCCGCCAGGGCGATCACAATCTCATCGACGTACTGCAGCTGTTGGAGCACGAGGGCACGAATATCGGGCATCTCTCCAGTCGCCAGCCGACGCTCAATGATGTGTTCCTGGAACTGACCGGCACCGCGTTACGCGACTGACTTGGCTTGCAAGGCTTGTGGCAAATCGAAAGGCATGTGACATCATGTGGCAGACGTTACTGATCAATCTCAAACTGCATTTGCGGGAGAAAACGCAACTGTTCTGGCTGTTCGCCTTCCCCATCATCCTGGCCACCATGTTCAACGGCATGTTCGGCAACATCGCGGAAAGTTTCGAGCTGCACACACTTGACGTGGCCGTGGTCGAAGACAACGCGTGGAAGACGTCCTATGGGGCGCAGACGCTGATCGAAGGCATTTCATCCGAATCGTCTGCATTATCGGACAATCACGTGAAAGTGAGTGCCGATGGCAAGAATGGAACGGGACTCATCAACACGACCAAGGTGGAATCGATTGCGCAGGCGGAACAGCTGCTGGCCGACGGCACCGCGCAAGGCATGCTGCGAATCGATGACGGCAGATTGCGATTCTCCGTCTCACAGTCGACGCAATCGTCCGTGTCCGATGTGATGGCGTCGAGCAGCGGCTTGGATATTTCGCTGACGGTGCTGGGCAACATCGTGGACCTGTACAACCGCAACACCGATGTGGTGGTGGACATTGCGAAGCACAACCCCGAAGCTCTGATGAATGGCAAGGTGACCGGCAGCATCGGTTCGGCGAATGGCTATACAAAGGAAATCCAGCTGACGAATTTTAAACCGAGCGGTACGGCACGATATTACTATGCACTGCTGGGATTGGCCGCGTTGATGGCCATGAGCTTCGCCATCAACGTAGTGACGATGACGCAGGCGAATCTTTCGGCTTTGGGTGTCCGCCGTTCCGTTTCGCCGCTTCCGAAATCGCAGCAACTGCTGGCTGGATTCCTGTCCAGTTGGCTGTGTTCGTTCCTGAGCCTGACCGTGGCCATGCTGTATATCCGGTTCGTCTGTCATATTTCGTTGGGCGGACGTGAATGGGCTGGTGTGGGAGCATGTCTCATGGCTTCGTTCGCGGCGAGCGCATTCGGCACGTTGCTTGGCGCGCTGCCGAAGATTCCAACCGGCGCCAAGCAGGGGCTGTGCACGGCGATCGCCTGCACGTTGTCATTGTTCTCCGGACTGTACGGTTCGTTCGCCATGCAGTTGAGCGACTTGATCGCCCAGCGCACACCGGTGCTGAGTCTGCTCAATCCGGCGCAGCAGATCACGAACCTGTTCTACGACATCCTCTATTACGACAATTTCAAACCGTTCTTCACCACCGCCGGCATCCTTGCCGCGATGAGCCTGGTCTGCCTTGCTGCGGCGACCGTTCTGTTGAGGAGGCAACGCTATGAATACCTGTAAGACGGCGCTGAGAATTCTCAAATCACGCAAGATGTACCTGGTCATCTATTTGGGGTTCATCGGCATCATGATGTTCGCCATCAGCTGGCAGATCATGCGTGGCTCGATGACGGGTGGCGATGAGGTGTTCCATCCCGATACGGCACGTGTGGCGGTGATCGACCGCGATGGCGATGCCGATGGTATTTCATCCGCGCTGCGTTCCTATCTTGCGTTGGATGGCGAGATGGTGGACCTTGCCGACGATTCCGAAGCGTTGCAGCAGGCCGTCGCTTCGAACTATGTCGATTTGATCGCAATTGTGCCGCACGGCTTCGCTTCGGATTATCAGAAATATCTGGATGGTTCGTCAAATGACCAACCGACTGTCGAAACCGTTGTCAGCTACACTTCCGGAGCAGGCTCCCTTTCGCAGCTGGAAGTCAACGAATTCCTGTCATTGACACGCACCGCGTACTTGGGTCAAGCCGGGAAGCAGCAGTCGATGGAAACGGCCATGCGGACGGCGTTGGATACCGCGAAAGCAGATGCCAAGACGTCGAAAATAGCGGTGGTGCAATCGCCATCCGCAGATACTGATAATACCAAGCCGGCGGCATCCGCATTCGCCGGCACCATCAAAACGGGACTCTATCCGTTGCTGCTGGTCATGCCGATCTGCACGTTCCTGGTGATTGGCACCTTCAATGACAGTGAGATTCGTCGCCGCCTGTATTCGTCGCCGACGCGTCTGGTGTCGTTGCAGATGCAGGAGATGCTCACCTGCGCCGCCTTCGGCTTGGTGGTGTGCGTGGGTTACACGGCGGCGACATTGGTCTTGATGGTGGCCGCAGGAGTGCCGTTCGACGGGATTACATCCACGAATGTGGCTTTGACGTTCGTGTCGCTGCTGGCGTACACGTTGATGGCAATCGCCTGCGGTTTCCTTCTGGGGTCGGTTGGTTTCTCGGAAATGGCGGTCAATGCGTTCGCCAACGTATTCGGTCTGCTGTGCATGTTCACGTCGGGTATGGCATTCCCCATCGATATGATGCCCGAACCGATGATCATGATCGGCAAGCTGCTGCCGGGATGGTGGCTGTGCGTGTCCATCGACAACGTGTTCGGGCTTGGCACGGCGGCTGCAACCGGTGTGGATTATGGTTCTTGGGCATCGTCGGTCGGCTTGGTGGCATTGTTTGCAGTGGCGTTCATCTGCCTTGGTCTGGCATTGGGGCGTATCCGTCGCACACGCCCGTCCTTGGCCTCCCCCACCACCACGCAGTTGGCCAAGTAAATCCCCAAGTGTTCCGTTCCATCGGCCGAGTCCCGATGGAACGGAACATCCGCCTTTGCCGTAGGCTCTCAATCAAATCGGATGGAACCGGACGAAATCGGACTAGGCTGAAAGCATGATCGACCACATTACACTTCATGTTTCGAACGCGGAACGCAGCATCGCATTCTATACGAAAGCTCTGTCTCCGCTCGGATACATTCCCAAAGCCCATCACGAACCGACCATCGGTTTCGGCGTGGATGACGGCACGCCCCGTTCGGATTTCTACATCTCCCCGATGGACGATCCGGCGCAACAGCCGATTCCCACGCATATCGCCTTCCGCGCAACGAACGAACAAGCGGTACGCGACTTTTATGAAGCCGCGATCACGGCAGGCGGAATGGATAACGGCAGACCCGGACCACGTGCCTACCATTCCGGGTATTACGCGGCCTTCGTGCTCGACCCCGACGGCAATAACATCGAAGCTGTCACAGACTGGTCGCACACAAGCCAATCATGAAATCGGCCGCCGAATCGCAAAAAGTCATCGGGTGACATTGCGCAGCCAACGGTACTTGCGGTAGTGCAACAACGCGGGAACCATTTTGATGCATTCGTCGGTGTTGAGCAGCGCATACACCACCAACACGGGCAGTTTGAACACGAACGCGGCCAACAGCCCGACCGGCACCACAATCAGCCACATGACGATGGCATCGCACATGAGACCGAACTTCGCATCGCCGCCGGCTGGAAAAAGACCGGCGATCGTCAGATTCGTCATGCATCCGCATGCCGCGTAATATGCGCAGACGAACAGCATGACCGACAGGTACCGTGTGGCTTCGGGCGTAAGGTTCGCCCATTGCAAAGCCAGCGGACGCGCCGCGACAATCAACAGTCCCGTCGCGGTACCGACCACGGCCACCAGCACGCACATCCTGTCGCCCATCACCTTCGCCTGTCGGAAATCTCCACGTCCCAGCAGATTGCCGACCAAAATGCCGCCGGCATTGCCCAGACCAAGGGACAGGCACACCAGCAGATCCTTGACGATATTGGCGATGGAATTGGCGGCGACGGCGTCCGCACCCAAATGTCCCATGATCACGGTGTACATGGTGAAACCACATCCCCACACCAATTCATTGCCAAGCACCGGCAGGCTGTATTTCCAGAAATCCTTCTGCAACGGCCCATCGGGATGCAGCACATGGCCAAGTCGCAGGTGGGGGCCACGACGGGTCGCCACGACCGACCATGCCAGCTCAATCGCACGCGAAATCACCGTGGATATAGCCGCGCCGAAAATGCCAAGCGCGGGAATGCCGAGGCTGCCGATACCGTAAATCAGCGCCGCGTTCAACACGACGTGCACGATCACGCCAACCGTGCTGACCGTCATGCCCATCACCGCGGAACCGGTGTTCTTCATCAGACACAGGTACATCTGGGACAGGCCGATGAACAAGTACGACAATGACGAAATCCGCAGATATCGCGCGCCAAGCATGATCAGCGTGCCGTCATTGGTCATGATGGACATCAACTGTTCCGGCACGAGCAGTGCCGCCAGGAAGAACGCCGTCGACAGCATTCCGGCATACAGCATGACGAATCCCAGCACGCGTTCCACCGCGTCACGGTTGCCGGCACCCCAATACTGCGCCACGAGAATGCTCATGCCCAGGGTCAGGGCCGCAGTGAACAGGCTGAACAGGAACTGGAACTGCGTGGCGAGCGAGACGGCGGCCAACTCGTTTTGCCCTACCCCCGACAACATCAGCGTGTCGGCGCAGGACGACAACGACAGCATGAGCTGTTGGAAAGCGATAGGCAAAGCCAATTTGAATACATGGCCGAGGAATTCCCGGTCCGGCATGATGGTGCGCACGATAGTCTCCATTGGAATACAAGCCCGTTTCAGACGACGGGCAAACGAAAACGTCGGGATATGTAGGCCGACCAGCCTTATCCCGACGTTGGGCCGAATATTGGGCGAGGTTTTACAGCGAATCCTTCCATGCGCGGTATTCGGCGGCCTTGCCCTCCCAGTATTCACGGTCCGCATCAGTGATCTTGCGAATCACATGGCACGGGTTGCCCACGGCCACCGAATGGGATGGGATATCCTTGGTCACCACGGAGCCTGCACCGATCACCACATCATCGCCGATGGTAACGCCCGGACAGACCACCACGCTGCCGCCGAACCACACGTCATTGCCGATGGTGATCGGACGGGCGCCTTCCGGACCGGAAGCGCGTACGGCCGCATCGATTGGATGGTATGGCGTGTACAGGCCGACGCGCGGGCCGAAGAAGACACGGTCGCCGATGGTGATTCTCGCCACGTCGAGGAAGATGCAGTCCATATTGGCATAGAAGTTGTCGCCGATATACGTGTTGCAGCCGTAATCGCAGTTGAATGGCGGTTCAAGGAACGCGCCTTTGCCGAGTGAACCGAACAGTTCGCGGAACAGCCTGTCACGTTCCTCGAACGCGTCGTATGCGGACGTGTTGATGGCGTGCACCAAGCGGCGTTTACGCATGTTCGCTTCACGCTGCATATCACCGCAAATATACAATTCGCCGGAAAGCATGCGTTCCCACTCGTTCGTAGGCACCGCCGCATTATCCACGGCAACGGCCGCACCTTCATTCTCCGCCATTGAAAGCTCCTTGTGAATCTGTTTGTCAATCGTTTGACGTCCTTTGACACCATTCAACACCACCAACATCGACGGTAGCACTCGCAATGTTGTAGAATCATCCTTGTTCTTTGCATTATCTACCGTTTATTAGAGTAGTCATGAACACTGCCGATGAAGACGCACAGATGGAACGGGACGAATGGGCCTCCCGTGAGGTGATGCCCATCACTAATTGGGGTCGCCGACCCGATGGTTCGGAGATAGTGCAGTATGACGCGCCGATGTTCTTCTCCTTCACCGAGCATTCGCTGCTCCACCAGTACCCCCATATGCGTGCGGAATGCCATTGGCATGTCGACCTTGAACTCACCTACATCATCCATGGGCATATGTGGTATTTCGTCAACGGAGAAACAGTCCGGCTCGATGAGGGGCAGGCGATTTTCGTCAACTCACGTCAGCTGCATTACGGTTTCACCAAGGACGGTTCCGATTGCGAATTCTCCTGCACGTTGCTCAATCCGGCTAAAATGTGCGCCTCATTCGAAGTGTACGACCGTTTCATCGCGCCGTTGATGGCGGAGAACACGATGCCATATGCCGTCATCACCGACGACACGGCCCCCGGTCGGCGGCTGCTCGCCACCATCCGACAGCTTCATGCGGCGAAATTCGGTCCGCTGGAGCGGTCAGAGCGGTCAGCCGAACCGTTGCCCGCCGACGATATGACGCTAACCGACAATACCGAGGCGTTGACGGTGCTCAGCTGTTTCTATGCGGTCGTCCGCGACATACTGGCGATCGCCGGCAGTCATTGCGCGACTTCCACAGCGCCGCACCCCCGCATCGTGACGCTACGCAAGATGATCGATTACGTGCAGAGATATTACGTGCGTCCGATCACCTTGAAGCAAATCGCATCGGCCGGATCGGTGGGACGCACCACTTGCGCATCGATATTCCGCGAATCGCTCAACCAGTCGCCAATCGAATTCGTCAACGACGTGCGCGTGCGCGCCGCAGCCAACCTGCTGGTAACGAGCTCGCTGCCTATCGCCACGGTCGCCAAACAGACCGGTTTCTCATCCGCCAGTTTCTTCTCCCGCACCTTCCACCGGTTCATGGGCGTCACCCCCATCACGTACCGAACCACGCATACCAAGCGGAAATCCGAGGAATAAAAACAATCGGCTGCGTGCCCCACGCCGTCACGCATAAGGACACGCAGCCGATTGCGTCACATCAAGCCGGAAACGGACACGTTCACTTCCTCTTCAGTCCGCGGGCGATGGAGGCGTTGCGCACCTCGACCGTGCCGTCGGTGGCGAAGACGCCCAACGACTCGCCCGGACGCTCGTACATGCGCACGTTCAACGCCACCCCATCCACGTACAACGTGCCGATGGTGTCGTCGACGACGAGACGGATGTGGTACGTATGCCCCGCCTCGAGGCCGATGTTCATACCCTGGATTGGCAACGGTGTGTTGGACGGTTTCCTAGAGGACGAGTCCCTGTCCGGTGAATTCCTTCGGACTCCGGTATCCAAGGGTGGAGTGGAGCCGCCGGTCGTCGGACCACCACACGTAGTCGTCGGGGCCGCGCCTCGGCTGCTCGATCGTGGTGTAGTGGTTCCGGTACACGAGCTCCTTCCTCAGCAGCCTGTCCGTCGATTCGACCACGGCGCTGTCGTAGAGGTCGCCCTTGCGCGACAGCGATCTTTTGATGCCGAACACGTCGAGCGGCTCGTCGATCCCCGTGTCGTCGAACCCGCCGCCCCGGTCCGTGCGGAACACCTGGACGTCCGCCGGCGGGAAGTCGGGGGGTGGCGAACGCGCCCAATACCAGGCCCGCGTCCCGGGCCCGCCCGGCGGAATGGCCGACGATGCCCCTGTCCGCCAGGTCGACCAGCAGGCACACGTACGCCCATCCGTCCCCGACTCTCACGTACGTCAGGTCGCTCGCCGGACGCGTGCGTGGGGCGTAGCCGTCGAACCCGCGGTCCAGCAGGTTCGCGAGCCTCGCCTCGTTGACCCGCGTCTTGTGCGGTTTGAACCGTCTGCGCGCGTACGCGCCCGCATGCCCTGTTCACGCATGATGCTGCCGATGCGTCTCCTGGACGCGGTGACGCCCCCTTCCCTTCCAGGGCGGCCTTGATCTTCCCGGCGCCGTAGCGTCCGCGGCCGTCGCGCCGGACCGCGCGCACGTCGCCGGCGACCGGATCCGCACGCTCCGTCCCGACGCCCGTCATCCAGTAACAGGTGGGGCGGGGACGGTATCCCGCATCGCGCCGATATCGGGCAGCGGGCGGCGTTGGCCCGTATCACGCCTGCCTTCGTGCGAATACCGGCGCCGCTTGTTCTGAAACGTCCACCTCCATCTCCAACTGTCGGTCGCGCCTCCTCCCGGCTCGACCGGCTCGTTCCGCCCGGGCGTGCGGTTGTCCGCGGCCCGGGTGGAGCCGCTGTCGCGGATGCCTTGGACCCAGCGCCGCGGGGTCGATCGCGCGATGTCGTGCTCTCGGCCCTGATCTCCCGGGATGGCTTGCCGCTCTCGCACGACTGCGCGATCTGCCGTTTGAACGCCTCGTCGTGGTGGCGGGGATGCTTCGGGTCGGCCATCGTCGGCCTCCAATCCCATGTCATTCGTCCCTCATCGGACTGTCTAATACATTGTAGCCAATCCAATGATGCCCTCGACCTGGTGTTCGAACATGAACGAGAAGGTTCTGCGCTCCACGTCTTTTCTGCCGTCGGTATCCACCACCAGCAGAATTTTCCCATTACGCCAGGCTTCATCCTGCGCGCCTTGGATCACCTGGCCGGCGAAGGGCGATGTGGCCACTCCGTCGCTGATGAAGCCGATGATGTCGGAGCGGCCTCGGGCCAATCCGCGGGCGAGCGCGTTGTGATGGTAGCCGAGTTCGTCAGCGGCCCTGCGCACCTTGCGGCGTGTGGATTCCGTGATCCGCACGTCCCGGTTGTCGTTCACCGCCCATGAGGCGGTTGCGATGGAGATCGGCCACGTCCCGCAATGTCACTTTCGCCATGCCCGCGTATCAGCCCCGTCCGACGCCTAGCGCATCAGGTTGCGCAGGACGTACTGGAGAATACCTCCGTTGCGGTAGTAGTCCGCTTCGCCTGGCGTATCGATGCGAACGACGGTATCGAATTCGGTCGTGGAACCGTCCGCGTGGGTGGCGGTGACGTGGACCGTCTTCGGGGTGACGCCCTTGTTGAGTTCCTCGACACCGGAGATGTCGTAGGTTTCGGTGCCGTTCAGGCCGAGGCTCTCATACGATTCGCCTTCGGGGAACTGCAATGGCAGCACGCCCATGCCGATGAGGTTGGAACGGTGGATGCGTTCGAAGCTTTCGGTGATGACGGCTTTGACGCCCAGCATGACGGTGCCCTTGGCGGCCCAGTCACGGGAGGAGCCGGTACCGTATTCCTTGCCTGCGAGCACGACGAGCGGCACATCATGGTCGATATAGTCGCGAGACGCTTCGAAGATTGTGGTCGGCTTCTTGTCGAGGAAGTCGTAGGTGTAGCCACCAGGGGTGATTTCCTCGCCGACGGAGGCGAGCAACTGGTTGCGCAGGCGGATGTTGCCAAACGTGCCACGGACCATGACCTCATGGTTGCCTCGACGGGAACCGTAGGAGTTGAAGTTCTTCGGTTCGACGCCACGGTCGGTCAGGTATTTGCCTGCCGGGCTGGAGGCCTTGAACGCGCCTGCCGGGGAGATGTGGTCGGTGGTCACGGAGTCGCCGAGCAGTGCGAGCACGCGGGCGCCGTGGATGTCCTTGACCGGATCCGGGGTGGCCTTCATGCCGTCGAAGAAGGTCTGCTTGCGCACGTAGGTGGAGTTCTCATCCCATGCGAACAGTTCGCCTTCCGGCACGTCAAGGCCCTTCCAACGGCGGTCGCCTTCGAACACGGAGGCGTAATCCTTGAGGAACATCTCGCGGCTGACGGTGCCATCCACCACTGCGGCGACTTCCTCATTGGTAGGCCAGATGTCCTTCAGGTACACGTCGTTGCCGTCCTGGTCCTTGCCGAGCGGCTGGGTTTCGAAATCGAAATCCATAGTGCCGGCGAGCGCGTAGGCGATGACAAGCGGCGGGGACGCGAGGTAGTTCATCTTGACGTCCGGGCTGATGCGGCCTTCGAAGTTACGGTTGCCGGACAGCACGGAGGTGACGGTCAGGTCGTTGGCGTTGATGGCCTCGGAGATTTCCGGCAGCAGCGGGCCGGAGTTGCCGATGCAGGTGGCGCAGCCGAAGCCGACCAGCTGGTAGCCGAGCGCGTCGAGATCATCCTGCAGACCGGCGGCCTTCAGATAGTCGGCGACGACCTGGGAGCCCGGAGCAAGTGACGTCTTGACCCACGGCTTGGGCTTCAGTCCCTTGGCATGCGCGTTGCGGGCGATCAGGCCGGCGGCGATCATGACGGACGGGTTGGAGGTGTTGGTGCACGACGTGATGGACGCGATCGCCACGTCGCCGTTCTTGATATCGAAGTCGCCGCGGAAGTCAGTGGATACCGCGATCGGCTTCTGCACGGTTTTGTCGGTTTCGTATGCCGGTAGCGTGGCTTCGAACTTCTCTTTCGATTCGGACAGCCTGATGCGGTCCTGAGGACGCTTCGGGCCTGCGATGGACGGCACAACGGTTCCGAGGTCGAGTTCCAGGTATTCGGAGTACTGCGGTTCTACGTAGTCCGGATCGGTGGCGTCGCCCCAGAGCTTGTTGGCTTTCGCGTAGGCTTCGACGAGAGCGATCTGCTCTTCGGAACGGCCGGTCAGACGCAGGTAGTCGAGGGTGACGTTGTCGATCGGAAAGATGCCACAGGTGGAGCCGAATTCCGGTCCCATGTTGCCGATGGTGGCGCGGTTGGCCAGCGGCACGGAAGCGATGCCTTCGCCGTAGAATTCCACGAATTTGCCGACCACACCGTGCTGGCGGAGCATGTCGGTGATGGTGAGGACCACGTCGGTGGCGGTGACGCCTTCCGGAATGGATCCGGTGAGCTTGAAGCCGACGACGCGCGGCACGAGCATGGAGATCGGCTGGCCGAGCATGGCGGCTTCGGCTTCGATGCCGCCGACGCCCCAGCCGAGCACGCCCAGACCGTTGACGGTGGTGGTGTGCGAATCGGTGCCCACGCAGGAGTCGAGGTAGGCGAGGTCGCGACCGCGCTCCCCCGCCTTGGTCATGACGACTTTGGCGAGGTATTCGATATTGACCTGGTGGATGATGCCGGTTCCCGGCGGCACCACGCGGAAGTTGCGGAAGGCCTGCTGTCCCCAGCGCAGGAACTGGTAGCGTTCGCCGTTGCGCTGGTATTCGATGTCCATGTTCTGTTCGACCGCGTCGGCCACGCCGTACTTGTCGATCTGCACGGAATGGTCGATGACCATGTCGGACTGGACCTGCGGGTTGATGACTTCCGGATCTCCGCCAAGCTCCTTGACGGCGTCACGCATGGTGGCGAGGTCGACGATGCACGGCACGCCGGTGAAGTCCTGCATGACCACGCGGGACGGGGTGAACTGGATCTCGTGGCTCGGCTGTGCGGCCCGGATCCCAATCCAACAGAGCCTTGACATGATCATCCGTGATGTTGGCGCCATCGATGTTGCGCACCAGGTTCTCAACGAGAACCTTCAACGAATACGGGAGATGATCGATGCCCGGCAAATCCGCGATACGGTAAAAGTCGTAATCCTTGCCGCCCACCTTCAGGGTGTCGAGCTGGTCGTCGCGCACAGACATGCTACCTCCGAGCTTTTGTGGCTGGTTGAAACTTTCCAGCAGCCGATTATCCGTTGCCAACGATACAGCCACGTTACTTCAGCACTGGCGTGTCT